>JAABUO010003125.1_pt1 | contig 19846 bp, 19 predicted proteins | sample 5559291 | NCBI WGS metagenome assembly JAABUO01 (sample SAMN10711878, study PRJNA513372) | rock metagenome | isolation source: Antarctica rocks | place: Antarctica: Victoria Land, Finger Mt sud
ATCTCCCCCCAGGCACTGTTTAGCTATCCTGGCAGACATGACCAGTCTCAGCTTGACACCCAGACTCGCCTCTCAGAATGTCTAGTTGGGGGCCAGCAGCAGCAGCAGCAGCAGCAGCAGCAGCAGCTGCTGAGTCAGCATGAGGGCCTTGGCAGTCAGCAAATCAACCAGCCTAGGGTGTCTTGGACATCAGGCTTGGGGCCTGGCATGCAGCCTCCGCCAGGGTTTGCTCATGCTGGCATGGATAGGGTTGGCACAACCGGTTCTGCCTTTTCTGCTTGGGCACCTTTGCAAGCACACAGCATGCCCAGCATGCAAGGCATGCAGGGCAACTCACTTGTAGGCCTGGGATCCAGCATGTCTGGGAGCACAAGGGCTATTCCAAAAGCCTCAGCATCAGCTCCTTGGGGTGACTCAGGGCTGGCCCTTCCAGGATCGATGGTTAACACAGGGCTGTACCAAGCAGCCCTGCCTTCAGGATTTCAAACACCTGCCATGCCAACTATAGCCTTGCCTGCTGTTCCCCCAGGCCAGACCATAGCAGCTGTCCCCGGGATTGTACCAGCAGCAGCATGCGGTCCCCAACTTGCCCCATCTGCAACTGGTTACTCACCATTCTCTGGTCTTATGCCCCACATGCCATTTTTGGCACCATCCCCTTACTTGTCTAGTCAGTGGCCAGTGATGCACGGACTCACACATAGCCAGCCGCCATTTCTGCCACAGCTCAGCTACAGTGCCCCACCCTACCCTTTAGGGTTTGCTCAGCTACCGCCGCATCTGCCCTATCATCTGCCATCCAACCCTCAAAGCCCTGTCTGCGCGCCTGCATCTTTTCAACAAACCCCTCACCAGCTTTCAGGGCATCTGCCACACCATCTGCCACCCTTTCTGCCTAGCCCCATGCAGACCCTGATCCTAAGCCAGGCACCCCCATTCAACCCCCAGTTGAGCCCCCCACTGAACCCCCCAGCAGCCAGGCAGGCCCCACAGGTCAAGGCAGAGCCTAGGAGTGCTGCACAAGCATCCAATCCTCTTCATCCTGAGCATTGGAATGGTCAAGTCATGCCTCAGAGTCTCCCTCAGCAAGAGCCATCTGCAGCACAGCAGAAAACATCAAGTTCTGCTAAAAGCTTGAGCCAGCATGCTGGCGCTGTCAGAGCATCCCCATTGGTTGCAACCTCTCACGGTAAGCATCTGGCGCCGGCCAATGCATTTTGGACAGGGTCCTGATTGGAACTTGCTATGGACTGAATATTGGTGTTGTCAGGGAAGACACATGTCAGGGGATAATGGAAGAAATCTGGTTTTGGAGTGTTATTCGTCCACAGCAAAGCGCAAAAAGGCTCTATCTGTGTTGTGCGCAATGAGAGTGCGTTTGGCTCTGACAAGCGTAGTCCACATTGAGCCTTGTCATCAACCTCAGCAGCAGCAGCAACAGCAACAGTAGCAGTAGCAGCAGCAGCAACATCAAGTGGCTGTTTGGTGATTCCATCATCTCGCTGTTGAACTCAAATGCGACTCTTACAGGTGAAGCCAGGAAGGATGCAAAACCTGGCAGCTCGGGGTTTAAGCGGCAGCTTGAGGAGGGAAACAATGGCTCTGCAGGGCTGGAGCAGCAGGGCAGGGGCAATAAGCGATGCCGGCTGGGGCCCACAGAACAGCTGCGAGTGGTCGTGCGCCAAATCCTAGCAGGTAGCTTGACAGCAGACATGCTTTGCAACGCAAACTGCATGTTGCAGAGTTTCTGATCATCAGATGCAAGGATGTTGCCAGGTGCAGGAGCTGCCTGATGCAGGTGTCACTCAAGCAATCAGTCCATCAATCAAGCCAGCAAGCAATCAGTCAACCAAACAACCAATCCGTCAATCAAAGCTTTTACAAGGTTGTATGAGCCAATTGACCTACAAGCATGGCTGTGCCAAAGCATCAAGATGGGGGGGGGGGGATAGAAGTGTAACAAGGCTTGCTCTCGACCCTGTGCATTGCATCGGACTATGCTGTCCGTGAAGGCTGCAGTCCTGCTGTCTGTCTGTGTGTAGGTGTGGGCCAAAAGAGGCCAAAAAGCCCACTATAACCAGCACTGCTGTTAAAGGAGATCTGCAGCTCTTCATCCAGATGGCCCTGGGCGAGAGCTGTGGTCCCATTCTGTCCCTGGGGTCACTGTAATACCCACCAGCGCTTTGTGTCTGTGTGCAGGTGTGAGCTCGGATGGCAAAAAGAAAATCAGATATTGACATCTGCAGCTCTTCAGGCAGTCAACCCTGGGCAACACCCATGGTCATGATGTACCCTAAATTTTAAGATCTTGAACCCCCACCCTCTGCAGATCAGCCTGAAATCACAGCTAAACACAAATGTGCTGCAAGGCCCATTCATGGTGTCTGTCTGTCTGTCTGTCTGTGTGTAGGGGTAAGCAGGGAAGGGAAGAAGCACATCAGAACCAGCACCGCCAGCAAAGGGGACCTGCAGCTTTTCATCCAGCTAGCCCTGGGGGAGACGTATGACCCCGCCCTGCCCCCCGACTTGGCAGTGCCCAGGGCGCTGTCTCATGTTCTGAAGGAGGACATCTCCAAGGCACAAGCTGATAAATGGCTGAGGCGCTCAAACAGTGGAGCGCCGTATTTTGTGGCTCCTGAGTTGGAGGACAAGCTGCGTGCTGCCCAAGCGGTGTGCATCACAGACTGGATGTCCTTGATCAGTGCACCCACATGCACATGTGCAGGCTTGCAGGCTGTTCTGGTAGCTGTCTGTGTGACTGTTACCATGACTGGGCTTGATGCTGTAGCCGCAGCTTGAGCTTGGGTTTCTTGTCAATGCTTTGTGCTTGCTGATTAAGTTTGTTATGAGCGGTCTGGCGTCTGGTTGGGCAAGCTGATCATCGAAAGCTGTGCAAAGCAGCCGGAGTGCTCAGCATCATACCACCCATCAAATGTATACAGGATGTGGTGCTGACAAACATACTCTGCTTTACATAGTATATATGTGTATGTACATATGTAGTATGCTTGTATGTTTTGTATAGTATGCATAGTATGTATGAATTACACTGTTATAGTGCCTGAAGGTGGACCTGTGCAAACTTGCTTTCCTTTTGACCATGCAGACCTGGCCGCCATGCAATGAAGACAAGCTGAGAGACTTCAGATGGGACACAACTCAGCCCCCGGCTGGATCCCATCATGTGAGCACTGAGCTGTCAAGTCAATTCAGCTTACAACAGCCAGAGCAGAGGTCAAGCTCAGACTTCAATTCTGAGGGGCTCAGGTCTGCATATCCTGAAGACGCAGCCGCAGCACCCTCAATTGGCAGCCCTCCTTCACAGGGCCAGACATCATTTGCAGGCTTGCACACATCAGGAGCTCATTTGTATTAGTGATGGCTGCATATATGATTCTCTCCTTATGACTCCCTTAGTGCAAATGTTTGCATATCTGTACTTCTGCTTGGACACTACAATGTATGTACATGGTATACCATGTTGCTGCAGCGTTCATGATCTGCTCATGACATGCGTACAGCAAGAGAAGGAACAGCAATAGGCGTAATCGTTGGTCACCTCATTGGCTTGAGAGCTTAATTGACTGAACAATTTTGAAATGTACCATGTTAGGTCAAACTCAACCCTGCCATCAACTTTCACGCCAGCGAACGCTCACAACATGTGAATGCACGCGCCACAGAGGTCTGCACACCAATCAAGAACACCGCATTCATAGCGTCGCGGTCTCAATCCAACGGTCCAGGGTGCTGCTTACCTTGCTGACCTGTTCATGCGGCGGACACTGACAGCTTTGAGCGCTCAACTCAACAGTTCTGTCGGTGCCACGCCGTTACTCGACTTGCAGGCTTGCATCAGCGATTCAATCTTTGCCTGTCAGGCACAGAGACCTCTCCAGCTCACGAGCTTGCTGCACTTCAGACCGTTTGCACAAGTAGCTCCTAGTCCCGAAGTCACCGTCCGCAGTCCGAAAGCTTTCAACACTGGCACGCATGACCTTGCAAGCTTCCCACTCGAACGGATACGGAATTTTAGTATCGTGGCACACATCGACCACGGCAAAAGCACCCTGGCAGACAGATTGCTGGAGTTGACCGGCGCGATCAAGAAAGGCTCAAAGACGCAGTATCTCGACAAGCTTCAAGTGGAACGGGAACGCGGAATCACTGTCAAGGTATTGCTCAATTTCTTCGCCACTAGTACAATGTTTTGCTTCAGGTGTGGTACTTGCCGTGTGACATACTTCATATTAGTCGTAGCAATGTATTTAAAGCTGCCATGATCACTACCCATGGTACAGGCACAGACAGCTTCTTTGATCTATGAGCATGAGGGTACAGACTACCTGCTGAATCTAATTGACACGCCTGGCCATGTGGACTTCAGCTATGAGGTCAGCAGATCGCTGGCTGCCTGCCAAGGAGCGCTCATGCTGGTTGATGCATCTCAAGGCATACAGGTGATGCTGCTCCCCTACAGTTGCTGCTTATGCAGCTCAAGCGCACTGCAGCTACACTTTTGGCTCGCCACGCCTGCCCCAAACAAGTGCAATAGTTTGCTGTGGCCTTGCTGTACACTAGACCTGCCAGTTGCTGCAGAAAGTGCATGTTGTCCCTGTCACAAGCAACATGCACATGGTGTGTGCTTGATGCTGTCTTGCAGTGGCTGCAAGCTCCATGCAACTGTGGCCGGTGCAAGGCCGTTTGCTTAGGCTACTGCTTGCTGAAGGCTTCTTGATCAAGCTTACTTGCTACAGTACCTCAGACGCTGCACGTGTCATGCAGGCTCAGACTGTTGCCAATTTCTTTCTGGCATTTGATCAGAACCTGGCCATTGTACCTGTGCTCAACAAGATTGACATGTCGTCAGCAGATCCTGACAAGGTTGCTGAAGAAATGCAGCAGGTACCCCTTGTTACTGTTGCTGTCACTGTTACTTCTTACTGTTACCTCTATGTTCTCAACCTTTCTGCAATGAGCATGCAGCATGGGTTTGCAAGGTTTTTGTACAGCCCTGCCTGGCATGCTGTGGGCCATATGTATGTAGGGTTTAGATTTAGGGTTCGCTTTATGTATCTAGGGTTTTGTGCATGTCTGGTGTTGGGTCTGGGGTAAGTCATGTGTCACGCAGAAGCTAAATAATGTTCTTACACATCACAAATGCTCTGCAGACCTTTGACATTGAGCCAGAAACCTGTCTGAGGGTTTCCGCCAAAACTGGCTTAGGCCTGGAGACAGTTCTGCCTGCTGTCATTGAGCAAGTGCCCTGCCCCACTGGCAAGCCTAACGGCCCCTTGAGGATGCTGCTGTTCGATGCCTTCCACGATGAGTACAGGTTTGCCTGTTGGCTTTGTGCCTGCCAATGCCCTCAGGACGCTGCTCTGGCAAGACGTGCATTCTTGCATCCAACTATAAGCTGTCTGCGCTCGGTTGTTGTACTGTATACATACAGTCCATCACACACATAGGTTTGCAGATTGCATGCTTTGTCATGTATCTGGTCTGGTCAGCCCACCTACAAATGTGATATTGCTGTAGCAATGGAGTGTTCAGCGGTATTCCAATGAGTTGGCCGTAGACTGCTTAAAGATGCCTCTTGCGACTGGCAGTAGATATGGTCACTTGGACTTCAGTCACAGAGGAAACTTTGGAATGCTGGTTCTTGAAATTACAGCCTTCTAAAGTGTCCTTTGTGACTTAAAATCAAAGCAACAACATCTAGTGTCAGGTGCAACAGGCTTTCGGAGCAGTTTACGGCTATCTCACTGGAATACCGCTACATTTGGGTAAGCACCTCAAATTTAGCTGGCTGCAGTGCTTGTCTTGGTCCCACATACCATACAGCGCATTCTTACAGCAATGTTGATATGCAGACCTTATGCCAATGTGACGCCACTACATTACAGTCGCTTCCCAGCAGTCACTTCCTAGCGGGCAAAACAGCCCATGTTTGTGGCATTGCAGAGTCACTGGCACTCTTGGAGGACACTTGTGCATGCACGCTTCCTGTGATCTGCTTTGTGGCCACAGTCTTTCTCAGTCTGTGCAATATAGTTGGTGGCATTTTGGAGTCACCGGCACTCTTGGGCAAAACTTGTGCATGCATGCTTTCTGTATCCTGCGCTGCCTACTGTGCTTCACAATCTATGTAGTCTGGACCGTGGCAATTGTGTTGTTTCTGTGCAGGGGAGTCATTTGCTTGCTGAAGGTAGTAGATGGGAGCGTGATCAAGGGTGACAGAGTGATTGCCTCTTCCACTGGTGAAACGTATGACGTGCTGGAGGTAGGGTCTCCACTGTGACCCCCCCCTCACAACCCCCCCCCCCCTTGCCCTGTCATTGCAGTGCGCTGAGGTGTGCAAGGGGACTTTGCTGTTCAGGGTTTGGCTATATCGTCAAGCATGTATCTGTCCTCTGGAATGCTTACAACATGACACCAAGCAGCATCCAAGGCGTACACTGTCAGTGTGAAACAACATTGCCTGTTTATTATACCAATGTGCACATTGCAGCAACTCCGTATAGGGCAATCTAATTCAGCTGTTTTGCAAAAGCCGATTGGCTGATATGCTTCTGACGCATGTCAGTGGAGAAATTAGGCAAGATATTGCTAACCAGTACCCTCATAGCAGCAGGAGCAGCAGCATGCTCCTTAGCATCAGCTGCTCCTGCTGCTATGTGAGTGTTGATCAGCACTATCCTGCTTAGTTTCTCTATTGGCATGAATCAGAAAAGCATGTCAGCCAATCAACTTTGCAGCAGCAGGGGCTGCTGCTTGCTGGCCTCCATCATGCATGAACCTGCACTCACTGCCGCTCGAGCATGCATCCTTCATGGACCATTCAGAGCAAGGCTTGTCAACCTTACTGATGCGGAACCCTGAAATGCGCAGAAAGCTTCTGCATCAGCAAGGTTGACAAGCCTTGCTCTCAGCGGTCTGTGAAGGGCGCATGCTCTCAACATGAAACAGGTGCAGTTTGCGCTGAGTTGACTGGTTTTTAGTAGTTTGGGGCTGTCAAGAGTACACTGAATCGCTATCTGGCAGCAGATTTTTCAAATATCAAGTTGACAAGTTGTTGGCAAGATTATCAAACATTATTCAGCTCCCTGAATTCTGCCAAAAATGTATGTAGATGGTGTCAATGACTGCCAGGGTCAAAGGTGCACAATGCAGGCCTGGCAAAGAACGCTAGGCTTTCTTTCGAGCTCAGGCAGCGCAGATGTGTCACACGCCTGCAGACAATCTGCTCTTGCCAATTCAATTAAACTGAATCAGCTGCTGAGATGGTCTATGGCTGCTGACCAACCCTATGGAATGTTGGCTTACGCGCAATTGTTGCAACACTGAAGCATTTTGGCCTAAGCCTGTTTCCCCTTTTTGCACAAGGACCCTCTGTACTGACTAGTGTTTTTTTGCTTGACTTGAGGTTTTGACACTGTTAGAGCTGAGTTGAAGCAGAGCGTATGGCACAGCGGTATCAGCACCCTCTGTCATGTCATCATCACGATGACTACTGCAAATCTGTTGGAGCTGTACTGTTGAACCCCTCTGAATTTACCGCTGAGTATGTTGCATAGTTGATAGCCAGTCAGGTCTGTGGACTCCCTTGATGATCAGGGACTGATGGGTCCCAACCCAACGACAGAAAATACAAGTTGGTCAGTCCCATTATAAAAAGGGTTTAGGGTGTAGGTAATGGTCTGTCCATATTCCCTTGTAAGTAATAGTCGAACCGACTCATCGCAACTGGTCATGTCTCCGAGGCGCGCACCTGTAATCGCTCAATCTTACAATGCAAGGATGTTCGCACAACGAAACGTTAGTGCTGCCCGAGGTGGAGACAACCAGCCCAGCCATGCAAGCGAAGGATCGAGTTCACTTGAACGTGGGCGGATGGCTCTATGTGACCTACAGGCAGACTCTTGCAGCGGAGCCTCACAGCCTACTGGCAAGGCTAGGACAGCAGTCGGCACAGCCTGATACCACGGATCAGAACGGCAACATCTTCATCGACCGTGACGGCAGTCAGTTCCGACTCATATTGAAGTTCCTCAGGGACGGGTCGTGCTGTCTGCCGTCCACAGACCAGGCTGTTGAGGAGCTGCTGGTAGAGGCCCAGCACTATCGGGTGCGTGCAATATACCGGTTGTTGGTCATCAAGGATGTGAAAGCATCATAATGAACTCCAACCTGTCGCAGGTGCTCGGCTTGGTGGCACTCATTAAAACTCACAAAGCTTTAAAGGCCAGGCATCCTGCACAGTCAAAGTATTTGCCCTACAGGCTGATTCCAGTGGGAAGGTCTCTCAATTTCAAAGAATGCTTCACCATTTTAGCTAGCACATTTTTAGTTGCCACTGCGGCAGGTGTTGTCGTCATCACTGCTGTTGGAGTGCGGGAGATGAAAGAAATTTACAAGCTTGAAATGAGAAGAATGGATAGGTGAAGCCATAGCATGTTACTTTATGTCACAACCTACCTGTCTCATTCCTAGCATCACTGTGATAATCCTGCAATTGTAGGCAATCTTTACTATAGATGAAGAGTGATTGATCACTGACTTGATTCAGGCTGTTGGGTGTCAAAAGGACTCTGATCACTATGTTATACTTCCAAGTTTGCAGTTTGTTTGCTTGTGATCAACATCAGCTGTTCTTGCTACTCAGCTGCAGATAGATGTAAGAAAAGAAAACAAAAGACTACACCTTTCGGCGTCAATTTATGAGAAGCCAAGTATTCTACAGGGCTGCCCAGGGCAGATAGATGTAACATCAACAGTTGCTTACTGCGGAAGTATCATGCTGAGCCTGATAGCATATGCGAGAATGACACTCTCAACACAATCAGGTGCAGCTTGCGCTGAGTTGACTGCTTTGTTTAACACTTTGGGGCTGTCAAGAGTACACTGTATCTATGTCTGGCGGCAGATGTTCTGACATCAAGTCGACAAGTGGTCAGCAAGATGATCAACCATTATTCAGCTCTGTGACTTCTGCCAACACTGTAACACATACTATGTGGACTGTGTCAGCGACTGCTAGGGTCAAAGTTTTTGCAAAGGACGCTAGGCTTTCTCCCAAGCTGGGGCAGCGCAGGTGTGTCACACGAGACAAGCTGCTCTTGCGAACTTGATGCAACTGCATCAGCTGCTAGAGATGGTTCTGTATATTTTTGTTGCAACTGTAAGGAATGTTGGCTTATGCCCCGTTGTTGCAACACTGAATCCTTTTGGGCTAAGGTATTTTCCTCCTTCTGCACAAATACCCTCTGTACTGACTACTGCACTTTTGCTTGGCTTGTGGTTATAATACCATTGGAGCTAAGAGTACTGGCACCCTCCATCACGCCATCATCACAATGACTACTGCAAATCCGTTAGAGCTGTATTGTCAAAGCCCTCTTAACTACTGCTGAGTGTGTTGTATCTTGATAGCCAGTCATGTCTATGGAATTCCATCTATCATCGATGATCTGGGGCCTGATGGGTCCCAAAGACAGGCAATGCAAATTGATCAGTCCATTATGGTCTGTCCATATTCCCTTGTAACAGTCGAACCGACTCATCGCAACTGGTCATGTCTCCGAGACGCGCACCTGTAATCGGTCAATCTTACAATGCAAGCATGTTCGCGCAATGAACCGTCAGTGCTACCCGAGGTGGCAACTACTGGCCCAGCCATGCAAGCCCAGGATCGAGTTCACTTAAACGTGGGCGGATGGCTCTTTGTGACTTACAGGCAGACTCTTGCAGCGGAGCCTCACAGCCTACTGGCAAGGCTAGGGCAGCTTTCGGCACAGCGTGATGCCACAGATCAGAACGGCAACATCTTCATCGACCGTGACGGCAGTCAGTTCCGACTCATACTGAATTTCCTCAGGGACGGGTCGTGCAGTCTGCCGTCCACAGATCTGGCTGTCGAGGAGTTGCTGGTAGAGGCCCAGTACTATCGGGTGCGTGCAATATACCGGTCGTTGGTCATCAAGGATGTTAAAGCAACATAATGAACTCCAACCTATTGCAGGTGCTTGGCTTGGTGGCATTCGTTGACGCTCACAAAGCTTTGAAGGCCAGGCATTCAGCAGAGTCAGGAACTTTGCCAACCAGCCCGATTCCAGTGAGAAGGTCCCTTACTTTCAAGGAATGCTTCACTATCGTAGCTGTCACGTATATAGCAGTCACTGTGGCAGGTGCTGCCATCGATGCTGCTGGAATGCGGGAGATAATTAAACTGAACAAGCTGGAGACAAGAAGAATGTACGAGCTGAGACGATAGCTGTCACAACCAACCTGTCTCATTCCTAGCATCACTGTGTCATGATGATGATAAATTCTGCAACTGAAGGCAACACTTGCTGTAGATGAAAAGTGGTTGATCCTTGCATTGATTCAGGCTGTGGGGCGTTGAAAAGATTCCAATCACTATGTTACACATCGAAATCTGCAGCCTGTTTGCTTGTGATCGACATTAGCTGTTCTTGCTACTCAGCTGCAGATAGATGTTGCTTACTGCAGAAGTATCATGCTGAGCCTGATAGCAGACATGCAATTCAAACTCCATAAGCAAATCAAAATCATAAAGGCACTGCAAGCAAAGTAGCAAACAACATGACAGCTGCACTGACCATGTTTTGTCTGGTGTGTGCTGCATAGAATACTCCTCAACGACGATCACAGTCTAGCTCTACAGACATATTATATGGCCAAATCAGATGTCAGAATTGGGCGACAGAGACGGCTGTACTGATCTGCTGCACCATATTATGCTAGGCATCATGTGTACAGGCCAACTACATTGTTGCTTCCCTGTCTTAAGTGACAAGCAAGCTGTCAGCATACCACTGCACAGCAACGTACCGTCGGATAACACAGTTGGTTGATTCCAGAATTTATTGGTGTCTGCAATGACTGTCACTGCACCTGGTGTGTGGACAGATTAAAGTCTCACGAGCAGACGCATTTGTTCACGGCCACATTGCCTCCAGGGTCTTGACTGCAAGGATGTATCATTGTAGTCAGCCGTCACACATTACCTTGAAGATTGTGACTGCAAGGATGTATCATTGTTGTCAGCTGTCACACATTACCTCAAAGATTGTGACTGCAAGGATGTATCATTGTAGTCAGCTGTCACTGCAGTGGTGCCCAACTGCAATATGAGGTTGCTACCGTGACAAGTTGAGTTTGCATGGTCACCAGTGTCATCATTATACAAAGTATCTGCACACAACGCATTGGCTGCAAGCTCATGGCCTTACACGTTGCAGCTGCAGCTGTAACCACACGCTATGCGCTAGCTAAATGATGTCTTGTGTCACTGAATTTGAGAACTATTGTAATGTTTAAGCTTTCCGGCTCATGGTGAGCTGGGCAACTGCCAAAAAGCGGAAGCATGATTGCTATTGTCATCAATGAAGTGAACAGCATCACAGCCGCCATGGCAGGAAATACCAAATGGTGTAAACTGTGATTGCCATGCCATGATGCAGACATGCTAACCTGACTGCAGCATTGGTGTGTTCGAAAGAAGAGAAAAGCCCAAGGGTGAGGTACATTGGGGTTGCCTGCGGCTTGGTGTGTCTGCTCCCACATCCATTGTCACTCATGGGCAATAGCAAACATGCATTGTATGATGGCTGCAAAGCGTATTCCCACTTGCAAAGCTGTTGACTAGCCAACAAGCTGTTGCATTGTTGGCATGAAGGACACCCATTCCACCAACAATCCCAATCTCTCTTAACCAGTCTGCACCTGCTCATGCTTCCTTTGGATTCACTGCAGGTTGGTGTTTTGGCGCCGGAAGCTGTTCCCACAGGCAAGCTATGCACCGGGCAAGTTGGGTACCTCATCACGGGCATGAAGACCACCAAGTCTGCCAGGGTGGGGGACACCTGGCATCTGGCCAAGCAGCCTGTTGAGGCACTGCCCGGCTTCAAGCCAGCCAAGTCCATGGTCTTCTCAGGTAGGCTAAAACTCACCTGCCGCCACAAACCGAATGGTGTTGCTGCATGATGCTGATTCCTTGCGTCGCGCATGTTGCTTGACCTCGTGCAGTAGGATATTTTGCAAAGCCTTTGTGAAGTTGGTCATCTCTGAAGGCAATGGGAGAAAGGCCACATGTGGGTTCACGGTGCATGTGTACCTGGGCTTGCTGGACATGAAGGGCAGGCTGGAGACCTGGCTAAGCAACCAGTCAATGCACTGCCACACATCTGGTCTTATATCTCCAAACGATGGCTAATGTGACCCCTGTGTTGAGATCTGCAGTGGCCTCTGGAGGTGCTGTTGCATACCAGGGAGCAAGCTGCTACATGTGCTGGATCATTCATGGATCACGCTGTCTTGCATGGGATCACAACTTGTGATCCTAGAGCGGAACACAGCAATCTCCAACCAGCTGCTGCAACATGCTACGATTCTCTGAGCAGTGATGTGGTGTGCAGGCATGTTTCCCATCAGTGGCGCTGACTTTGAAGCCCTGAATGCAGCAGTGGAGCGCCTCACGCTGAATGACGCGTCTGTGTCAGTGAAGAGGGAGAACAGTGCGGCTCTGGGAGCTGGATTCCGCTGTGGGTCAGTCCCATGCCTGCCTGAGATTGGCAACTCTTTGTCAGCATTGTACACTTCTTCATTCATACATAGTCAGCGATTGTCATCAGTCAATGTCAGCGTTGCTAGCTGTACAACATTAGCTGGCGTTGCTTCCACAACAGCAGCTGCTATCGCACCACCTGCTGAATGTGTTGTGCCTTTAGTTGCTGCTGGAGCAAATGCCACACCTGCACAATTTAGGACATAACAAATGCAGCAGAAGGCAAATGTGGGTGCCCCCCCCCCCTCCCCCCTTCCTAGGCTGGGGGCACCTCCTTGGATTGTGGAGAGACTGGACACTGGTTAAGAAGGTGGCCTTAACCAATATCCAGTCTCTCCACAATTAAAGCACCCTGACCAGACAAGGGCAACAAGCCCGGTGAGGGCAAATGCTTTAGTTGTGGAAAGACTGGACACTGGTTCCAGGAGGTCCCCCCAGCCCAGGAAGGGGTGGCGCCCACATTTGCCTATTGTTTCATCTGTCGTGAGCTGCTGGTGGGAGTTGCTAAAGGCAGCTGTGTAGTCTTACACAGCATTATGATATATATGCTTATTATATGTGGATTATTATTTTCTAAGTATGATTATTGTAGTATATATTTGTTATTCGTTACAATGATAATGCCTATTGTATGTATTCGATCCTTGCATTGCATGGTGTGGGCTGTGCCAGCTGCAGAGATGAGCTGTAGCTTGAGCAATTTCAAACATGTCAAGTGCCATGTGATGTAGGTGTTTGGGTCTATTATAATATGGAGGTGTTTCATCAGCGCCTAGAGCAACCACAAACATGTCAAGTGCCATGTGATGCAGGTTTTTGGGTCTGTTGCACATGGAGGTGTTCCATCAGCGCTTGGAACAGGAGCACGGAGCAGATGTCATCACAACAGCCCCCACCGTGCCCTTCCACATTCACTTCCCAGACAAAACAGTGCTGCACATCCAGAACCCGTGAGTCTTCTTCACAGCCATGCCTCCGTGCATGGATGCACATGTGGCTCTCAAGAGTAGCAGGTCTACGGCTAGTTGCATGCAGTTGCTGCTGACTGGGAGAATGTACCAATTGGCTGGTCCTGGCTGACATGCAGAGCAAGGGGCTCTGGTAGAATTTGGCAGTGCTGGTGGCAGCTTTCATGCCCTTCCTAGTTTAGCAGTGATTTAGCATTTTGTATCCTTGCCATCCCTCCCTGAACCGTAAACCCTCTCTGGCAAATCCTGGCAGCTTGGTGGCTGCTTTCATGCCCTACAATTCAGCTTCGATTTTAGCACTGTGCATCCCCATCAATTCTCCCTGAACACTACATCCTACACCACAGAACTGATGAAATTGCCTGCCCTGTTTGGTGAAATGACCTCTATGAAACTGCAGGTCTCAGTTTCCCATCAACAAGAAGGTGTCATCAGTGGGTGAGCCGACAGTGACAGCTACGGTGCTGACGCCCACAAGCTATGTGGGCAGCATCATGCAGCTGTGCACAGACAGACGGGGAGACCTGCTAGAGCACAACATCCTGGGCCACAGGACTCTGCTCAGGTCAGTTTCGTGATTTAACAATGATAAGAACAACAGTAATCATCATAATCATTACCATAATACTAATAATACTACTAATAGTAACAATAATAATAACAGCGATAATGACAACAATGATAACAACAATAACAATAGTAATGACGAAGACGCAGGCTCAACCAACAGGCATCAGGTGCATGCGACACAAGTCTGCGCCCTCCAGACAGGCTTGTTCAGAGCATCTCGTGATTGCAACAGTGTAAAACACAAGTAAATACGTCAAGACCCCAGCTTTTCAGTTAGGCTGTTGAGCCTTCTTCTTAGTGGCATAAGTCTCCAGTGACAAAATTCCAAAATGTACACTTGTCAGCAAACTGCCAGGGACAATGCTGAGCCTTTTATCTGTTGTTGGGTTCTCCATGTGACTTTCGACGCCGCCCCTGTGCCTTCTGTTTGCCTGTTGTTAGCCTCTGTGGCAGCCTCTGTCCCTTTCATGGGCCTCCAATCTGCCTTTTCATGGGAGCCTTTGTGCCCTTGTGGCTTAGTGTGCAGCTGCCGTCTAGCAACACCCACATGCACCTTAGATGATGATCATCATCAACATCATTCTGCCTCTTGCATTGCTATGCAGCTATGAGCCACAGCAACTTGTATTTATAACAACACACGAAATGTGGGCTTAGCCAACAGGCATCAGGTGCGTGCGAAGCAGGTCAGCTCCCTCCAAACACACTTGTTCCGCAATTTGTGCCTTTCATCACCTCAAGGCTCAGAAGAAAGCACAATGGCTTTTTCTTGAAGCAACATGAGGCATGGTATGCAGGTACACACTGCCGCTCTCAGAGCTGGGTGGAGACTTTTATGATGAGCTGAAGTCTGTCTCTTCAGGCTATGCCAGCTTTGACTATGAGGAAGCAGAGTACAGGTATGCTTCAGCTTGCGCACACTGAATGGCCTGTGTGTCTTGGCTCATGGATGGCTGACTGTCTGCATGAGTCCATGACAAGTGCTGTCATGTTAGCTCAACAGGACATGCATACATCCTGTACCATGTTGTGTTGCAAGACATGTATTAGCCATGCCCTACAGCCTTCCCTTCTGTTTGCTTGCCTTTCCCTTTCCCTCCCCTCTCCTCCCCTCCGATGTCGACCCCTTCCCTTCCCACCCCTTCCCACCCTTCCCACTTAGTGCTTGAGAGCAGCATGCAGCAGTCTGATGTGCATGCATTAGCATCTGTTCTTGTAACAAATCACCTTGTCTCTCTTGTGTGTAAGCAGCCGGTGCAAGGTTGTGTGTATATATGAGCATGGAGCCTTGTGTTGTTAGCTGTACATTGGGTTGCATCCTTTGTTTCAGAAGGCTGTGTGGAATGCAGGCAAGCTGACCTGGTGCGCCTGGACCTGGTCCTGAATGGAGACGCAGTGGATGCTCTTGCGCGTGTTGTGCACAGGCAAGTCGCGCTGTGCTGTGCTGTGCTGTGCTGTGCTGTGCTGTGCTGTGCTGCGTCGTGTCGTGTTATGCTGCATTGTGCTGTGTTGTGTTGTGCTGTGTCGCGTCGTGTTGTGTCGTATTGTGTTGTGTTGGATTGGGCTGTATCAAGTCATGTCATGTCATGTTGTGCTGTTCAACAGTATGCTATGATGTGTTGAGCTGTATCACGGTTTTATGTGAGCACTCTGGTGCAGGAGCAAAGCGCAGTACATGGGGCGCAAGCTGGTGACAGCCATGAAGGACAAGCTGGGCAAGCAGCTCTTTGAAGTGGTCATCCAGGCCTCGGCCAATGGCGACATTGTTGCCAGGGAAACCATCAAGGTGGCTGCATGCTGACACTGAGTGCTGTTGCTTGCACAACAAATGTAGTCTCCTCAATGAATGCAGATCAGCCCTGTTGTCAGCGTGTCTCATCATCTGGCCTTCCAAAAAATTGTGACACATGCTGTGCAGTGCTGATGTGCATTTCAGCAGGGCATGCTGCTGCTGCTGTGACAGGCGTCTTGAGCGCAAGAATTGAGATCTTGTAGCAGAGCACTGTGCATGTTTTGTACTAGTGGATGAATTTGTGCTGGATGTGTGGACGAGTGCATATCAGTCGCACCATTTTGACTTTGCAAGGTGCTCACACATGCACATCTATACAGCAGCATTATTACCTGGCTCCCTTGCCAAAATGCAGGCCCTGCGCAAGAATGTCCTAGCCAAGTGCTATGGCGGGGACGTCAGTCGGAAACGGAAGTTGCTGGAAAAGCAGAAGGAAGGCAAAAAAAGGATGCGCAGAGTAGGTTCAGTGGACGTACCACAGGATGTGTTTCATGCCCTCATGAAGACGAGCAGCTGAGCATAGCAGCAGGATCCGCTTGTACAGGCACGCATCTCCCTGATGGACTTGTGCTACGGTTCTGCCGGCACAATAAGGCATGCGGCCTTCCTATTTGCCTATTTTTTATTAAGCGCTCTGAAACCAATTGACAAAGCCTGGCTACACGTTGACTTTTCGACACTCTGTGCAAAATTGCACAGGCAAAAGCAGATCTCGAGCCTTCGGTTAAGTCGCAAAGCTTTGAGGGTTAGCTAACTCTATAGATGCAATCGCCCGCGACGCAGGCCATGTTTGCTACGAGCAGTAAAGGGCTGCATGCCTTCAGCTTGACCGGGCAGGTGACGTCAATAGGGCTCTCCGATACTGTCGTTTCTCAGGCGACAGCTCGTGATGACACTCTGCTGGCTGCTGTGCCAGTCATACACGCCGTACACGAAATGATGAGCTACGTTGAAGAAGACTCACGTGAGCAGCAGTCCGGATTGTTCTTGTTTGATCTGTCCAAAGGTGTTCAACCGAAAATGAAAGGCAAAAGGGTCTACGACGGCAATGTCAAGTCATGTGCCATCGGCAAGCAAAGCACTAGTGGCAAACAGCGCTGGTATGCCGGCACCGAGCCAGCCGATGTCGTGATGTCAGAAGACACTGGAGCGACGTGGGCAGACACCAGCTCGTTCCAAGCGATACCTGGCAGAGAAGATTGGTGAGTTCTGCATTAGCTGTGCAACATCCTGCTCATGCCTGTGAGGGTTACGGCAGAGCAAGAGTACTGAACGGCATGCCGGTGCATGTACACTGCAGTGCTGCAGACAATCCAAACCGAAGGTCAACAAACGCATTGTCGTTGAAAGGGCTTTGCCAGTCGCATGGATGATAGCAGCGTCAGATCCGCTGAGTCTGACTAAAAGTGTATTGCATACAGGACATTCCCAGGACCCCCTCACATACCTCACACTCTGAGCATAGACTTTGCAGCTAGCCCCAAGGCTAATGGTGATGCAACAGCAGAGGATGTTGTGTTTGCTGGCATAGAGGTTGGCGGCTGTCTGGTCTCTGCTTCAGATGGTTTGTGGGAAACACGACATGGGAGCATCATACCAAACACCGACAGGCCTCAGCTGTGCATAGACGTGCATCAAGTGCGCCCAGACCCTTTCAACCCCAACAGGTCAGGAATGCCAAAGGGCCAGCTGTGGCAATGGCCCCTGCATGCAGCGTGTTGTTTGCAATCCTCATGCACAATGCCTTGTTTGACACATACAAATACAAGCTGCCAGCTTAAGAATGGCTGTATAGCTTCACAGCTACAGTCGTTCAGCTTCCCTGTATTTGCTACCAGGCTGTTCTGCTACATGCATTGCTTGCTGCTGCCATGTTAAAGTCAATAGCTGGTGCCTGCGTGAATACTTGTGGTGGGTATTTGTCTGCAACTGAAGAGGCTATCTGATAACCACCCTCTGCCCGCCATGTACAGCTCAATGACAGCATTCATGAGCAAAATAAATCAAGGAACAGCTGTCACTCAGCAGGTCGATCAGGAGTCCAATAACAGATTGTCATGCTGCATGCAGGCTGCACAGGTGCTGTTAAGAATGCACAGGAGCCAAATTAGCTGCATACAGAGAGAATGACACCCTTGTAATCAGAGGAACAAGGAGAATGGAAACAATTTACAGAGACAAAGATAACCTTCTAATCCAGGAAAACAAGGAGAGTTGTACCATATAGGTGGTATGCAACCTGTGGGGCTACCCCTCAAGTCAGTGGGGAGGGGGGTACCTTTGTGACAGAGGACCAGGGTGCCAGCTGGAGGAGGATATTTGACGGTGGCCCAGGCCAGCAGCAAGCCAAAGACTTTGCCAAGGGTCAAGGCTATGCAATAGGGTTGGCTTTGAACCCCTGCAGACAGGGAGAGCTGATTGTGACAGCCGGGGACCGACCACCAGGTCAGCGATGCAAATGCATCCATGCATCACATTGCATTGGATTCTGTGTCATGTATCTGCCTGCATGTGGCTTTGGCGTACACATGCATGCACATTTTTGGCATGCAAATGTTTGCCAGACATGCAAATGGCAACCACCAAGGCTAAGTAAGAGCGGATGAGAAGCTGCTGTTCCAGCAGATTGGCCAGTGTGCGCTGCCAAGCGGCAAGCTGCTGCTAGCAACTGTCACAGTGGCATGCAGAGTTCATAAAGGCAACGCGCATGATCAAGTGCTTCATGGTAATTAAGTGCAGATGCGCGCCTTTGCTGTTCTGTTCAACCAATGCTATAAACACAGATAGTCAAGTACACAAAATGTTGGCATTGCAAATGTGTATGTTTTGACAGTCTATATATACACATCTTGACTTGTGCAAATTATATGCATTGTGATTTCACAAATGTGTTCAGGCATCGGCGTACATGTCCATCACAGCAGAGATGGTGGGACTACTTTTCAAGACATTACGGAAGATGTGTATGGTGATGAAGGCTTGCAAGACTGTAGAGGAGGCCACACTCCAGTGCCTTATTTTGTCAAAGAAGGTGCTCTGCTGGGAAGTGACACTGGGGATATCATCATTTGCAAAGATGTCAGCCAGGGAGGTTGGAAAAAGCTTTGCAAAGTGCCTGGACATATCACGACTCTCACACAAGGCAACCGTAGTCCCTCTTCTGTCACTCATTGACAGAGATGGGACCAAGCACTGCTTGACCACCCAACATAGCTACAAGGCACTACTGGACACCTTAACATTTCACGTACGTTGTTTCCGCCCTCTGTCAGCGGGTGCCTGTACGGTGCTCAGTACTCATCAAGTTGCGCCAAGGGGCCAGGCATGCGACTGCATGTGCGCCGTTTCTCTTTGCGTGCGTATGGGACATGAATAAGTTGATAAGCCTTCTGGAAGACGTTGATGGTGAACTCAGAGGCAAGGAGTCATGTAGCTGCAAAAGTTCATGATAGGGTCTGACAAAGGGTTCATACGCTGACAATCTGATCAATATCAGACAATCACAATCACTGCTTGAGCCTATCATGTCTGCCTAAATCGGTCATCTGCCCATTCACCTCATCGTGTCGCGCAGTAAAATAAAAAATATCCAGATCCTCATCCGTGATGACATTCTTCTGATATAGGTATAACCACTAACACAACCTCCGACTTCAGCTCTACATGCGTTGTGCTTGCGCTCGTGGCCGGCCGTCAAGACTGTCAGCCTCGACCTAACAGCCAGGGACAGCCGCTACGATTGTTTCTCAGCAGCTTTCGACTTCAGCATTTCTACATGACTGCAAATATAGCATCCGAGAGGCATTCCAATGCATTTTAATGCATCGCGCAGCCTAACACAACCTTTGCTTGACTGCATGCTGTATCTGACACAATATCTCTATGATCCAGGCACTTTACCAAGCTCTGCAAATCAGTGTATCCTTG
>JAABUO010003126.1_pt1 | contig 19841 bp, 19 predicted proteins | sample 5559291 | NCBI WGS metagenome assembly JAABUO01 (sample SAMN10711878, study PRJNA513372) | rock metagenome | isolation source: Antarctica rocks | place: Antarctica: Victoria Land, Finger Mt sud
CGTCATGGTCAGGAACACGCGCGGGTGGCGCGACAGGTAGCAATAGCGCAGGATCATCGGCGGCTCTCTCCTCTCTTTTTCCTTTCACTATACCCGCTCACCCGTTATTGCTAAGATGAACTGATGAGGAGAGGATAACCATGCCCGATCTATACGCCCAATTCACCAGCCTGCGTTTCGAGCAGCCGGAACCGCACGTCCTGCGCATCGTCATGAGCGCGCCGGGCCGCCTCAACGCCGCCGACGCCGCCATGCACCGCGAGCTCGCCGATGTCTGGACGGCGGTCGACCGCGACCCCGACACGCGGGTGGCGATCATCACCGGGGAGGGTAATGTCTTCTCCGCTGGTGGAGACCTCGCGCTGGTGCAAGAGATGGCCGAGGACTACGCCGTGCGCGTCCGCGTGCTGCGCGAGGCGCGCGACCTCGTCTACAACATCCTCAACTGCTCCAAGCCGATCGTCTCGGCCATGTTGGGGCCGGCCGTGGGCGCGGGCCTTGTCGCGGGGTTGCTGGCCGACATCTCAATCGCGGGACGCTCCGCGCGCATCATCGACGGCCACACCAAGCTCGGCGTCGCGGCGGGCGATCACGCCGCCATCGTGTGGCCGCTGCTGTGCGGCATGGCCAAGGCCAAGTACCACCTGCTGACCTGCGAGCCCTTGTCGGGCGAGGAGGCCGAGCGCATCGGACTGGTCTCGCTGTGCGTGCCGGACGAGGAGGTACACGAGCGGGCGCTCACCGTGGCGCGCCAGCTCGCGGCGGGGTCGCAGAGTGCGATCCGCTGGACCAAGTACAGCCTCAACAACTGGCTGCGCCTGGCCGGCCCGACCTTCGACACCTCGCTGGCGCTGGAGTTCATGGGCTTCGGCGGCCCCGACGTCCGGGAGGGCGTGTCCGCGATCCGCGAGAAACGACGCCCCACGTTCGACGGCCCCGCGTCAGAGTGATAAGCCACCCGTGCTAAGACATGGTTCAGTACACGCTCGCAGCTACCGCGAGTTGTTCCTGCGCACCCTTGCCGACGCCGGGGTCCGTCCACCCTCGGTTGCCGCGTTCGAGAGCGTCGAGGCCGTCAAGCGCTGCGTCATGACCGGGATGGGTGTGACGCTCCTGCCTGCGGTGACGGTGACGCACGAGGTCGCCGCGGGCCGCCTGGCCGTGGCGCCCTGGGTTGGCCCGGAGTACCGGCTGATGACCCAACTGGTCCGGCGCGACGGCCAATGGCTATCTCCCGCCGTGCGCGCCGCCGTACGCCTTTTACGCGATATGGTGGGCGAAGCGTCCGCCGTCGCGGAGGATATCGGCTGAGGAGGCTAGCCCGCCCTTTGACATCTCGCTGGCGCTTGCTACAGCGCCACGTCGTCCGTCTAATGCGGGATACTATCGTGGTGGCATAGTAGCGCCGAGAAGGGAGTAGCGAGTGCAAACAGCGACAACTAGCAATACGGGTGGGGCGGCGACGGATACGGGTAGTGATCCGGGAACGGTGACCGTGGATGAGATCGTGACCATGAAGACGGTCTCGCAGATCGCGCTTTCACCCGATGGAGAGACCGTGGCCTACGTGCTCTCGACGGTGTCCAAAGAGGGCGAGCATCCCAAAGGGCAGATTCACCTCGTCCCAGCTACCGGCCCATCCGCCGGACAATCGCGTCTTTTTACGAGCGGGGACGGGATGGACGGTGAGCCGCGCTGGGCGCCCGACGGGGCGTCGCTCGCATTCACGTCGGACCGCGCCAAGGCCGGCGTGAAGCAACTCTACGTCATCGCGTTGTCCGGCGGTGAGGCGCGTCGGCTGACCGGCGAGCGGGGCGGGGTGGCCGACCCGCGCTGGGCGCCCGACGGCGCGCGCTTGGCCTACCTTGTCATCGATAGCGAGAGCGAGGAGCAGGAGCGGCGCAACAAGGACCGCGACGACGCCTACGTGGCCTCCGAGGCGATCAAGCGGCAGCGGTTGTGGGTGATCGGGGCGGATGGCGCGGCGGCGCGTCCGTTGACGCCCAAGGGACGCCATGTGTGGACGCACGCGTGGTCGCCGGACGGGACGGCGCTCGCGGTCATCGCGTCGGACACGCCGGAGTGGAACGAGATGTTCGGCGCCGTCCACTTGATCGTCTACGCAGCTAATGGCGCTGAAACGGAGCCGCGCGACCTGGGGGCGGCGCCGTTCGCGGAGGGGCTGACGTGGTCGCGCGACGGCGCGACCATCTATGCCCTGGGCAGCGCGGCCGAAGACTTCCCCCAGACCTACCTGCGCGCCTGGCCGCTCTCTGGCGGCGCGCCGCGCGACCTGCTGGGCGACCTCCCGGCCACGCCGTTCCTGCTCGACCGGTCGCGCGACAGCGACGACCTGTTGCTGGTGGCCTGGCGCGATAGCCACACGCCCGTGTACCGGGTCGACCCCGACGGCGCACGCGTCGATCTGCTCCCGATTGGTGTCGAGACACACGGCAGCGTGTCGAAGACAGACGTGTCGGTCTCCGCGGACGGGCGGCGCGTCACCATGGTCCGCGCCAACGGAGGGCGCCCCGACGACCTGTGGGTCTGGGACGCGGACGCGGGGCCGCGCCAACTCACCGACGTCAACCCCTGGCTGCGCGACAAACGGTTGGGCCGGCAGAGTGAGATTGAGTGGGCCAGCTTCGACGGCGAAACGATCAAGGGCCTGCTGATCACGCCGCCCGGCTACGAAGAGGGGTGGCGCTATCCGCTCGTGGTCAATGTCCATGGCGGTCCGACCTGGCTGTGGACCGACCACCTGCTCCTCAACTGGCACGACTGGGGCATGTGGCTGGCGCTGCAGGGCTACGTCGTGTTGCTGCCCAACCCGCGCGGCAGCGCCGGGCGCGGCAACCGCTTCGCGCGCGCCAACGTCGGCGACATCGGCGGCGGCGACTACCGCGACGTGATAGCCGGGGCCGACGCGCTGATCGACCGGGGCATGGTCGACGCGGACCGCATGGGCATCGGCGGCTGGAGCTACGGCGGCACGCTGACGCCGTGGATGCTGACCCAGACCGGCCGCTTCCGCTGCGCCGTGATGGGGGCCGGCATCTGTAACTGGGTCAGCTTCGCCGGTACGTGCGACATCCGCGTCTTCGGCGACCGGCTGTTCGAGGCGGAGCAGGTCACGGACGCTAGCGCGCTGTGGGCGCGCTCGGCGCTGAGTCGGGTCGCCAGCGTGCGCACGCCCACCCTGATCGTCCACGGCGAGCAGGACTATCGTGTGCCGGTCAGCCAGGGCCGCGAATTCTACAGCGCGCTGCGCCACCTGGGCGTGCCAGCGGAGTACGTCACGTATCCGCGCGAGGGGCACCAGGTCGGCGAGCGCCACCACCAGCGCGACCTGCTGGCGCGCCTGCGTGATTGGTATGCGACATATTTGGGGTAACGACCGCATGAACGACGATGTGCTTTCATCCATCGCCGCGACGAGTCTCCCGCGGCGGTAGGACGCGCTCCAATCCAAGGCGCGTGGGGTACTGGTAGATCTCTATCTCTGCACGGCTTTGCGCTACAGCCGTTTCGTCTTTTGCGTTTTCACTTCGCGAGATATATACTCGTGTACAAGCGGTGGTACCCGCCGATAGGGAGTATCGAGCTGTATCGCGCCCCTCACATAATAGATCAAGGAGACGTTGACATCGCCATGACCACAGAACGTATAGACCGCGAGCCGGTCGTGCCGGCTGAGCAGGATGTTGACGTGATCAGGGATTTAGAGCAATTTCTGCACGAGAACAGCGCGCCGCGTCAGGATAGCGTGCCACGTCCTGCCCAACTCGTCGCCCCGAGTGGCAAGAAAATGGACATCCCGGAGCCGATCTATGAGGCGCTTCGGCGTATAGTGCCCTTAATGGCCCAAGGCGCGGCTATCGGACTCGTTCCACTCCACAAGGAACTGACGACGCAGCAGGCGGCCGACTTATTGAATGTGTCGCGCCCGTTCTTAGTCAAGCTTCTGGATGAAGGAGCTATCCCCCACACCCGGCCGGGGAAGCATCGGCGCGTGCGCTTCAGCGACGTGATGTCTTACAAGCATCGCCGTGATACGGAGCGCAAAGCGTTCCTTAACAGGCTGATCGCGCTAGGCGAAGATCTTGGGGACTACGGCTAGACAGCCACGTTCTCGCTCGGCTCACCCTTCGGCGTCGTGAATGAAGGTAATAGGAGGCATCACAAGAAGTTATGGCCTTCCGCATGGTTGTGGCCCGCAAACCGCTGTCGCTGCAAGCCAGCAATAAGGGTCCCTACCAGAGCTATTTGCGCGATCAAGCCGGAGGCTTTTATGGTCGCCGGCCATTGCTCAATAGGGCTCTGTACGCGCGCATTATCTGGCTCCATAGTTATCGCTTAAAAAAGAACCAAGATCCGGACGTCGACAATATAGCCAAACCAATCCTGGACGCATTGGAAAACATTGTGTTTGCTGATGATAGACAGATCGTCAAATGCCTGACGGATGAGGATATCAAATGAACCCGGCGTCGCTCTAACTATCTCAACCCAATATCAACCCGAGAGCAACGTGTTCGACATATTGCTGTCCCTTATCTACAGACCTGAGAGGGACGTACTATACGTGGAGATCGATGAAATAGAGTCAGGGCCGCTCGTGATGTTCGGTCCTATTGATAGAGGTGAGTTGTGACAACAGCAGTTCGTTACTTAGAGGAGAGCAAGATTACTGATCTTGTTCGTCAACTAGAGCAGCAAGGATATCACATCGTCGGGAGAGAACAGTCATTCGGCGATATACCATTTGACTTAGTAGCATCCAAGGATGGCCACACTATAGCGTTCGAGGTCAAAGCTCGAACCGGAGATCCGGTTTCGGCTAAAGAGATCGCGCGCATGCGCCAACAGGCGTTCGAGCAGGGGTTTGATGATTTCCGGCTGGTTGTCGTCAATCCACCCCATGAGACAACCGTCGAGATACCCGGCCTGGACAATTTGCTTGTCGCAGCTATAGCTGAACAGCACAGTTCCGAGTTGGATGATCTTATTCACATTCGACGTGATACTCAGCCATGCGCTGCGTATAGAGCGTATGCGTAGCTTTCGTGTAGATACGTCGAGCTTTGATGAGTAAGCCGCGACCTTACAACGCGACTCATTGATGCGCATCCGCGACTGGTACGCGGCGTATCTATGCTAGCTATCTGGTCTACGATAGCCGGTTCGGCTCGGGCCTGTATGAAGCGTGGCTGCTACGGCCATGCTTGGCGCGATACATCGCGGCGTCCGCGTGGCGCAGCAGGGCTTGCGCGTCGACTCCATGCTCCGGGTAGACGGCGATGCCGATGCTCGCTTCGACGGTCACGTCGCGTCCATCGAGCGCTAGCGCCTCTTGGAGGCGCGCAAGGATCGCGCGCACGGTACGCCGGGCGCCGGCCAGGCCCGTCGCGGGCAGGAGCGCGGCGAATTCATCGCCGCCCAGGCGGGCCACCGTATCCGATTGCCGCACCACGTCCTGGAGGCGCGCCCCGATCTCCTGCAGGAGGAGATCCCCCGCGTGGTGACCCAGCGTATCGTTGACGTCCTTGAAGCGATCCAGATCTATCAGGAGCAGGGCAATGTGGCTTTGGTCACGTTGCCCAATGCGGAGGGCCTGCTCCATGCGATCGAAGAACAGGCGGCGGTTGGGCAGCCCGGTGAGGGCGTCGGTCATCGCGACGATCTCCAGCCGCGCGCGCTCGGCTCGTTCGCGCTCGTGCAGCCGCGCGTTCTCGATCGCCGTCCCGACGTGGTTGGCCAGCGCGCAGAGGGGGCCGGCGTCGTCGGGGTAGATGGGCCGGCCGCTGAGGAGATTGTCGACGGAGATGACGCCCGTTAGCGTGCCCGCCGTACGGAGCGGCACGACGAGGTTCTGCGACGGGCTGCCGTCGAGGAGATACCGTTGCGCGGGGGGTGTCTCGGCAACGGCGTCGGCGAGGTAATAGTACTCCGCGCCGTGCAAGAGGGCGGCCAAGTCGGGAACCTGCCAGATAGGGCTATCCTCCGCCAGCGGTAGGAGCGGCCGATTTTCGGGGCGGAACTTGCGTCCCTGCGCGTCCGTCCCGCGGCATTCTTCGTACACCCCACGCGCGCGGTCGAGCAGATGGATGCCGACACGGTCGTAGCCCAGCCCAGCGCGGATACCGTCATAGACGACGTCGAGCACGGCGTCCAGCGAACCCGCCGCGTTGACGCGCTGGCTAATATCCCGCAGCCACTCCAACTCCCCGACCCGGCGGGCAAGCTCCGTCTGTACGCGCGTCAACTCTCGCACGCGCCGATGGAGATTGACGTCCAGATCGTCGATACGGCGCGCCCGTTCCTCGAGCAGCAAGACGTTCCCCATGGCCGTGGCGAGCGCCGTCGCGAACGTGACCAGCGGCGCCGCGGCCATAGGCGACAGCGGCCGTCCGCTGATTAGGTTGTCGACCGAGATGAGACCAAGGACGCTGTCGTTCGCGCGCAGCGAAACAAGCAACGACTGGCTGGGACATCCATCGAGTTGTGGCCGCACATTGGGTGGGGCTTCGCTCATCGCGTTGTCAATGTAGATGAAACCGGAGCCGTCGGCCCGTAAGCGCGGGTCGTCCAGCAGCCGCGCGTGATAGCTGCCGCCGGTCAGGCGCGCCACACGGCCGGATAGGTCGAACTTGCGGCCGTAGGCGTCCGTGCCCATGTGCTCGACCAGCGTTTGCCGTGTCGTGTCGACGAGCCACAGGCCAACGCGATCGTAGCCCAGGTCGTCACGGATAGCGTCGTACGCCAGATCGACGAGCATGTCGACGTCATGGCAGCGCAGCATCCGATTGATGGTACGAAGCAACCAATCCATCGCGTCCCGCGCCGCCGTTTGCTGCAGCATGAAATCGCTTGTCCTCTCTATCCTAGCATGCGGCTATCGCGCTTTCATTATAGGATGGCAAGGCGCGTTTTGCTATCGGTAGAGGCAATAGCCCGCGATTCCCGCCAGCGCCAGGATGACGATGAAGTTGACGCGGCGGCTCACGGCCAGCCCAAAGGCCGCCGCCGCGATCAGCCACCCCGTCCAGTCGATACCCGGCTGGCGTATGAGGGTCCAGAAGACGGCGAGGAGGATGCCGACCACCGCCAGCGAGATGCCGCGCATCAGGCCCGCGACCCAGCGCCGGCGCTCGATGCGTGCGTAGATGGCGGCCACGCCCAGCACCAGCAGCGCGGGGAGTGTGATCGCGGCCAAGGCCAGGATCGCCCCCAGGTAGCCATAGGTGAGGTAGCCCAGGCTGATTACCCACAGCCCGTTGGGCCCGGGACTGATCTGGCCGATGGCGATGGACTCGCCGAAATCCGCCTCGCTGGCCCAGCCCGCGCCCAACAGGTCGCGATGCAAGCTCGGCAGATTGCTGAAGCCGCCCGACGAGAATAACGACGCCTTCAGGAACAGCAGGAAGTACAGCACGGGATGGATCACGAGAGCCGCTCCTCGTCGCGCGAGCCAAGCGCCACAGGAGCAGGCGCCGGCGCTTGCGCGCGCCAGGGGGTGAAGATGACGACCCCGAGCAAGGCCACGCCGACGAGTACGACGGCGACCGGCAGCTTGACGAGGATGAGGGCGAGCGCGGCGCCGAGCATGATGGCGCCGCTCACGCCCACCGACCGCGCGCCCTCTCCCCGCGCGCGCCGCATGATCGGCCCGGCGAAGCCGTACGCGACGACCCCCATAACCCCCGCCGTGGCCGGTACGACGCCGCGCAGGATGGCATGAATCACCGTGCTATGCTGGACGACCTCGAAGCCTGCCGTCAGGCCGCAGGTGACGGCCACGCTGGGCAACAGCAATCCAGCGAGTGAGACGACGATGCCCCAAGGCCCGCCCAGTTTGCGCCCAATCAAGATCGTCAGGGCGATGAGATTGATACCCGGCGTGAACAGACAGAGGTTCCAGAAGTGTCCCAGTTCGTCGGCCCCGATCCAAGGGCGCTTCTCGACGAACTCACGCCGGATCAGCAATTGGGTCGAGGCGCCCCCGCCGAAGGATTGGAGGCCGATGCCGGTCCAGATGCGCAATAACGTCCTGATCGTAGGCGTGCTGTTTTTCCGTGCTGTCCGCATCAAGTGTTGCTTTCGTGATGTCCATAAAAGCTGCCGCAGGGGATCGTCGCCCTTAAATATCTACACAAGTGCTGTTCCTGTTCATGGTGTATAGGGTATCATGTTCTTGATTGCATATGAACCACCTATAAACAGATGCAATCGGGGAGGGGTTATGGTCGCGACCGTCGAGCAAACCGTTAACATCACTGTCCGTGTCCCTGAGAGCGTTCGCACGGCGCTTGACGCCCTGGCCGAGGCCACCGACCGCACGCGCCAGTATCACGCCCTTGAAGCGCTCAAAGAGTACATCGAGCGCGAGGGATGGATTGTCGGCAAGATACAGGAGGGCATGCGCGCCGCCGACGCCGGCGACCTCGCCACCGACGAGGAGGTAGACGCCACGTTCGAGAGGTATGCGGCCTATCGCGAACAGCCGACCGAGCAGCGCGTGAGCTAATGCGTGTCAGGTGGACCAGACCCGCGCTCCGGGACTTGCGCGCGCTACAGGACTACATTGCGGAGGATAGCCCCGTCGCCGCCGACCGGATCACGCGGCGCATTCGAGACGCCGTGTCTCACCTAGCCGACTTCCCCGAGAGTGGGCGCCCTGGACGTATCGGCAAGACGCGCGAACTAATCGTCAACAAGGGGCGCCACCTTGTTACCTACCGGGTCCGTGGTCAGGTCGTCTATATCATCGCTATGATCGACCTACGCCGTGGCGATGTAACGGAGATTATAAGCGACAGGACCGGCGAGACGCCCCTATAATTAACAAGAGGAAGTACTTGCTGGCTGCCGTATACTGCTGTCATTAACAGCACCACGAATTTTGTAGAGGCGCCGCCCATTCATGCTTCGTTTTGTGCGCCGGTCGCTCCTCGTCCAGCTGCTGGGCGTGTATCTCCTCTTTGTCGCGGCCGTCCTTGGAGCTTATCTCGCGGTCAACTCCGTCGCCCAGCAGCAGGTGACGGCGGAGGTGAAGACCACCGATCTCGCGCTGGCGCAAGAGATCGCGCTCGACACCGACGCCAAGCTGCGCGGCGTCGAAGCGGCGCTCGTCCACTTGAGCCAACTCGACGCCGTGCGCCGTGGGGATGTCGGCGCGATGGCGGGCCTATTCCAAACCTTCGAGATAAATCGCCAGGATGTAGACCTCGTCTACTGGCTCGACGCCCATGGCACGCTCCAAACGTCCGCGCCCACCGATATACGCGTGGAGGGCTCCCCTTTCTCTAGCGCGACAGTCTTCCAGCGTGCGCGGGTAGCCTCCGGTCCCATCATCGCGGACGGCATCGGCGATTTAACGATCTTCAACGCCGCCGTGACACTGGCGACGCCGGTGCGCGACGGGTCCGGCCGCTTGCGTGGGGTCCTCGCCGCCAGCCTTTTGCTCAGCGATCTCAACCAGCCGCTTCAGACTGTCATCGCGGCCCAGGCGCGGCAACAGCAAAGCCTGCTCATCAGCATCGTCGACGCAAACGGCCGGCTCATCGTGACCCAAGAGCAAGAGCGCCTGCTACAGCCGGTGCTGGACGAGATGCCGGGCGCCTCCGACGCGCTCGCGGGGCGGCCGGCCTCGCGCATGGGTAACGACGCGGCGGGGCGGCAGTGGCTCTACAGCGCGGTCCCCATCCCGAGCGCCGGTTGGGCTGTGGTGGTGCAACGGCCCGCGACCGAAGCGTTGGCCGTCGTCGCCAACTTCCGGGGGTGGATTGGCGGCGCCGCCGGCCTGTTTGCCCTGGGCGGTTTGCTCTTCTGGCTGGTCTTGTTGCGCCGCGTCGTGCGGCCCCTGCACGCGCTGGCCGCCCGCCACGCCGCACTCCCCCTACCCGGCGGTCCCGCCCGCGTGGAGCCGGCGGCGCTCACCGGCCGTACGGACGAGATCGGCGGGCTGGCGCGATCGCTGGACCGGCTGGAGCACGACGTCGTCACGCAATTGGCCGAGTTGCGCACGCTGCTCGATACCTCAAACGCCGTCGTCAACTCGCTCGACCCACGCGCGGTCGGCGCGACCATCATCCATGAGGTGCGGCGGCTGGTCGATATACAGGCGGCCGCCGTCCTGGCGCCGGACGATGATGGCGTACTGCGCGTGCTGGTCAGCGAGGGACGCGACGAGCGCCACGATCGCGCGACGCACGTCCGGCCCGACGACTTGACCCGCCCCGCGGCGCGCGCGCTGCGTGACGGACGCCCCGTCCAGATGATCGCCGGCGACGGTACCCCTTTCCCCCAACTCTCCCACGACGCGGGCTTCCGCGCCGTGCTGGCGATCCCGATCATCAGCCGGCACGTCGGCGGCGTGGCGCTGGTAGCGCACCGTACCCAACCGCGGCGCTTCACCGCGCACGAGGTCGACCTGCTGCTGACCTTCGCCAACTATGCCACGCTGGCCTGGGAGCACGCCGTGCTGTACGAGCGCAGCGACGAGCGCCTCCGTGAAGTCGCGCGGGATAATGAGCGCCTCTATCGACAGGCGATGTCTGAGAAGCAGACGCTGGCCGCGATCATGGGCAGCATGAGCGATGGGTTGATCCTGACGGGCGCCGATGGACATGTACTCTACGCCAACCCCGGCGCCGGCGCGATGAGCGGCCTGTCCGCGACGAAACTACAGGGCGGTCACATCGACGCGGTCCACGCCAGGCTGCGCGCCGGGGCGTGCGACCCCGCCGCCTACGACCGCCGGCTCGCTCAGGCGCGCGCCGGCGACGCGGCCTCGTGGCTGCTGGAGCGGGACGCCAGCAGCCAGCGCGACCGCACTGGCCGGCATGACCGTGATGATCAGGACCAGGCGATCAGCCTGCGGCTCTTCGACGTGCGCGACGACGGCGGCCAGACCATCGGCCGTGGTCTCCTATTGCGCGATGTCACGCGCGAGCGCGACGCCGACCGCTTCAAGACGACCCTGCTCGGCGCCGTCGGCCACGAACTGCGCACCCCGCTGTCCACGATCAAGGGCTACGCGTCCACGCTGCTACAGGACGATGTCACCTGGTCCGGCGCCGATCAGCGCTCCTTCCTGCAAACGATCAGCTCCGAGACGGATCGCCTCGCGCGGCTCGTGAGCAATCTACTCGATCTGTCGCGTTTCGAAGCCGGCCTGTTGCGGCTGCAACGGGAACCGTGCCGGTTGGAGGATGTGGCCGCCAGCGCGATCCGCCGCACGCACGCTGCGGCCGCGGACGTTGCCGTCGAACTGCCCGCCGGACTGCCGTCGCTCGACGTGGACGGCGCGCGGATCGAGGTCGTGCTCCACAACTTGATCGCCAACGCCCTCGCCTACGGCAACGGACGGGTGCGGGTCACGGCCGCGCCGCGCCAGGATACGGTCGTCGTGAGTGTGTCCGACGACGGGCCGGGCATCGACGACGACGAAGCGCCGCATATCTTCGAGCGGTTTTATCGCGCCAGGCGTGGCCACCAACAACGGTCGGGCGGGATTGGGCTTGGCCTGGCTATCTGCAAGGCGTTTGTCGAGGCGCATGGCGGCGCTATCTGGGTGGAGAGCAGCGCCCACGGCACGAAGATCTCATTCGTGGCGCCGGCCATCCCGGTAGCCGCCTTGGCGTCCGCGTTCCATGCAGCCACGGCAGACGAGGGAAAAGTTCCCGAGTTATCGAAAGGTTGAGCTATCTGTTGAGCGCATATACCGTCAGCCCCTCCCCCGTCTTTCGGGGAGGGATGTCACCATTTCGCGCGCTTCCGCGTCTTAGTATATGACGGGTGTCGATCGTGTCGGGGACGGACACGGGGTATGGGCAAACAGGGGGCGGCGCGATGCGCTCGACGCGAGAGGTGTCACATGGGCGCGACAGCGTGAGTGACGAGGCCGACGAGGCCGCGGAAATCCAGGCCGCGCGCGCGGAACGGGGCGCCTTCGGCGCGCTGTACGAGCGCTACCGCGACCGCGTCTACGCCTACCTGCGCACGCGGACCAATAACGCGGAGGACGCGTCCGATCTCATGCAGCAGGTCTTCGTGCGGGCGCTCGACGCCTTGCCGGGGTATCGCGGCCAACCGGAGGCATTCGCGGCCTGGCTCTTCCAGATCGCCCGCAACGCGACCATCGATCACCACCGTCGTCGGCGAGCGACCGTCGCCTGGGACCTCCTGCCCGAGGCCCTGCAGCCCGTTGCCGTCGGCGATCTCGAGGCCGATGTCCTGCGCCGGGAGGACGTCGAGGAACTGCACATGGTCCTCGCGACGTTCGACCGCGACACGCGCGAGCTGTTGGCCCTGCGCTTCGCCGCCCGCCTGAGCATCGCCGACACGGCGGCCGTCGTCGGCAAGAGCGAGGCGGCGGTGAAACAACAACTGGCCCGCACGATGCGACGACTCAAGGAGCGTTATCATGACCACGTACGATGAGCATGACCCTGAAGACCTCGATAGGCAGGGCGATCCCACGCTGGGGCTGATCATGGACGACCTCGCGGGGCTGTACGGGGGCGCGGTGCAGCCGCCACACCTGCGCGACGCGGTGGACCGGGCGATCTACGCGCGGCTGGGCTCCCCACGGCGGCTTAACGCCCGGGCACACCGCGTTCACGCTCATCTCCACGCCGCCCTACCCCAAGCAGACCCTCGGCGGTCCCTGGATAGGCCGCAGCCCAAGGCGCGTGCAAGGCGTCGCCGGGTTGTCCTGGTGGGCGTGCTGCTGGCCGCCGTCCTCGGCGTGGGCGGTGTCTACGCCGCTGGCTCGCTCGTGGACGGGATTCTCCCGCCCGCTGTGCTGGGCCACACCCAAAGCCTTGACATGTCGCAGGGCGCGTGCGGCTTCACCATGACCGTGACCCGCGCCTATCTCGACAGCAACCAGGCCATCGTCGGATTCACCATCACCGGCCCCGCCGGACGGTCCTTCGTCCCCGGGCTGGCCCTGCCCTTCCTGACGCCCGAGGCGTCACCCAGCCTCCTCACCGCGCAAGGCGCCTCGTTGCTGCTGCTACAAACGATCTCCGGCGATGTCGCGGGGACCACGCGGGCGCAGACCATGCAGTTCGACGCGGGGTCTCTCGCCTCCACACCTGGGACGAACACACTGCGTCTGGAGGTCCCCTACATCGCGATGACGGAGCAGTTGACCGGCGGCGCATGGACGACCTCGCCCTGCGAAACGTATCGCCAGGACGCGACCCCGCCGCGATTCAGGCCCGGCACGAAGCCGACGCGCGTCGTCGCCATCAAAGGGCCGTTCATCTTCGACCTGCGGCTAGCAGCGTCGGTGGGTCCGCGCGAGGCCGACCCGCGTCAGGTCGCGCAGTCCGGCGGTGAGAGGGTGGCGCTCGACCGTGTCGTGGTGACCCCGGCCGACACACGCGTGTACGTGTGGCGGGAAGCCGGGAGCAATACGCGTGATCTTCCGCCGCGCCTGACCGTCGCGCTCGGGACGGGCGTCACGCCAACGACGGACGATTCATTGTCACATGCCATAGCGGCGACGTACACGGGGACGTTCATCCCCGCCCCCAGCCAGGATACGGCCGCCGTGCCGGGCACGCCGCCGCCAGACGCCATGCCCGGCACGCCGCCGCCAGCCAGAGATATCGTCCAGAATCCGGAGGGTATCGTCGAATACAACTTTATACGCGCGCCGTCGCTCTACGGTTACCACGGCCCGTGGACGCTCACCGTCCCCACGCGCAATGGAGCCGTCACCTTCCACTTCACTGTTGGTGATACGCCCAGCGCCCCAGATACACCGTCTATGGGAGCATCGCCGACGCCGAGTGGTACGGTGATGACGCCCTCCGACACGACGGGTGCGCCCGCATCGACGAGTACAGTCGGCACTAAAGGGGACGACTGATAGTTCCCGTAGGCTTGACGTCCGCTGTGTCGTTTGTAAGATGGGGTATGCCCCCATAGTCTCGGATCGGCAGTCGCGTCGGCTCAACCTTTGTGGCGCGGTTGGCGCATACTCTATGGCAAGAGCCTCAGCCTTTGTGACAACGTATAACGCCCACGCTCCCAGCGGATGAACCGTTCGCGCCGCCGGTTCGGATATAGTAGACACTAATGTAGAGGAGGGTTGCCGATGACCGCCACGGACAAAGATGTTCGACGGGCGCGGGAGCATATGGCGCCGCACGCGCAAAGCATCCTGGTCGCCGACGACGAGACGGCGCTGCGGGAGTTCGTGAGCCGCAATCTGCGCGCGCGTGGGTTCGCGGTCTATGAGGCCGCCAACGGCCTGGAGGCCCTGGGCATCTGGGAGAGTGAGCGGCCGGACCTCCTCATTCTCGATATCATGATGCCGCGCATGGATGGCCTGGAGGTGTGCCGCCGTGTGCGCGAACGCTCGCCGGCGCCGATTATCGTGTTGACCGCACTGGATTCCGAGAGCGACAAGGTGGCGGCGCTTGATCTCGGCGCCGACGACTATCTAACCAAGCCCTTTGGTGTCGAAGAATTGCTGGCGCGGGTGCGCGCCGTGTTGCGCCGCGTGCGACCCGCCGCGGATAGTCCGCCCGCGGGCCTGCGCGCGTTTGACGCGCTGGAGTTGGCGGTCGATCTGGATGGGCACGTCGTCCGGCAGGCCGGCGTCGAGGTACGCGTCACGCCCACCGAGTTCGCGTTGTTGGCGCAGTTCGTGACCAACCCCGGTAAAGTGCTCACGCACCGCCTGCTCCTGCAACGCGTGTGGGGCGCCGAGTACGGCGACGAGACCGAGTATCTGCGCGTCTATATCGGCCGGCTGCGCCGCAAGCTGGAGCCAGACCCGGCCAATCCGCGCTACCTGCTGACGGAGCCGGGCGTTGGCTACCGCTTCGCGCCGTCGTGAGTCGGGAGTCGGAAGTCGTGAGTCGGAAGTCGGAAGTCGTGAGTCGTGAGTCGTGAGTCGTGAGTCGGAAGTCGGAAGTCGGGAGTCGGGAGTCGGAGATGCGCCACTTTTCGCGGGGCGCACGGCGTCTCTACTGGGAGCGCCGGCTTCCAGCCGGCAGGTCATCGCGGGCGAGCAAGTTGGCGCTAGCAGACATCGTGGCGGCGACCGTTTGCCGGCTGGAAGCCGGCGCTCCCAATAGGGACGATCGTGGGCCGGCTAGAAGCCGGCGCTCCCAGTAGAGACGATAAGGACGTGTATTGATGTCGTGGGCGTGGTGGGTGGGACGTGGCCGTCCGGCGGCGCTAGTGGGGTTGTTGGCGCTGCTGTGCCTCGCCCTCTCCTCCTGTAGCTTGCCGTGGGCCGGCGGGACGCCTGATATCGGCACGATCACCTTCGGCGCCACCATCCCGATCACGGGCGAGCGCGCCAGTGAAGGAGCATACTCGCGCGACGGGTATCTTTTCTATATTCACACGATCAACCAACAGGGTGGTATCACCATCGGCGGCCGGCGCTACCGCGTCGAGTTGAAGTATTACGACGACCAGTCGCGACCAGAGCGCACGGCCCAGCTGTACAAGAAGCTCATCGTCCAAGACAAAGTCAACGCCCTGCTCGGTCCGTACAGTTCCCTCCTGACATCGGCGGCGGCGCCGGTGGCCGAGCGGTATGGCGTTCCGATGGTCGCCCCGCACGGCTCGGCGGACAGTATCTACGCCCACGGCGACAAGTATGTCTTCAGCATCGTCAGCCCGGCCAAGAACTACCTGCGCGGCGTTATCGCCATCGTGCTGGCCAAAGATCCAAGCGCCAAAACGCTCGCCCTGTTGGGCGAGAATGAGCCTTTCTCGCGCGAGGCCCTCGCCGGCGCCGCCGACTACGCGCGCGAACGGGGCATGACGGTGGTCGCCCAGCAGTCCTATCCCTCGCAGCCGAGCAGTGTCGCCACGCAACTCACCGCTATCAAACGCGTGCGCCCGACGCTGCTGCTCGCCGCCGGCCATCTGCAGGACGCCATCCTCATCGCGCGCCAGATCAGGGACCTGTGCCTCTCGCCCAAGGCGGTCGGCTTCAGCGTCGGGCCCTCCCTGCCGGAGTTCCACGCCATCCTCCAGTCCGAGGCCAACGACATCTTCGGCGCGACGCAGTGGACCAGCGCGCTCAAGTATCAGGGTGACGATCAGTGGGGGACGCCGAAAGCCTACGCCGACGCGTTCCGCGCCGCGTACCCCGGCTACGACCAGGTCCCGTACCAGGTCGCGGAGTCGACCGCGGCCCTCGTCGTCTTCCAGCGCGCCATGCAATCCGCCGGCAGCGTCAATCCCCGCGCCGTGCGCGCCGCGCTCGCCAAACTGGACTTCATGACCTTCTACGGCCGCATCAAATTCGACGACCGCGGTGTCAATATCTACAAGCCGATGGCGGTCGTCCAACCACAAGCGGACGGCAAGACGTATACGGTGTTCCCACCCGATGTCGCGGAGAGAGCCCCCGTCTACCCCATGCCCCCGACTCCCTGCGGATAAATATTTATACAATTTTTATGCGGCGCCCGCTCTTGTTTACACGGCGTTTAGGCGTGGGGCGCCATAATACTCTCAACGTCGCGATTTCCTTGTGACCCAACACCGCGTAGTCGAGGAAACGCGGCACAGACGAAAGGAGGTAGTAAGCGTACATGTCCCCGTCAATCAGTACAGCGTCGGACTGGCGGCCAGCGGCCCGCGACGCGACGCCGGCGATCGAGTTGCAGTCCGTCTACAAGCGATTCCCGACCCCTACGGGCGAGATCTATACGGCCCTGCGCAACATTAACCTCAGTATCGCCCCCGGCGAGTTCTGCGCCGTGGTCGGGCCGACCGGCTGCGGGAAGTCGACCACGCTCACCCTCGTGGCGGGCCTGGAGCGCGCCAGCGCCGGCGACGTGCGCGTCATGGGCAAGCCCGTCGACGGTATCGGTAAGGACATCGGCTACGTCTTCCAGTCCGACGCCGTCTTCCCGTGGCGGAGCGTCCTGAACAACGTCGCCGCCGGCCCGTTGTTCCGGGGCACGCCGAAAAAAGAGGCGTACGCGCGCGCGCGCGACTGGATCGACCGGGTCGGCCTGAGCGGCTTCGAGAGCTATTACCCGCACCAGGTCTCGGGCGGTATGCGCAAGCGCGTCGCGCTGGCGCAGTGCCTCATCACCGAGCCGCGCATCATCTTGATGGACGAGCCCTTCAGCGCCCTCGACGTGCAGACCCGCGCGCTGATGGAAAACGAGTTGCTCAACATCTGGTCCGCCACCTCGTCGTCCGTCGTCTTCGTGACGCACGACCTGGAGGAGGCCATCGCCCTGTCCGATCGCGTGTGCGTCCTGACGGCCGGCCCCGCGACGGTGAAAGGCATCTATACAATCGACCTCCCGCGGCCGCGCAACGTGGCCGAGATCCGCTTCGAGCCACGCTTCACGCAGCTCTATCAAGAGATCTGGGGGGATTTGCGCGATGAGGTGATGGTGAGCTATGAACGCGCCAAGAAGCAACCTGCTAGCTGAGGGGACATATAATACCCCGACTATAACCCCGGTCGACGAGCCTGTCTACGCGCCGAATACGGCCGCGCGGCGGCGGCGCACGCTCGTCAATGCCCTGCGCGCGCTGCTCCTGGTCGTCATTCTGGGCGGGTGGGAGTTGGGCGCGCGTGTCGGCTTCATCGACCCTTTCTTCTGGGGACAGCCCTCCAAGATATGGGGCCAGATCGTCACCTGGGCGACCAAAGGAACGGCGCAGGGGCCGCTATGGGTGCAGATCGCCGTCACGATGGAAGAGACCGTGCTCGGCTTCCTGATCGGCGTGGTGCTGGGGATCATCTTCGGCATTGCCCTGGGGCGCGTCCGGCTCCTGGCCGATGTCCTGGGTCCCTACATCAAGGCGGTGAACTCGATCCCCCGTGTGGTGCTCGGGCCCATTTTCGTGATCGCGTTTGGACTTGGGATAACATCCAAGATCGCGCTGGCGGTCGTGCTGGTGTTCTTCGTGGTCTTCTTCAACGCCTTCCAGGGCGTGCGCGAGGCGGACCGCAACCTGATCGCCAACGCGCGCATCCTGGGCGCGTCGCCGCGCCAGGTGTCGATACAGATCATCCTGCCGTCCGCCCTAACCTGGATCATCGCCAGCCTGCACACAGCTTTCGGCTTCGCCCTGGTCGGCGCCGTGGTGGGCGAGTTCCTCGGCGCGTACCAGGGCCTTGGTACCATGGTCCAGACCGCGCAAGGCACCTTCAATACGGAAGGCGTCTTCGCCGCGATGTTCATCCTGGCGGCGGTGGCGTTGATCGCCGAGGCGCTGGTCACCGCGTTGGAAAAACGCCTGATCAGCTGGCGGCCGGCGCAACTCGCCGATACCGGTCTGTGACCTGCCATCAAACGACCGTCTTTTCTGTACCTACGGGGCGGCCGGCGCAACTCGCCGATACCGGTCTGTGATCGCAAGACCTGTTATCGTCCATGCTGGAAAGGGGGTGGTAGCCGGTTCGATCGCGTCCACGCCAAACATCACGCGACATTATGTGTCGTTGTTTATACACAATTCACTGAGGAGTTATTAGGATGATGCGTAAGCTCGTCACACCAGTGGCCCTATCTCTGACCGCGACTGTGGCTATCGCGGGACTGCCGTCCGTCCATAGCGTCGCCGCCAGCCGTGCTAACTCGATGACGAATCTGTCGATCATGGTCGGCGGTATGAGCAAGCAGATCTACCTGCCCAACGAGTTGACGGCGAAGCTTGGGTACTTCGCCCAGCAGGGTCTCAACGTGCAGTTGATCGATGAGGCTTCGGGTCAATCGTCCGAGACCGCCACACTGGCGGGGCAAGTGCAGGCTGGCTCGGGGTCGTATAACCACACGATCGAGTTGCAGGCGCTGGGCAAGGGCATGACGGACGTGGTCCAGTTGACGATCGCGCCGGGCGAAGCCGAGATGGTCGCCACCAAAAAGGCGAGTCAGATCAAGTCGGTTAGCGATCTCAAAGGACGCAACCTGGGGGTCACCGAGCTCGGATCGGGCACGCAAACCCTGACCACCATTTTGCTGCACAACAAGGGCATTCAGCCCAATCAGGTCCACTTCATCCCCGTGGGCGCCGGCCCCACCTTTATCGCCGGGATGCAGCACGGTTCGATCGACGCCGGGATGACCACCGAACCCACCATCTCGCTCCTGTTGCAAGATGGCGTCGGGAAGGTCCTGGTCGACCTGCGCACGCCGACGTCCACGAGCGCCGCGCTGGGCGGCGCCTATCCGTTCATCTGCGTGTTCATGAAGACGGACTACATCAACAGCCACAAAGCCATCACGCAGAAAATCGTCAGCGCCTACGTCAAGACCCTAAAGTGGATGCACACGCACAGCGCCACTCAAATAGCGGACATGATGCCGGCCGACTACTACGCGGGGAACAAGACCCTCTACTTGGCGGCTCTTAAAAACCAGCTGGCCATGTACAGCCCCGACGGGAGAATGCCGGCGGGCGGGCCCGCGTTCGTGCTCAAGACCGAGAGGCTGACGAATACGGACGTGCAGGGCAAGTCCATCGACCTGAGCAAGACATTCGACGGCGAGTTCGTCTATAACGCCAACCGCTAACCGCTCCATTGCAATGCCAGAGGCAGGGGCGCCGGACGATCGTCCGGCGCCCCCGCCTGTGTCAATGGGGTGTGTTCATTCACGTTGGGGCACGGCCCTCACTCCCCACCCCATGCGGATTGGTCTCTCTCCGCTCCGCTCCGACAGCCCAACCGGCCTCTCCCTGACGCGGGAGAGGGGGAGCCGCCTTTTGAGGGTAGGTTAGCCATACTGCCATTATGCTACCTGCCGGGCAGAGGCGGGTGAGGCGGGTGAGGCGGTTGGGAAGGTCGCGGGCCAAGGCAAGGGGATGAAGTAGCCGCGTGGCAGCGG
>JAABUO010003128.1_pt1 | contig 19839 bp, 17 predicted proteins | sample 5559291 | NCBI WGS metagenome assembly JAABUO01 (sample SAMN10711878, study PRJNA513372) | rock metagenome | isolation source: Antarctica rocks | place: Antarctica: Victoria Land, Finger Mt sud
ATGGCGAAGAACCCCTGCGAGGGCGGGCTCGATGCGACTGTCGCGGGGGCGGGCGGCCAGACCTCGGTGGAGGTGTTCCGTCCGGCGGCGGCCCCGAAGATTGACTGCTTCTACGTCTATCCCACCCTGTCGGAGGCGGCCGCGGTGAACGCACCGTTGGCGCCCGAGCCAGCCGCTGTCGCCGTCGCCCGGGCGCAGGCCGCCCGCTTCGCGTCGGTCTGCCGCCTGTTCGTCCCCGTCTACCGCCAGCTGACGCTGCGCTCGATCACCTCCGGCGGGTTCGCCGACCCCAAGGCGCAGGCACTCGCCGCCGGTGACGTCGACTCGGCCTGGCACGACTACCTCAACCGTGACAACAAGGGCCGCGGCGTCGTGCTCATCGGCCACAGCCAGGGAGCCGGCCAGGTCACCCGGCTGGTCCGCAAGGAGATCGACAAGAACCCGGCCGAGCGGTCCCGGCTCGTCTCAGCCCTCGCCATCGGCGGCAACGTGCTGGTGCCGCAGGGCAAGGACGTCGGCGGCGCGTTCACCACCATCCCGGCCTGCCGGCATGAGGCCCAGACTGGATGCGTCGTCGCGTACAGCTCTTTCAACCAGCCGCCGCCGGTCAACTCGCTGTTCGGGCGGACCACCAACGCCCGCAACCTAAACCCGGGCCAGACCACGGCGGGGATGCAGGTGCTGTGCGTGAACCCCGCCGCGTTGGCAGGCGGGCGCGCCCCGCTGAAGCCCTACCTCCCGACTCGCACCATGGGCGGCCATCTGACCGCGACTCCGCTGAGTTCGTTGCCCAACCTGCCGACGGGCTTCGTGACCTTCCCCGGGCTGCAAGCCGAGTGCCGCAACACCGGTGGCGCCTCTTGGCTGCAGGTCGACGCGACCGCAGGCTCCGCATACGACCAGGCAGCAACCAAGCAGGTGCTCGGGCCGACCTGGGGGCTGCACCTGCTCGATGTCAGCAACGCTTACGGCGACCTCGTCGACCTGGTGGGCAAGCAGGCGGCTGCCTGGAAGTGAACCGGCTGCGGCACGGTAGGGGGACGGGCGCGGTGCCTCGAAGGGCGGGGTTGCGGTCCGGCGTGTGCCAGGCTGTCGAGGAGGCCCTGGTGGCCGCCCGAGCAGAGTGAAGGACGTCCCTCATGACGGTCAGGATCGGCTACAAGGCCTCGGCGGAGCAGTTCGGCCCCCGTGAGCTGCTGGAGTTCTCGGTGGAGGCGGAGAGCCGGGGGTTCGACATCGTCGCGGTGTCCGACCACTTCCAACCCTGGCGGCACGACGGGGGGCACGGCCCCTCCGCGCTGACCTGGCTCGGTGCCCTCGGGCAGGCGACGCACCAGGCCACCCTGGGGACGAGCGTGCTGACGCCGACCCTGCGCTACCAGCCGGCTGTGGTGGCGCAGGCGTTTGCCACCCTGGGGGTGCTCAGCCCCGGGCGCGTGTTCCTGGGTGTTGGCTCGGGTGAGGCGATGAACGAGACGCCGGCCACGGGGGGCGAGTTCCCCGGGCCCAAGGAGCGCCGGCTGCGCCTGGCCGAGGCCATCACCTTGATGCGCCGGCTGTGGACCGAGGAGCGCGTGGACTTCGACGGCGAGTACTACCGGACGTCCAAGGCCACCATCTACGACCGACCGGAGCAGCCGGTGCCGATCTTCGTCGCCGCCTCCGGGCCACTCGCCGCCAAGCTTGCCGGCACCGCCGGTGACGGTTTTATCTGCACCAGCGGTAAGGACCCGGAGCTGTACACGACCCTCACCGGCAAGGTGGAGGAAGGCGCACGGGCGGCCGGCCGGGAGCCCAGCGACATCCGTCGCATGATCGAGATCAAGGTTTCCTACGACAGGGACCTCGACCGTGCGTACGAGGCGTGCCGGTGGTGGGCCGCGCTCGCCCTGACCTCCGAGCAGAAGACAGGTATCGAGGACCCGCTGGAGATGCAGCGCGTCGCGGACGAGAACGCCGACAAGGCCTACACGCGCTTCATCGTCTCCGACGACCCCGAGCAGGTCGTCGACGCCATCACCCCCTACCTCAACCTGGGGTTCCAGGACCTGGTCATGCATGGCCCGGGCGGCGACCAGGGGCGCTTCCTGGAGCAGTTTGCCGACGACGTCCTGCCGCTGCTGCGCAAGCGCGCCGAGCTCGAGGCCTGACGGTGGCTGCACCGGTGACCGAGCAAGCACCTCGGAGTCGACACCCGGCCGTCGCCCGCCTGCAGGCCCAACGTGCTGCCAGCCTGCTGCTGCGGGTGGCCGATGCCATCACGGCTGTCGCCGGGTCGATGGCCTTCGTCTACGTCCACGCCCTGCTGTTCGCCGTCTGGATGCTGTTCTTCGAGGCCGACCCCTGGCCCAAGCTGACCCTCATCGTCTCGCTGGAGGCGATCTTCCTGTCGACCTTCGTCATGATCGGGCAGAACCGCGCCGCCGCCCTGCAGCAGGCGAAGGCCGACCACGACTTCAACGAGCAGGAACTCGAGCTCAAGACCAACACCGACCTGACCCGCGCGATCCACACGCTGACCAGTGAGCTGCACCGCCGGCTGGTGGTCGGCTCGCCCGAGGCCAAGTCCTAGCGGTCACGGCACCTAGCCGCTCGACGACCCCTGCGGCGCGGCGTGGAAGGCGGCGTCGAGCCCGGTGAGGTCGACCGACCGGCGCTCGCCCTCTGGTGCCGCATCGACGACGGAGCGCAGCATCTCCAGGGCGGTCAGGATCTCGCGGGTCAGGTCGTCGACCGGCCGCTCGCCCCCGACCGACACCAGGATCCCGCGGCTGTTGTACCAGCCAAGGATCGGTTCGGTGACCTCCCGGTAGAGCGCCAGCCGGTGCCGGATGACGTCCTCGGTGTCGTCGGCGCGCGCCTCCTGCTCCGCGCGGGCAAGCAACCGCCGGATCAGCTGGTCTTCCGCTACCTGCAGGTGCAGCGCGACATCGGCTGTCATCCCGAGCTCGATGCCGACCTGGTAGAGAGCACGGGCCTGCTGCATGGTCCGGGGCACGCCGTCGAGCACGAAACCGCCGGAGTCCTTCTTGGCCGCCCCGAGGGCTTCGCGCACCATGTCGAGCACGACCTGGTCGGGAACCAGCTCGCCTTTGTCGAGGAACTGCTCTACCTGCTTCCCGAGGTCGGTCCCCCGCGAGACGTTGTCACGCAGCAGGTCCCCGGTGGCGATGTGGGGGACGCCGAAGTGCTCGGCGATGCGCTCGCCCTGGGTGCCCTTGCCGGCCCCGGGCCCAGCGATCATCAGGACGCGCATGTCCAGCTCCTTCGTCAGGGCGGGCTGCTGACGCCTGCCTGTCATGGGCCGCCTGTCACGTGGCCGCCTACCCCTGCGGCTGAGACCTGCACCACTGACCTGACCGTACGACTCGAGGCATCCAGCCTGCTGCGAGCCTCCCCTTCGTGCGCGCGCAGCGCGGCGCCGGGTCATCTGCTGCGTGTCGGCTCCGGAAGACCCCCGCTGAGGGCAGGGCGGCGGCTAGTGTCCCTTCAGGAACCGGGCACCGTGCAGGCGTGCCACCCCGATGCAGGAGGTCGCCCACCGTGGGGGTTCGCTGGTGCACGCTGTGACAGCAGTCGACGACTCCGCCGCACCGATGGTGCATCCCTCGAAGGCTCGCGCCACCCGGGGGAGGGTAGTGATCGTCTCCGGCAGCGTCGGCGCCGGCCACGACGGGGTCGCGCGGGAGCTGGCCGACCGGCTGCGCGAGCGCGGCCACGTCGTCTCTATCCTCGACCTGCTCGACGGGTTCCCGCTGGCCGTCCGGATCATGCTCAGCAGCGCCTACGTCCTGACGGTCAAGGTCGCGCCGTGGGCCTACGAGCTGACCTGCTGGCTGGTCGAGCACTCGCGCGTGTTCCAGCGGATCGCTGATCGCGTGTGCAGCACGGCCAACACGTGGCTGCTCTCGGCAGTCGACGGCGCCGACTTGGTGGTCGCGACCTACCCACCGGCGAGCCGGGCACTGGGCCGACTGCGGCGCGACTGCGCGCTGGCGGTCCCCGTCGTCACCTACCTGACGGATCCGGCACCGAACTACCTCTGGGTCCACCCCGATGTCGACCTGCACCTGGCTGCCAGCCACGCCACCGCCGCCGAGACCGAGGCGACGTACGGCATCCCGGTGGAGCCGGCCGGGCCCCTGGTGGCGCGGGCGTTCCGGATCACTGACCGGGCCGCGGCGCGGACGCACCTCGAGCGCTCGCTCGGCATCGGCCCTGACACCCGAGTCGCACTGATGGTGCTCGGATCGCTGGGGGTCGGCAACGTGCGCGAGGCGTTGTCCGCGCTGAAGGGCGCCGGGATGCTGCCCCTCGTGCTGTGCGGCCAGAACGAGAAGCTGCGCCGCAGCCTGCAGGACATTCCGGGGGCGGTCGTGCTGGGCTGGCGCGACGACGTGCCCTCGCTCGTGGCCGGCTCGGACCTCGTCGTCCACAACGCCGGTGGCCTGTCGCTGACCGAGAGCCTGGTCGCCGGGGTGCCGGCCATCACCTTTGCGTCCCTGCCGGGGCACGGGAAGGCCAACGCCCGCTCCCTGGAGCGCTCGGGGATGGCGCCGTGGGCCCGGTCCCCGGAGGAGCTCACAGCCCTGGCGAAGGCGACCGCGTCGCAGCCAATGCGCCGGTGGCCGGTCGCCGAGGAGACGGCGGCAGACCGCATCTCCGAGCTGGCGACAGCTGCCCGCGGCAGCGAGTAGCCGGCGGTGGTTTGTGGGCAGGGCCACTGATCAGCGGGGTCCGGCAGCTACGAGCTCCGGCTCGGGGTCGGCAACGGTCGGCATCGGGTCCGGCAACGAGGCCTCGTCGTGCCGGGCGAGGAAGTACACCCCGGCGAGCACGGTGGTGAGGCAAGCTGCCTCCAGCAGGTAGGCCCCCAGCTGCCGCGCCGGACGCTCCTGGAAAGCGACCACCCCGAACGTCAGCGCCACCAGCGGGTTGGCGACGTTGAGGATCGGCAACGAGCTGGCGAGCGGGGCCCGGCGGTAGGCGATCTGGTTGGCGAGAAAGCCGCTCACCCCCAGCACGAGCAGGGCGTAGAGCGGCCAGCTGGTCAGCGCGGCGCCGATGCCGTGCGACGCGCTCGTCGCCTTCAGCGCGCCGGCGGTGAGTCCGAAGTTGATGCCCGCCCCCGCCCCGAGCAGCAGCCCCGCCGACACGGCGCCGACGCGCCCTGCCACCCACCAGCACGTGCAGGCAGCTGCCGCCCCTACCCCGAGGACCACGGCGGCGGCGGTCCCGTCCGGCGCAGCGGAGCCCGTCGCGGAGCGTGCCGCGACGAGGAAAACGGCCAGCCCGCCAGCGGTCACGCAGGCCCACCCGATGACCGACCGGGAGGGCCAGCGCCGGTCAAGCGCGGCGCGGAAGAACAGCGAGAAGACCAGCCCCCTGACGACGAGGGGCTGGACGACGGCGAGTGAGCCGAGGCGAAGCGCGACGCCGTGAAGCCCGAGCCCCAGCAGGCTGGCGGCCATCCCGGTGAGCCAGCGCCATTGGACCACTAGATGCCGGATCAGCGCGACTGGGCCGCCGATGCTCGCGGGCGCTGTCGACGCGTCGTAGTGCATCGCGGCAGTCGACCAGCCGAAGGCGACAGCCGCGGCAAGGGCGACGAGGACTGTCAGACCGGTCAAGCCGCCGGCTCGTCGGCGTACCCGACGCTGGCGCCGACGCGCTCGGCAGCCGAGGGCAGTACCGGGACGTCCGGCCGCCCCAGCTCACGCAGGCGCCGCCAGTGCCCCGCGAGGGCCTGCGGCAGCGTCCGGTACTCCAGCAGGGGCAGGCCGGTCGTCACTGCGAGGTCACGGACCACGGTCCCGTGCAGCCTCGGCAGCTCAGATCGGACCGCCACGGGGCGCAGGTGATGGGCGAGGTGGTAGGTCATCCCACCGGTCAGCCAGCCCATCAGCCTGCTGTCGGTGCTGAACGAGGCAGTGGTGCGCAGCAGGTGCGCGGCCCAGGCTCGGCCGGGAGGCTCGGAGGTCGGCGTCATGCCCTCGTTGATGTGGCCCACCACCAGCACGATCGCAGCGAGCAGGCTCGCGACAATCTCGACGACGAGCAGCAGCAGCGCCATCGAGCCGATGCCAAGCAGCCAGGCGTAGGGGGCGAGGACGAGCAGGCACAGCGCCTTCTCCGCCACGAAGGAGGCGGCGCGCGCGCGGCCCGGGGGCGTCTCGGCGCCCGTGACCTCGCCGGTTCGCAGGTAGCGCAGCTGGCTGCGCAGCTCGCCGGCCCAGGCCAGCCCGTAGAGCGGCCACACATAGAAGTGCTGCGCGCGCTGCCAGCGGTTGCGGGCGGCACCCGGGTGCAGCCGGACCATGCTCGACGAGCGGGTCGCCTCGTCGTACGGATAGACCTGCGACAGCTTGTGGTGCACCCGGTGCTTCAGCGTCCAATGGCTGACCCACAGGCCCGCAGGCGTCGAGGTCTGCACAGCGAGGACGTTGGGCCACTCCCGGCTGGAGAACATCCGGTGCCCGGCGTCGTGCAGCACGGTGAGCGTGCCGGTGGTGAACCCGACGGCGACCGGCAGCGCAGCGAGCACGAGGACCCACCCGTGTGGGTGCAGCAGGGCGAAGGTCAGCAGCATCAGGTGGTTGACCCCGGTGATGACAGCCCAGTCACGCCAGGGCTCCCACTGCCGGCGGGGCGGGAGGGTCAAGCGACGGCGGGCCCCTCGCGTGGTCGACCGGGCCGTCGGAACGGCCCGAACCGTCGCGTAAAGGGTGTCAGTCATGCAGCGTCTCCTTCTCGGCCGGGCTGAGGCAGGCACGCGTGCCCGGCTGTTCGGTCCTTCCTTTACTGAACCATGTCGGACGGGGCCACGTGGCGTTTCGCGCACGCGCCACACCGAGCTTCCGGTCCTCGCGCGCCATCCGGTGTCGGGAGCGGGAAGCGGGGGCAGTGGACAGGTGACGAGGTGGCCCCAGCCACCGCTGCTCCGCGCTGCTGCAGCCGGCCGGGCAGAGCGATCCAATTCAGTCTCACAGGAGGAACCGTGGCACGCAGGACACGTAAGAAGTCTCGGGCGGTCGTCGAGCTAACCGAGCCCGGCCAGCTCGGTGCGACGGACGAGGGCACCGTCCTGCTGCAGGAGGCAGGCCTGTCCAGTGACGGGTCGACAGACACGCCTGACGCCACCTTTGACGGCATTGTCGATGCGGTGATCGAGAGTGCCATGCGCGCTGTGGTCGACAACGCCACGCCGGCTGTGGTCGACAAGGCGACCTCGGCCGTCGTCGACAACGCCACCGACGCTGTCGTCGGCGCGGCGATGGATGCGGTCGGAGCCGCCGCTGGCGACGTCGTGGCCGGCACAGCTACCGCTCAGGCGACCGATGGGTTCGCCGCGGTACTGGATGCCGCGGGCACCGGTGCTGCGACCGCGGCAGGCGCCCTCTCCGACGGCGCACATGCCGCCACTGACGCCACCGTGGCGGCTGCCGGCACCGGACGCCGGGCTACCCGAGCCGCTGTCGCCCGGGCTGCTGCCGCGCGCACGGCCGCCCGAAACGCCGCCACGAGCAGGGCTCACGCCGCTCGCGAGGCTGCGGTGCGCCAGGCGAAGGCCCAGGCGCAGGCCACGACCGAGCTGACGCGCAACACCAGCCGTAAGGCGACGGAGGCCGCCCGGGCCCGCGGGGAGTACGCGCTGAAGACGGCACAGGGAGAGGTCGCTCAGGCCCGCGACGCAGCCCGCGACTCGGGCAAGCAGATGCTGTGGGCCGCTGTCAACGCCCCTGCCGTGCAGAAGGTGAGCCGCCGGGCGCGCCAGGCAGCCGAACTGCAGCGCGCGCAGGCGCGGCGCGAGCAGCAGCGCAAGCTCGTGGCCGCCCTCCTGGTGCCTGCCCTGCTGGCGATCGCGGCCGGCGTGCTGGCCAAGCGGCGCTCCGTCCAGCCCACCCCGCCCCCGGCCCCCGACACGACGAGCCTGACTGTCGTGCCCCCGGCCACCGAGGTCGCCGCCACCGACACGGTGGTCACGACTGTCACTACCGACCCCGTGATCGAGCCGAAGACCGGCGGCAAGCCTGGTGCGACTGCGGTCACGCCGACTACCGACGGCCCGGCAACGGGCGGACCAATCCTCGGCGAGCAGCACCCCTGACGCGCAGCCGCCGGCCGTCCTAGCCGGCGGGTCCGGGCAGCACGGTTGCCAACCAGCGTCGTGCCGTGGGTACGTCGTTCGCCAGCGACGTGGCAAGCCAGCCCGGACCGGCCAGCGGCAGCCCCACGGCGGGCGCGGTTGGGTGCAGGGCAACCTCGTACCCCCCGCCTCGTGCTGCGGCGCCCCCGACCAGCAGCTCGCTGGCTAGCACGCGGGCCCCGGCTGTCGTCGCCGCGGCCCCCGCGATGTCGTCCGGGTCGAGCAGCAGCCGGTGCCGTAGCAGCGGATGGCCGTCCACCCGGACGTCCATCCGGGTCTTGAGCACCCCACCGCGCTCGCCATGCCGGCCAAGGACGAGCTCCTCGCGCCAGCGGGCACCGCCACCAGCCTCGACGTCCAGAGTCAGCTCCTGGTGGTGGACGGCACCATCGGCTGCGACAGTCGGGCCGAGGTCGACGTCGAGCCACCCGCCGCTCGCGACCCGGGCGTGGATAGCGAATTGTGAGTAGGTGGCGCTGGCCGTCTCCCTGCCAGGCAGCGCGACTGACGCCGCTACCGCCCGCAACACCAGGCACGCGCCGCGGCCCACGTCCAGGTCCAGGCACCAGCTGTCGCCGCGCAAGGGCCCACCGATACCGGTAGCCAGCCGGACCATCGGGGAGCCGGCGCGGCCAGGACGCAACTGCAGCGGCCCGCAGCTGCGCAGCGTCACCAGCCGACCGGCATCATCGACGGCGACTGCGGCGTGCGCATCGACGGCGCTCGAACCGGCGACCGTGGGTCGAGCCTGGAGGACGGCGGTCATTCGCTGCTCATTCGATGATCGTCGCGCGACCATGCCGGCAGGCGTCGAGCAGCCCGGTGAGCCAGGCCGCGACCGGCCCCGCATCCGGCTGCTCGACCAGCGAGAGGAAGGCGACCGGGCGGTCGCCGCGGGCGGCCCGGGCGTCGCGGTCCATCACCGCCAGGTCCGCCCCCACCAGCGGGGCGAGGTCGGTCTTGTTGATCACCAGCAGATCGCTCGTGCTCACCCCCGGCCCGCCCTTGCGCGGCACCTTGTCCCCCCCGGCGACGTCGATGACGAAGATCTGCCGGTCGACGAGCCCGCGGCTGAACGTCGCCGTGAGGTTGTCACCGCCGCTCTCGACCAGCACGAGGTCCAGTGGGCCCAGGGCAGTCTCGAGGTCGTCGACGGCATCGAGGTTGGCCGCAATGTCGTCCCGGATTGCGGTGTGCGGGCAGCAGCCCGTCTCCACCGCACGGATGCGCTCGGGTGCGAGCACCCCGGCACGGACGAGGAAGTCGGCGTCCTCGGTGGTGTAGATGTCGTTGGTCACGACGGCCATCCGGATGGCGCCCGCGAAGCGTCGGCACAGTGACGCTACGAGCGCCGTCTTGCCGGAGCCCACGGGGCCGCCGACGCCGACACGCAGGGCCCGGCCCGTCGGCAGGGTGCCACCTGCACCGCTCGATCCGCCCGAGCCGGTCTGGTCGGTGCTGAGCGCGTCGATCAGGGTGGGGTGCAGGTGCACGGTTCCTCCAGGGTCGGGGGTGCGCATGTGTGCCGGGTCTGGTCAGGAGGCGAAGAGTCGCACGGACCGCGCGGCGTGGCGTTCGGCGAGCAGGTCGAGCACCGGAGCGGCGGCGGCCGGCAGCGCGGCCGGTCCGTGTCGCGCTGCCTGGCCCGCGAGGCTGTCGGCCCGGCGTGCCACCGCATCGATAGCTTCCGCGAGGCCTGCCTGCATCCGCATCACCCCTACCGGGTCGAGCCCCAGCAGTCGCAGCGCCGCCGACGCCGGTCCTGAGACTGCCGCCGACGCCACCACCAGCGCGATCTCGGCGCCGGCCATCCCGAGCATGCCGGCGGTCATGCCCAGCGCGACGGGCTGGTGCGGGTCGGCCCGCGCCAGCGGCAGCGGCTCGTCGACGAGGGCCCGCGCCGCCCGCAGCAGCGCGCGGCCCTGCGCGCGGCTAGCCGTCCGCAGGGCGGGGGAGGCGGTCCTGGCGTCGGCCTCGGCATCCAGCTCGGCCAGCCGGCTGCCGCGCTCCGCGACAAGGCCATCCGCGGTGGACGCGACCCGGCACGCCGCGGCTGCCAGAGCCGCGGTCACCAGCCCGAAGGTCGCGAGCCGGCTGGCGCAGAAGCGCTCCAGCGAGGGCTCGTCGTCCACCAGCCCCGCCGCGACCGCTGCCTCGATCCCGCCGGAGTGCGCGTGGCCGCCGACGGGCAGGCGGCTGTCCGCCAGCAGCAGGAGCAGCGCGGAGGCGGGCGGGGAAGCGGAAGCGGGCGCGGGCATCAGAACAGGAAGTAGCGCTGGGCCATGGGCAGCTCGCGCACGGGGTCGGGCTCGATGACCTCGCCGTCGACAGTGACCGTGTAGGTGTCCGGGTCGACGCGGATGTCGGGAGTTGCGGCGTTCTGGGGCATGTCCGCCTTGCCCCGGCGACGCACATCGAGCACGGGCACCAGTCGCTTGCCGAGCCCGAGCCGGTCGAGCGGGCGCTCGCCCTCGAGGGCGGCGGGGGCCACGAACGCGAGCGAGGTGGCAGCGGCAGCCCGCGGGAACGCACCCCACATCGGACGCGACAGCACCGGCTGCGGGGTGGGGATGGAGGCGTTGGCGTCGCCCATCGCCCCCCAGGCGACCAGCCCGCCCTTGAGCACGACGTGCGGACGCACCCCGAAGAACGCCGGCTCCCACAGCACGAGGTCGGCCAGCTTCCCCGGCTCGACCGAGCCCAGTTCGGCGTCGAGCCCGTGCGCGACAGCAGGGCAGATCGTGTACTTCGCGACGTACCGGCGGGCCCGCTGGTTGTCGGCCGCGCCGTCGCCGGGCAGCGTCCCGCGCCGGCGCTTCATGACGTGGGCGGTCTGCCAGGTGCGGATGACGACCTCGCCGACGCGGCCCATCGCCTGGCTGTCGGACCCGATCATCGAGATGGCACCGAGGTCGTGCAGCACGTCCTCGGCTGCGATCGTCGAGGGCCGGATGCGGCTCTCGGCAAAGGCCAGGTCCTCGGCCACCCGTGGGTTGAGGTGGTGGCAGACCATCAGCATGTCGAGGTGCTCGTCGAGCGTGTTGACCGTGTGCGGCCGGGTGGGGTTGGTGGAGGACGGCAGCACGTTGGGCTGCCCCGCGACTGTGATGATGTCCGGCGCGTGCCCGCCGCCGGCGCCCTCGGTGTGGTACGCGTGGATCGCCCGCCCGGCGATGGCGCCGATCGTCGACTGGACGTAGCCAGCCTCGTTGAGGGTGTCCGAGTGCAGCGCGACCTGCACCCCTGCGGCATCCGCCACGGTGAGGCAGGCGTCGATCGCGGCCGGCGTCGAGCCCCAGTCCTCGTGCAGCTTGAAGCCTGCGGCCCCGGCGCGCAGCTGCTCCCACATCGCCTCGTGGCTGACGGTGTTGCCCTTGCCGAGCAGCACCGTGTTGACCGGCAGCCCGTCCGTCGCCTCGAGCATCCGCGCCATGTGCCATGCCCCGGGGGTGACTGTCGTGGCCTTGGTGCCCTCGGCCGGGCCGGTACCGCCGCCGATCAGCGTGGTCACCCCACTGCCGAGCGCTTCCGGTACCTGCTGGGGGCTGATCAGGTGCACGTGGCAGTCGACCGCGCCGGCGGTGAGGATGCGCCCGTTGCCGGCGAGGATCTCTGTCGACGGCCCGATGACCAGACCCGGCGTCACCCCGGGCATGGTGTCGGGGTTGCCGGCCTTGCCGAGCGCGACGATGCGACCGTCGCGGACGCCGACGTCGGCCTTGACCACCCCCCAGTGGTCGAGCACGAGCGCACCGGTGATGACGAGGTCGGGGGCACCCTCGGCGCGGGTCGCCCGCGACTGGCCCATCGACTCGCGGATGGTCTTGCCCCCGCCGAACACCGCCTCGTCGCCGGCGCCGGTGGCGGCATCGCCCCTCGACAGGTCCTGCTCGACCTCGATCAGCAGGTCGGTGTCGGCGAGGCGTACCCGGTCGCCGGTGGTCGGGCCGTACAGGTCGGCGTACCGCTCACGGTCCAGGTGCCGGCTCACCGGGGCAACTTGATCATGCCGGGCCTAGCTCTCCAGCGGCCGGGACGCGCAGCCCTGGCACGATCCGCTCGCCGCCGAGGGGAACGGCGGCCACCTCGGCCTCCACACCCGGCTCGAACCGGACGGCGGTGCCGGAGGGCACGTCGAGCCGGAGCCCGCGAGCCGCCGCGCGGTCGAACTCCAGCGCGTCGTTGACGTCAGCCAGGTGGAAGTGCGAGCCGACCTGCACGGGCCGGTCACCGGTGTTGCGCACGACCAGGTGCGTCACGGGTCGGCCTGCGTTGACCTCGACCGGGTCGTCGGCGAGCAGGAGCTCGCCCGGCACCAGCGGGCTCGTCACGGGATCGGCTGGTGCACGGTGACCAGCTTGGTGCCGTCGGGGAAGGTGGCTTCGACCTGCACGTCGGGCAGCATCTCCGGCACCCCCTCCATCACGTCCTCACGGGTCAGCACGGTGCGGCCGGCCTCCATCAGCTCGGCGACGCTGCGCCCGTCGCGTGCGCCCTCGAGCACGTACGAGGTCAGCAGCGCCGTCGCCTCCGGGTAGTTCAGCCGAAGCCCTCTGGCCCGGCGCTCACGGGCCAGCCCGGCGGCGACGTGGACGAGCAGGCGCTCCTGCTCGTGCGGGGTGAGCCGCACCAGGTCCTCCCTCTTGACAGGTCGCGGCTAGTTGAGGTCGAGCGCGCGGCCGGGGACGTGACGGTAACGCAGGTACGCCAGGCCGCCGAGCAGCAGCGCACCCGCGAGGAACAGCAGCGAGAAGTACTGCAGGTACCAGTGGCCGCCGGCCGGGTCGTAGACCGCTGCGCGGGGCCACGCCACGTTGGCCGTCATGAACAGCCCGAACAGCACGGCCAGCAAGGTGACGGGCAGCCCGGCGCGCCCGAGGGAGAAGTGGCCGCGGGCCGCTGCCGGCTCGCCGCTGCGCAGCCCCTGCCCCCGGGGCAGCGTGCGGTCCCGCAGCTTGCGCAGCAGCATCGGGATGGTCACGAACAGGTAGGCCAGGTAGACCACGACAACGGCGACGCTGGTCACCGCTGTGAAGACCTGCGACTGGCCGAGGTTGACGAGCAGCACGGCGGCGGCCAGGGCGCTCACAGCCACACCGGTGACGATGGGGGTGCCGGTCGTCCGGCCGACCCGGTTGAGGAACTTTGACCCCGGCAGCACGCCCTCGCGCGCCATCGAGAACATCACCCGCGACGCTGAGTTCTGGATCGCCAGACAGGCGCTGATCACGGCGATGGCCACGTCGACGAGGAGCACCTTGCCCAGCCCGTTGCCCAGGGTCGAGGTGACGATGTAGGACATCCCCTCCGTGCCCATCCGGCCGCTGCGCAGGTCGGGCGCCGACATCAGCGCCGCCATGAGCAGCAGCGCCCCACCGATCCCCGACACCACCAAGGCGCGCACGATCGCGGGCGGTGTGGTGCGCCGCGGGTCGCGCGTCTCCTCCGAGAGCTCGGCGGCGCTGTCGAACCCGTACATCACGTAGGCGGCCATGAGCGAGGAGGCGAGCAGCGGCCACAGGTAGCTGCCCGAGCCCGCCGTGCCTCCGGTGTCGGTGACTACGGACGGCCCCCGCTTGGTATGCACGAACAGCAGGATGATCAGCGCGACGACGCCGACGATCTCGCAGGTGATGCCGATGGCGTTGATCTTCGCCATGACCTGGACGCCGATCGCGCTTATCACGGTCGCGATGGCGATCAGGATCGTGCCGAGGATGATCGCGTTGGTGGCGCCGGACGTCGAGGACAGCGAGGATTCGCCGCCGAACAGCTGGAAGCCCGACCACACCTCGGGCAGCACGCTCTGCAGGGCGATGGCGATGGCGCCCACGCTGACGATGTAGCCGATCAACATGAACCAACCGGCGAACCAGCCCACGAGAGCGCCACCCAGGCGCCGCGACCACTGGAAGATGCAGCCCGCCAGCGGGTACTCGGCGGCGAGCTCGGCGAAGACCAGCGCGACGCACAGCTGGCCGACGAAGACGATCGGCCAGGTCCAGACGAACGCCGGTCCCCCGAAGGAGTAGCCGAAGGCGAACAGCTGGAACACAGTCGTGAGGATGCTGACGAAGGAGAACCCGGCAGCGAACGACGCAAAGGGCCCCAGCTTGCGGTGCAGCTCCTGGGGATAGCCCAGCGAGGTGAGGTCATGCGTGTCGACCAGGTGCGGTGAGACGTGCCGGCCGGCGTCGAACGTCGTGGCTGTCATGCGGGCCTCTCAGCTGGGGGGCGAAGCGGGTCAGGGACCGCTCGGGGTGGAGCGGCGGGGCAGGTGGCCGGCCCGCACGAGGCAGCCGAGGGTGTCGCAGATGACGCGGGTGGAGATCAGCGCCGTGATCTCGGCGTTGTCATACGGCGGCGAGCACTCCACGACCTCGATGCCAGCGAGCGGACGCTCCGCGACAAGCTGGATGAACTTCAGGACCTCGCGGGGCAGGAAGCCGCCGGGCTCGGGCCAGCCGGTACCGGGCACGAAGGCGGCGTCGAGGCAGTCGACGTCGAACGACAGCCAGACCGCGTCGGTGCCGTCCCACGCGACCTCGAGCGCCCTGGCCGCCGCCGCCTCGATGCCCATCTCGACGCAGTCGGTGACGGTGAGGACAGTGGTCTCGCGCTCGCGCCCGACGGCCACACCCGGTCGCGGCGCCTGCCAGCCGCCGATCCCGATCTGCACGAGGTTCTTGGCCGGCACGTTCGGCAGGTTCGTCGCGTGGAACCACGGCGTCGTGTGCATCCGCTCGTCGAGGTCGGTCTCCTGCGTGTCCACGTGCCTGTCGAAGTGGATGATCCCGAGCTTCTTGCCCCCCATCTCGTCCGCGACCCCGCGGGTCGTCGGATAGCCGATGGAGTGGTCGCCGCCGAGCACGACCGGGAAGGCGCCGGAGGCGTACACGTGCCCCACAGCCTTGGAGATCTGGTCGAACGTCTTCTCGATGTTGGCGGGGATCGTGAAGATGTCGCCCAGGTCGACCATGCTGATCGATTCGCGCAGGTCGACTCCGAGCTCGAAGGAGTAAGGCCCGTACAAGGCGCTGATCTTGCGGATGCCTTGGGGGCCGAACCGGGTGCCCGAGCGGTAGGTCGTCCCGCCGTCGTAGGGCGCTCCGAGCACGGCCACGTCGTAGTTGCCGACCTGCCGCACGTCCTCGAGATAGGGGGCCTTGAGGAAGGTGTTGATGCCCGCGAAGTGCGGCAGCTCTCCCCGGGAGAAGGTGGGGATGGTCTTGTCGTTGATCGAGTCCGCGCCCTGCAGGCCGAGCTCGAGCCCGCGGCGGATCTCCTCCTGGTGCTTGGTCGTGGGCAGCGTGGCCTCGGCGCCGACCGCATAGCGGGCCTCGGGGCCGTAGTGCTCGTGCAGCACCGGGTGGTGCTCGCTGCTCTGATCGTGCGTGTGGGTGGGCTGGTGGCCCAGCCCCAACGGTCCGTCCTGTTGCTCGTCCATCGTGGCTTGCCCCTTGTGGGATCGGCCTGACGTGCGTCAGGCGACTGTCTCCCGGGCTTTTGTCCCGCCGTGGGACGGGCCGCCACGCGGTCCGCCTGCGCCTCTCGGACCAGCCCAGCCGGCGGCTGGCGGAACCCTAGGCACGCCCCGCTCGCGCCGAGCGGGTCATGGCTCACTGAACCGGCGCTCTGTTACGGCCGGGCTCGCGTCGTGTTACGACGAGAAGAAGCCTCGGCCGCCTGGTTCGGACATGCCACGGGCCCCGACCAGGAGGCCGGGGCCCGTGCTACTGCAACTGCTACGTGCTACTGCTGCCTACTAGGCCGACAGGTCCCTACGCGATGGAGCGCACGTTCGACATGTCGACAGCCGGGGTCTCCGGAGTGCTCTCGGCGGTGACGATGGCCCGCAGGAACAGTCCGCCCTGCAGCTTCACCAGCGCGGAGGTCAGCGCCGCGACGTAGCGAGCTGCCTCGCGGGGGTCGAGAACGGTACGAGGCGACACCTCGAGGGCGACCTCCCGCACCTTGGCGGCAAGCTCGGCCGGGCTCGGCTGGTAGAGCCACGCGGGGCCGGTCGGGCCCTGCGCGCCCTGCACACCCGGCAGACCGACCGGGCCGGTGGAGCCGGCCTGGCCCTGGGGACCCTGCACGCCCTGCGGCCCCGGGACGCCCTGCTCGCCGACCTCGCCCTGCTCGCCCTGCTCGCCCTGCAGACCCTGAGGCCCCTGCTCGCCGGTCTCGCCGATGACGCCGCGCTGGCCCTGCGCGCCGGCCAGGCCCTGCTCGCCCTGCAGACCCTGCTCGCCGATGGGGCCGACAGCGCCCTTCTCGCCCTTGTCGCCCTTCATGCCCTGCTCGCCGGCGAGGCCCTTCTGGCCCTGCTGGCCCTGCTCGCCCTGCAGCCCGCGCTCGCCCGTCAGGCCGCGAGCGCCCTGCTCGCCAGCCAGGCCCTGCTCGCCCTGCGGACCCTGCTCGCCGACCTGGCCCTTGGGGCCCTGCTCGCCGCGCAGGCCCTTGGTGCCCTGCTCGCCCTGCTCGCCCTGCTCGCCGGGGCGGCCAGTCGAGCCAGGCAGGCCCTTCTCGCCCTGAGGGCCGGTCAGGCCCTCGGGGCCCTGCTCGCCCTGCGGCCCGAGGGGGCCCTTGTCGCCGCGCTCACCTGCGGGGCCAACGGGGCCGGCCGGTCCCTTGGCCCCCTTGTCGCCCAGCTCACCGGCCGGTCCGACCGGGCCCTTGGTGCCCTTGTCGCCGCGCTCGCCGGCGGGGCCGACGGGCCCCGACGGGCCCTTCAGGCCCCGGTCGCCCTCCTCGACAACGAGGTCGACGCTGGCGGTTACGGTCTCGGTCTGGGTGCTCGTCTTGGACTGAGCCATGGTTGCGTGTGCCTTTCGTGGATGGCGGGCGGCAGGTGCAGATGGCCGCCGCGGATTCGAGATGTGCCCCCGTCCGGGGGTTTGGCCGAACGGATGACCGCCGACCGCAGCGGGCCCTCGCGCTCGGCCTGCTGTCTGAATCTTAGCCACCCGCTAGCACGAGCAACCACTCTGCAAGCAGTGATTTATGTGACGCTGAATCGGCGCGAGTTGCTGCCGGGATCCTGGTCGGGACCCACCGGCGTCAATCGCATGACGCTCCCGCCTTCAGCGGCTTGGGCTTGCCTTCCTCGTCGATCTATGTCCCTTTCGTCCAACCAAGCGTCATGCCATTGTGACCGCAGTGCCCGGCCTCCGGCAGGGTCGACGCGGCTCGACTCAGCCTTCTACTCGCTGAGGTGCCGAGCTCGCTGTCGACGACAGGACTGGTGGCGCTGGGTGATCGCCTGCACCTTGTCGATGTCCGCCGAAGCGCCGGCCTTGTTGGCCCGCGCGTATGCCTTCGCTACCCCGAGCTGCCGCGCTCAGCGAGCGCCACCACTGATCGCCCTGCTCGTGTGCCTCCTGCTGCCCGTCGAGCACCTGGGCGCTGGCCCGAAGGCCGAGCCCGAGCTCGCGCTGCGTCACAGTCAACTCCTGCCAAGAGCGGTCATACGGTGAGGCAGTGAGGGGAGGCAGCGCGGGCGCGCCTGGCCTGCGGGCACTCTCTCCCTACCTGCGCGAGCACCGCGGCGCGCTGCTGGCAGTGGCGGCGTTGGCGCTGGTCGGCTCGGCGGGGGCGCTGCTGCAGCCCCTGCTCGTGCGACGCGTCCTTCGAGCGGTACAGGAGCGCGGCGCGCTCGGCCGGCCGGTACTGCTCCTGCTCGCCGTCGTGGTTGGTGCGGCGCTGCTCGGCGGCGTCGAGCGCTACCTGCTGCAGCGCACCGCGGAGGGCGTGGTGCTGCGGACCCGCACTCGCCTGGCGGCCCACCTGCTGCGCCTGCCGGTTGCCGAGCACGACCGGCGCCGCACGGGCGACCTACTTTCCCGCGTCGGTGCCGACACCACCCTCCTACGCGCGGTCGTCACCAGCGGCCTGGTGGAGGCTGCCAGCAGCGTGCTCATCGTCATCGGCGCAGCTGTCGGGATGGCGCTGCTGGACCCGGTGCTGCTGCTCGTCACGCTGGTTGCCGTCGGGGCCGGCCTGGGGCTCGTGCTCACCGCGTCGCGCCGCGTGCGGGCACTGTCGGCCGAGGCGCAGGCAAGCGTCGGCGCGATGACAGCAGCGGTCGAGCGAGCACTGACCGCGGTCCGCACCATCCGTGCGAGCGGCGCCGAGAGCCGCGAGACCGCTGCGGTCACGGCAAGTGCCACCGCTGCGTACAGCGCGGGCCTGCGGACCGCAAGGCTCCAGGCGGCGGTTGCGCCTGCCGGCTCGTTGGCTGTGCAGGGCAGCTTCCTGCTAGTGCTCGGCCTCGGCGGCGCCCGCGTCGCGCGCGGCGCGATCACAGTCGCGGACTTGGTGGCGTTCGTGCTCTACCTCTTCCTGCTGGTGCTCCCGCTCGGCCAGGCGCTGCAGGCTTGGACGACGCTGCAGACCGGCCTCGGTGCGCTGTCGCGGGTTGAGGAGGTCCTCGCGCTGCCGGCTGAGCAGGACACCGGCACCGCCGCGCTCCCCGCCGGCGGCAACACGCTGCTGCTGGAGCTCGACGACGTCCGCTTCTCATACGACGACCGGGTCCCGGTGCTGCAGGGCGTGTCGTTTCGCGTGGCCCGGGGCACGCGGACTGCGCTCGTCGGGCCCAGCGGCGCCGGCAAGACGACGGTCCTGGCACTCGTCGAGCGGTTCTACGACGTCACGTCGGGCGCCGTGCGGCTCGGGGGGGTCGATGTGCGGGACCTGCCGCGGGCCGTCCTTCGCGGGCAGCTGGGCTACGTCGAGCAGGAGGCGCCGGTGCTGGCGGGCTCGCTGCACGACAACCTGCGCCTCGCCGCTCCCGGGGCCACCGAGTCGCAGCTGCAGGATGTCCTCGACGCAGTCGGCTTGAGCGAGCTGGTCGAGCGTGCGCCGGACGGGCTCGAGACCGAGGTCGGCGACGGCGGAGTCCTGCTGTCGGGCGGGGAGCGGCAGCGGCTGGCCATCGCCCGCACCCTGCTGGCCGCGCCTGCGCTCTTGCTGCTCGATGAGCCGACGAGCAACCTTGACGCGCGCAACGAGGCCCTGCTGCGGCGGGCCGTGGATGCGGTGGCCCGTGACCGGACGCTGCTCGTGGTGGCGCACCGGCTGTCGACTGTTGTCGATGCGGACCAGATCGTGGTGATGGAGCACGGGCGCGTCGTCGCCGTTGGGCGGCACGACGAGCTGGTCGACAGCAGCCCGCTCTACCGGGAGCTGGCGAGCCAGCAGCTGCTGGTGTGAGTGCTCGCCGGGGCTGGCGCAGGACGAAACAGGGTTCGTCCCTTCACTCGGCCGGTTATTACTCGACCCGGCGCGACTGCGTCAGTCGGTGTCGCCAGGCCCGGCGTCCCCTGCTGGCAGCTGCTCATCGCTGCCTGCGTCGTACCTCCACACAGCAGGCAGGGCCAGGGTGAGGGCGCCGACGCCGACCAGGCTCGCGACCCCTCCGGCGAAGGCGCTCACCGCGGGCGAGGTGAGGGCGGCGAGTCCACCTGCCTCGACATCACCGAGCGAAGGTCCTCCTGCACCCACGACGAAGCCGACGCTGTTGACCCGGCCGCGCAGGCGGTCTGGCGTCAGCACCTGCAGCAGGGTCCCGCGGACGAGGCCGTTCGCGACGTCCGCGGCGCCGGCGAGGGCAAGGAGCAGCAGGGCCGGCCAGACGGCTCGCACCAGGCCCAGGCCTGCGAAGCAGGTCGACCAGACCGCTACGGCGA
>JAABUO010003129.1_pt1 | contig 19835 bp, 21 predicted proteins | sample 5559291 | NCBI WGS metagenome assembly JAABUO01 (sample SAMN10711878, study PRJNA513372) | rock metagenome | isolation source: Antarctica rocks | place: Antarctica: Victoria Land, Finger Mt sud
TCCTCCAGCGAAACATAGCTGAACATCCCGTCCTGAACTCGCTCGTCTCCACGCATACTCCATAGACGAACGCAACTTTAATCAAGTCGCAAAAGGAACTTACTTCTTCAACAAGTTCCTAAAATACTGCGCGCGGCCTGCACCAGAACAGCGCGCGGATACTTCTCAACGAGCGCGCTCAGCCCAGACCCACGCAGAAGTTCGTCCACTGACGGCAGCAAACGAAAGAGCGCCTCGGGGTCGGATTGCGGGTCATCCACCTCGCTACCTCGCACGTGCCGGCGTTTCCCGCGAGGCTAGCGTTTGAGCATCCGTGTTCGAGTGCAACTCAATGCCCGCGCCTCTGGAATCAGCCGAATCCTGCCGCTCAACCCCTCCGATAGTGGCTGCTGGAAGCCCGGCTGCCTGCAACTCCGCCACAAGCGGCTCCGCATGCTCCGCAGCGATGGACAGCAGCAGCCCACCCGCAGTCTGTGGGTCATAGAGAAGAGAACGCAGCTCCGGCGAAATCTGCACTCCATGCGCATCTTCGACCATGCACTCCGCAAACTCTCGATTCGCAAGCAGCCCAGCGGGAACAGCGCCCAGGCGCACTGACTCCAAAGCTCCATCGAGGAGAGGAATCGCCGTCACGTCAATCAAGAGTTTTACACTGCTGCCCAACGCCATCTCCCGGCAATGGCCCATCAATCCGAAGCCGGTGATATCCGTTGCAGCATGCACCTCGTAGCCCCTGGCGATCTCCAGCGCTCGCCTGTTGAGAGTCGTCATGGACGCAACCGCACTCGCAACCCACTCGGGCGCTGCCTTGCCCTGCTTCAGTGCGGTTGTAATCACGCCTGTTCCAATGGCTTTGGTCAGCACCAGAACATCGCCTTGCTTCGCGTTCGCATTCGTCAAGACCGCATCGGGATGGACCAGCCCTGTGACCGCGTAGCCAAACTTGATCTCAGCGTCACGCACACTGTGACCGCCAACAACAACGCACCCCGCCTCCTGCATCTTGCTCAGCCCACCGAGCATGATCTGCTCCAGCAGGTCGGAATCTCCGCCTTGCGGGAAGCACACGAGCGAAAGCGCAGTCACTGGCCTGCCACCCATTGCATACACATCGCTTAATGCATTCGTCGCAGCGATTTGCCCGAAGGTAAACGGGTCATCGACCATCGGCGTAAAAAAATCTACCGTCTGAACCATCGCGAGATCGGGTGCAACCCGATAAACGCCCGCATCATCCGAGGTGGCGAAACCAACCAGCAGATTCTCGCTTTCCTGCTTGGGCAAACGCGCCAGCACAGAATGCAGAAAGCCGGGCGGCAACTTGCTCGCGCAGCCTCCGGCTTTGACGTGTGCGGTCAGCCGCACCACGCCTGAAGCCTCCGGCGTGGACTGAATCTTTTCCGTCACCATGTTCGATCGCTCCTTATGTTGCATCACAGGGGTAGATGCATTCTCCTGACGGAGTGGAAGCGCTTAGGTATCCGGTGATCCTCCCGGTCTTCAAAACCGGCGGTCGCCCTTCATGGGCAACGGTGTGTTCGACTCACACGCGCTTCCGCCACTTCCGCCCTGCGTCTGGCAGGACTTGGTCCTTCAGCCTGTATCGAAGCCCCGTCGCTTCACCAAAGTAGAGCCCGCGCGTTTAGTCCTTCACCCTGCTTACCCTCTGCTTACCCACCGCCGATTCTCCCCAACCCTACTCCGATGAAGTAGGTGACGATCCCTTCCAAAGCTCCAATCCAGGTCATCTCCAATCCGCTTGCCCACCACGAGCGAATGGTGATGAGCGACTTGGCAGCGCCAACAGCGAAATGCGCTATCAGCGAAACAATTGCAGCTACGATGACAGCAGGGATCCCGGTCAGGAAAAAGAATGGGATGATCGGGATGAAAGCCCCCACAGCAGTCGAAAGCGCGCCCGACATGGCCGAAACGATAGGCTTGCTCAAGCCTTCTTCCGTGGTGTTCAGCCGTTCCCTTGCCAATGCCTGAATCAGTTGATTTTTGTCTTTTGCCAGGTGTTCGACGAATCTCTCCGCATCTGCTTCCGGCAACCCGCGGACCTGATAGGTCAACGACAGAACTTCGCGTGCTTCGGATTCATTGTCCTCGACGGCTTCTTTCTCTCTGGCAAACTCGGCCTCGTAAATTTCCCGTTCACTCTTCGCCGCCAGGTATGCTCCGGAACCCATGGAAAGCGCGCTGGCGACCATGCCAGCTAAACCGGCGATCAGAACGAAGTGGCTATTTCCGAGTGTTGCCCCAGAGACGCCGGAGACGATTCCAAAGATGGATCCGAGACCGTCGTTGATGCCGTAGATCGCGTCGCCAACCCAACCCGCAGATTGGGAATGACCCTTGTTCCGGGCAGCTATAAGGTCATCCAGTGCCGCCTGTGCTTGCTCTGCGGGCAGCGGGGGCAACTCCCCACGCGACCGGATCAGGTTTCCAAGCGTCCGATAGTGTTCGCGCTCGTCCGCAATCACCTCTTCCAAAATCACGATGCTTGGTGCGTCGCCGAGCGCTTTGAGCTGCTTGCCATACCTCGCAATGTCGCGGCCTTCGTCGATCTCCAGACGACGCAGCGCCAGGTTCGGCCCTCCCACACGGCTGGGCAACGAATCAGCTTGGCCGGACGACGGTCCCGAATACTTTGGTTCTGAACCTCCAAGCTGCTGTATTCGCCCGGCCCAAAGCTCGGCATGATGCTTTTCCGCAGACGCCAATCCGCGCAGAGCGTTGCGTCGGTGTGGATTGGTTTCCATCTTTGCCAAAGCGCTATAGGTGTGAAAACCTTCCATTTCGGCTTGCCAATTTGCGTCAAGTGCGGCCAGAAGCTTCTTCACGTCAGAGTTGGACATCGCTGCATCCTTTCACAATCTTTCCTGCGCTTTGGTCCGAGCCGCCATGAGTGGAATGAGATGCACCACGGCGAGAATCGTCGTCACCATTCCTCCAACGACGACGCGGGCGAGTGGCTGCTGAGCCTGTGCCCCAATGCCGTTCATGACTGCCGCAGGCATTAGCCCCAGTTCCGCCGCGAAGCATGCCATCAGGACCGGACGCAGCTCATCCAGCGCACCCTCCCGCAATCCACTCGGACCGGGATGCGTCCGCTGCGCGCGGCGAATCCCTGAGAGGAAAGACGACCGACGCTAGCGTAGCGACACCCGTAAGCGATGTGAAGCCCACTGCGGCAGAAATGCTGAACGAAGTGTGCGTGACCAGCAGCGCGAACACTCCGCCAACGGAGCAGAATGGCAGGGCAGCCATCACAATCAGGGCATCTGCCCAGCGTTGAAACTGGAGGTACAGCAGAAGAAAAATAGCCACCAGGCTGATGGGGATGATGATCGCAAGACGCTGCTGTCCCTTGCGCAGAGAGTCGAATTCACCTGCCCAGCTATAGGTATAGCCCTGAGGGAGTTTGATCTTCTGGTGAATCTGGTTCTGCAGGTCCGGGATCGTCGCTGCGAGATCCCGGCCACGCACGCTGAACTTAATCGGGATGTAACGGCGGCCACCTTCGCGGAAGATCATGAAGCTGCCTTCCTTGATCGCGACCTCAGCAATTTGCGACAACGGAACGCGACTTCCATCCGGTGCCTGCAACAATATGCGCCCCACTGCTGCGGGATCAGAACGGTCCACCTTCGGATAACGAACGGTGATGTCGAAGCGGCGATCCCCTTCGATCATCTGAGTGATGGGTGCACCTCCCACGGATGCCTGAATCGCTGCGTCCACATCTGCGGGTGCGATTCCATACCGGGCGGTCTCGGCGCGGTTCACCTTGATGACCATGCCCGGCTGGCCGTTCACTTTGAAGACACCAGCATCGGCCACGCCTCGGACCTGGCTCATCACTCCCTGAATCTGGTCCGCCAGGCGCGTCAACTCGCCTAGATCGTCGCCAAACAGCTTGAGCGAGTTCTCGCCTTTGACTCCGCTCATCGCTTCTTCCACGTTGTCCTGAATGGTTTGCGAGAAGCCAAACACCACGCCCGGATACTTTGAGCTCCTAAGCCGAATTTTCGCGCGGGCAAGGGAGCGAGCTGATCAATCGCAGGAAGACGGAACACAATTCTGAGCCGCTTTTTCGAAACATTATGCCGTCGCCTTTGACCGGACACTGGCTATGCCTAAGCTTGTATGGAGCATTGCTGCGGTCGGGATGCTCGCGGCTGTCCTGCTCTTCGTGTTTGCGATAGGGGGCGAGTTATGCCTCCGCTGGAGGAAGGGAATCTGTGGATTCGCGCGACCCTGCCGCAGGACATCTCGTTTGAACGGGCTGCGACTCTGGCCGACCAACTGCGTGCCGATCTGTCTACGTTCCCAGAAGTGACGCAGGTGGAGATACTCTCGAGAACAATGATTGACGCATCGACCAGAATGCCAAAGTCAATCGCACCGATCGAGATCAGGTTGGCGGAGTGCCCCGTCAGGGCCATCATCGAGAACGCAAACAGCACGGCAAACGGAATCGTAGCGGCTGCAATCAGAGTGGTGCGAAGATCCCCTAGCATCACCAGCAGAATAAGCGTCACCAGAAAAAAGCCGGTCAGGATGACGTGCTTGACTGTATGAGTGGTCAGGTCGATTAACCTGGTGCGGTCATAGATCGTGCTGATGTGCATCCCGGCCGGAAGCAGTGTGCCGCGATTCAACTCCGCGATCTTTTTCTTCAATGCATCGAGCGCCGGCAGACTCTTTTCATCCTTTTGCAACAGCACGATCGCTTCGACAATGTCCTTCTGACCATTGCGCCCGATCTTCCCAGGCGGGGTTGGAAACCCTCGCGAATGGTGGCGACATCTCGCACCAGCACCGGCGTGCCATTCTTTTCGGCAACTACGACATTGCCGATGTCAGCGATGCTGGTGAGCAGGCCCAGGGAGCGCACATTGACGTTCTGATCTCCAATGGACAGATAGTTTCCGCCCGCATTGGCATTGCTGTTTTGGATCGCTGCAATCAGTTGCGGGAGCGTAACCCATACGCCAGCAGCTTATCGGGATCGGGTTCCACCTGGTACTGCCTCGTTGTGCCGCCAAAGGTCGTAATGTCGACGACCCCCCGGCACCTGCTTCAGCTCGCGGCGTATCAGCCAGTCCTGCGTTGCCTTCAGCTCGTTGAGCGGATATGGCCCCGTGACCTGATACCGGTAAATCTCTCCGATCGGCGACCACGGAGAAAGCTGAGGCTGCAGATTCATCGGCAGTTGCAAGGTCTGCAGCCGTGCTAACACTTCCTGCCGGTCGTGGAACAAATCGCTCGAGAATCTAAAGTACAGTTTGACGTCGCTCAAACCAAAGATGCTGATCGAGCGAACCTGTTCCAGTTGCGGCGTTCCATTCAACGTCAGTTCGATGGGAGAGGTGACCTGCTGCTCAATCTCTTCTGCCGACCAGGCCGGATTCTGCGTAATGATTTCGACCAGCGGCGGCGAGGGGTCGGGATAGGCTTCTACGTCAAGCTTCAAAGCACCGAACATACCGCGCGCGACTCTTTTCGCCCTGGTTCCGGTCGAAGATCCGGAGCGGAATGTTGACCGATCCCCCGATGGAGTTGGCATCGCCCGCACGTTCGTACTCGGCTTCAACCACCGGATCGGCCGTCCCGTTCGCAACCGCCAGCTTGAGCGCAGCATCATTGACGTGTACCTGTGTCTTAGCCGCTTTCAGGTCTGGACGATTCGCCATCCGAACCTGCAGAAACACTTTCCGAGACCAACCGCCAGGTTTGGCTGGAGAGGGGAAATCCATTTTGTTGTCGTTGCAGCACATCGTCAGTGACCGAGATCACCGGCAACAGGAGGAAGCACAGCAGAACCGCCAGCGTCATCCCCTTCGACATCGAAAGGCGGATGAATCCTCGGCGAACCCCGCAGTAAGTGGTAACAACCAGACCAAGAGCCGCGATTGCCCAACGATATTTGAAACCACTTCCACGTATCTGATTCTACGGCAATGCTGTGCACAATCAACTCAACTAACAATTAGATCTGTTCGGTTTATGTAACTGCGAACCGGTTCGCGACTACTCAGTGCTGCTCACTGGAATATATGAAGCCACTCGCCTTCGTCTTTATCAGGGTGATTATGCTGGCGGTCAGGGTGCGAATCATTGTGTTGTTCATTGTGTTTCTCCTTGTCGAGTTCCAGTGTCGATCCGCAGATACCTCCGAGTCCAAGCAGTAAATGTGATGGGCTATAAGCAGCGCCTTACTGTTCGCCCGGTGTTAGCTTGGCATTGGGGTCGCTGTTCAAGGATGATCGAGAACTTTCGGATTCGCGTGTTTCGCGCCGTGGCGCATCATCTGAACTTCAGCCGCGCCGCCGAAGAGTTGTTGCTCACCCAGCCTGCCGTCACGCAGCAGATCAAGACACTTGAAGAGGAGCTCGGCGTATCGCTGTTTGATCGCGGCGGCGGACGCATCGCGCTGACGCCCGGCGGTGCCGCACTGCTTCCCTTCGCGGAGAAGTTTAAGACACTGGGAGAAGAGGCGGTTGCCGCGGTCGCAGGTGCCTACGGACAGGAGGCTGGTGAGCTTGCAATCGGTGCCTCGCAAACCATCGGGCAATATCTGCTGCCCAACTTCATCGCGGGTTTTCGACAGGCTCACCCGAAGGTGCGGATCACCGCGTGCAGCGGCAATACCGACAGCATGCTCGAAGCGCTGCTTGCCAAGCACATCCAGATTGCTTTGATCGAAGGTCCTGAGCAGCGCAAGGACGTGCATATCGAACCCTTCATGGAGGACCACATGGTCCTGGTCGTTCCGGCCAGCCATGAGTGGGCCGGGCAAGAGATCTCTGCTGAGAGTTTAAAGACAGAGCCTCTGCTGGTGCGGGAGTTCGGTTCCGGTTCACGCCGGATCGTCGAGCAGGCGCTGACGAACGTGGGTCTGAAGGCCAGAGATTTGAGCATCAGCATGGAATTGGATTCGACGGAAGGTTTACTCAATGCTGTTGAGGCGGGGCTTGGCGTGACGTTCGTCTCCCGCTGGGCCGTGCGGAATCAGCTCGCGCTGGGCACGTTGAAGCTGGCGCGTGTGAAGGGTCTTAAGCTTGCGCGTCGGTTTTCGATGGCCTACGCGGCTGGTCCGGAACCGGGCGGCAACGTGGGCGCGTTTCGCGGCTTTCTGTTGAGCCGCGCAATGGAGATTGCACCGCGTCGAGCACAGGCGGGAACCAAAAAGCGAATGCAACGCTGATTTCGATCAGCGTCGACCCAGTTACCATCCAACAATATACAAAGATGAAGAAGCAGATCACAAATCGTCAACCGCAAAAAAGGAGAAGCAACGTAAACGCAATCAATCGTAGATCGTTTTTCGGCACGGCTGCAGCAGGCATCGCAGCAATCGGCCTTACGCTGGAGGCAACGCCCATGGCGCAGGCTCAACTCGTCTATGCCAAAAAAGATTGGAAGATTCAGCAGTTCGACCAGCTTGCCAAGAGCCCCGCACGCGTCAAGCAGGTCTACGACATCGTCGGTGTCGGTGAGGGCAAATTTCTTAACAACGTCAAGAACTCGCTGAACGGCTTTGAGATTGGCTGGGGCATTCCCAGAGATCAGGTCAAGGTTGCCGTCGGCATGCACGGCCCGGCCAACATGTTGAATTACGACGACTCCATCTGGAGCAAGTACGGCATCGGCGAGTGGCTCAAGGTAGACGACCCGGAAACCGGAAAGCCAGCGACCCGCAATCCGTACTTCGCCAGCAAATCAGGCGGCAAGTACAGCAGCCAGGATTCCAACAGCCGTGAGTCCCTGTTCCAGGACACCAGTATCCAGGCGCTGCAAAGCCGCGGCGTGCAGTTTATGAGCTGTCACACGGCAGACGAAGAACAGGCACGCGCACTTGTCGCGCACAACAAACTTTCCATCACGCCCGAGGCGCTGGTTGAGGAGATGCTGGCCCACACCGTTCCCGGCGTACTCGTCGTCGCCGCCATGGTGTCCGCCATTGCTCTGCTGCAGAGCGAAGGCCACTACAGCTACATCAAAGTTTAGTCACCTGGGAAGAGGAACGATCCGATGAAGAAGCACTTCGTACTTCCCGCGCTGGCAGCTGCCCTGTGCAGCACGGCCTTGGCGCCCGCTCAAAATAGACTGCAAACTACTCCGCCGTGGAGCAAGGGCGCGAATGACCCTGCCACGAGCAGAGGCTACAGCTTCCAGGTTCCCGACGTTGACAACGTTCCCGACTTGCACGGCAACCCGGCAGATGCAAAGCTGGTGCTGTTCATCGGAGGGAATCAGTTCTTTGTTCTGCCTCGTTTGATCGCAGGTTTCGAGGAACAACACCCGGAACTCAAAGGCAAGATCTTTTACGAGACGCTGCCGCCCGGAATTCTGCGCAAGCAGATCGCCGCTGGGAACACACTCACGCTCGGCAACCTGACACTCACCGTGCAGCCCGACGTCTACGAAGCTGGTGCACGGGTTCTGCATGACATGGCCAGCAAGGGCGAGGTGAAAGACATCGCCGAGTACGCCACGAACGATCTCGCCATCATGGTTCCGGCCGGCAACCCAAAGCATATTGGATCGCTCAAGGATCTCGGCCGCGGCGACCTGAAGTTGTCGATGCCAAACCCGCAGTGGGAAGGTGTAGCCAACCAGATTGCGGCCGCTCTGCGCAAAGCTGGCGGCGAGCCGCTCTACCAGGCGGTATATCACACCAAGGTCGCCGATGGATCGTCCATCCTCACCCAGATTCATCATCGCCAGACGCCCATGCGCATCTTGCAGGGCAAGGTGGATGCCGGTGTGACCTGGGCCTCCGAGGTCAAGTTCCAGGAGAAGGTCGGCAATCCGATCACCGGAGTTGCGATTCCTGACGCCGAGAACATGACGGCGATCTACGCCGCAGGTGTGCTCCCCAACGCACCCCATGCCGAGGCAGCAGAAGCGTGGGTTCAGTACCTGAAATCCGACAAAGCACAGACCGCGTACCACGAGTTCGGATTCAAGTCGCTGCCCTCACAGGCAAAGTAAGGAGACCGTCATGAGAACATCCAGGGCTCCGCTTCTTCTGATTCCGCCGACAATGAGCCGCACCATGCCGCAGAACCATCCGGCACGCTCATACCGCAGCAGGCGTCGGACGTCTCTGCCTAGTCCACTCCATGCCGCGACCGAAATTCAACGGCAGCGCTCGCTAAGCATCTAAGTAGACAGAAACTCAGGCGAAGCGTACGACAAGGCGTTCGCTTCTTTGCGACTGGAAGCAGAGAGCAGCAGCACCTGCAAGCCAATGGTAGCTTTGATTGCGGATGCTTCCAAAGCCGCATGATAGAACCCGTGGGCTCCATTCGCGACATCGCTATTCTTGGGGCATTCAGAGAAATGGCGCAACTAGCTGATTCGCTTATGCAGAACTCACAAGCATTTAGCACCCACAAATGTTTGTCAGGATCAGATATACGATTGATCCCCGTTTGGCGTCTTTTAGCTGATTGACAATAAACGATTTAGGTTCTGTGGTTGCCCCCCAGGGATTCGAACCCCGATTGATCGGTTCAGAGCCGACTGTCCTACCATTGAACGAGGGGGCAACAGAGTGCAGCAAGGCGTCGCGGAACAAGCACGCTGGCGGCCTAAAGCGAGTGTAAGGGTTCAGCCCTTCTCGGTCAAACGCTGTCTCATCAACGCCTGCACTCTACTCCACCGGCAGCTTTGCCTTGTATCCATCGCGCGCAATCACGGTGTACTTGAGCGAATGCTTCTTCTCGTCCTGCATGTGCAGCGGCTTGCCTTCGTTGTCCACCAGGAGCACTTTGATGTGCCGGTAACTCCCATCGTTCTTTGTATTCGTAGGCCGATAGGTGAGCACATATTGATTGCGGATTGAATTGTTGATCTGTGCAAACACGTCCGGCAGCGCACCTTGAAACAGAGGGTCGAAGTACAACCCGCCAGTCATCTTGGCAATGGTGCGCAATTGATTTTGAGCCTGGAGCACATCCATCCGCTCAATCGGACCCTGCCGCCCGTAATCATCGCGCAGTTCGTTTTGCAGCGCACCGGTTCCAATGGTGAAGATCGTTACATTCGGCGTGTTCTTGATCTTGACCATCATTTTGTCCCACGTCAGCTTGGAAAACGAATCCTTTCCCGACCCGATCAGGATGATGTACTTGCGTCCGTCGATGCGAGTCGTCCGGTCGAGTGTTTCGTAGAGGGCGTCGAACATATCTGTGTCGGAAAACCCGGGAATCTGGAGCGAGTTGAGTGCATTCGCAATGACATCTTTACGGTTGGTAAAGTCCGTCAGGATATGCGTGCGCAGATCGTACGTAATCACGGCGACGTAATCGTCTGGCCTGAGCGTATTAAAGAAACTGGCCGACGCATTCTGCATGTCGTAGATGTAGGAATACGAGGTCGAGGCAAACTCCAGCAGCATGACGGCCGTAATTGGCGTCTGCGCGATCCTCACCGTCTGCACCTTCTGCTCCACGCCATCCTCAAGCACCAGGAAATTGCCTGCCTTCAGCCCCGGGACGAACTGATGCGTCTTGTCCAGAATCACACTGACGTTCAGATTGACAAGCGGCACATCTACCCGCAGCGAGTAGGTCTCGCCATTCGGATTCTTCACCTTTGGCTCAGCCGGTGCCGGAGGCGGCGCCTGCTCCTCGTCTGCCTGCGGCTTCTTTTTAATCACGATGGGACCGTTATCCACCTGCGGACCAGCGTCATCGGGATTGGAAGCGGGCGGAGGTGGCGGTGCCGGCACAGCCTGTCCCCACAGGCGCGCAGACGACGTTCCAGTCAGCATCAGGGCTACCGCAATCAGGTACATCCGGGAACGCATGCACGTCATCATCGTTGAAGATACTCCTACGGTTGGACGCATTCTTCCCGTCATTGGCCTCATAGCCGGTCAGCGAACAGCCATCGCTTGCGCAAGCCGCGAAGTCTCACCTGCCCTATTCAAAATGACGCTCGTGTCCGGCACGCGGCTTCAGCTATCATTCACCGAAACTGTTGCTGCAGTATGAGCTGAATCTGCGGCTTCGACTTCAAGTTGATTCGAATCTGCACCCTTTGGAGAAAAGTATGCGCCCTGCCCTGCTTACGATGCTGTTGGTGTGTGGTCCACTTGCTGCCGCGACGGCCCAACAACCCAAAGCTCATCCGCCGCAGCCTGGCACCGTAACCGGGCACGTCATGTGCGCGGACACGCAGCGCCCGGCCAGACTCGTTAAGGTAGCGCTGGTCGCGGTAGCAGCCCCCGCCCCAACCCGCGACAATAACGTCAAGCGTTACGCGGACGTCATCGGGAGGTCCCCGGCCACCGACTTCGTAGAGACCGGGCTCGACGGAAGCTTTACAATCTCCAACGTTCCGCCCGGCGCGTATTACATTATTGTGGACGCCTCCGGGTACACCTCGCCGCTCGCGCAATTTGACTCTCAGGATCTCGAATCTAAAGATGCGGCTCTCCGGCAGCAGATGGCGAAAACCCTGCTGAAGGTCTACGTGCGCAGCAATGCCACCATCAACCAGGATGTTGCGCTCGAGCGCGGAGCTTCGGTGAGCGGCACCGTAACGTACGATGACGGTTCGCCCGCCAGCGGCCTGGATGTCGACGTCCTGCAAAAGGACGCCGCGGGCAAGTGGAAACGCGGTGCCGCGACGCGGTATCGTGCAGGCTTCGGACACGTTCTCACTGATGACGAAGGGCACTATCGCGTGACCGGCCTCGAGCCAGGCAAGTATCTTGTCGAAGTCGATTTGACCCTGAGCGAATACACCCACCCGCATCAACCATCCATCGGACCATCCCGACCAGGCAACCGTGATGCGCATGCAGACTCAGAAGCATTCGCTGCCGCTGTTTTCGGGCAGTGCTTTGCGCCAGTCCGCAGCCACTCCGATCAGTCTGGCTGTGGCAGAACAGCGCGCCGGAGCGGACCTCGACTTTCCGCTCTCCAAGCTGCACAGTGTCTCCGGACAGGTTGTGGCAAAAGACGGCCACGTGTTGAATAGCGGCACGGTAAGCCTGCTGAATGAGGACGACTCCAGCGAGGTGACCAGCGCCAAAATCGATCCAGCCGACAACCTGTTCCATCTCGGCTTTGTCCCGGAGGGTGGCTTCCTGCTGAAGGTTTCGGGCGCAAAAGACATCACCAAGTTCCAGGTTGCTAACCCGCCTGGTGATTCTCCGCGCACCCATGATGAAGATAAAACCGTGCGGACGTATGGTGGCGTTACGCAAGCGCTCAAGGTTCAAAGCGACACCCAGGGCATCATCCTTACCGTACCCGACTCTGGCGGCACAAACGACCCTGCATCCGCCGCTTCCGAGTGATCACCGCCTGCGCTGTTCCTTTGCGTAGACTCAACCTGTATGCGGTTTGAGTTCTTCATCGCGGCGCGATATCTGCGGGCCAAACGACGGCAAGCCGTTATCGGCGTCATCACGGCGATCTCCGTGTTGGGTGTGGCGGCTGGCGTGGCTTCGCTGATTATCGCGCTCGCCATCACCAACGGAATGAAGCGCGACCTCCAGGATCGCCTCCTCGGCTCAACCGCGCACATCGACCTGATGCGTGTTGCCGCCGACGGCATCCGCGACTGGCGGCCGCTGCTCACCCGTCTGCGGACTCTGCCGCATGTATCTGCCGCTGCTCCCGGACTGTATGGCCAGGTCCTGATCTCGCGCGGTGCACGTTCCGGCGGAGGGCTGATCAAAGGCATCTTTCCCGCGGACGAACGCACCGTGAGCGCACTCTTGAGCGAGGTCAAATCCGGCTCCGCCGCAGCGCTTGATCCGCAATCAAACTTGACTTCGTCAGATGCTGCCGCCGCGGAACCCCCGATCGTCATCGGCAAAGACCTTGCCGACACTCTGGGCGCGCAGGTGAACGACACGGTGCTCGTCACCAGCCCGCAAGGCGAACTGACGCCGCTCGGCCTGGTCCCCCGCTACCAGCGTTTTCAGGTCGCGGGTATCTTCTCTTCGGGCTTCTACCAGTACGATTCCAGCTACGCCTTCATGCGTCTTGCGGATGCGCAGAGCCTCTTCGCCGAGCCGGATCTGATCTCAGTCATCAGCTTCAAGGTGGACGACCTCTACCAAGCCGACGTGATCGCACGCGAGATTGAACACGCTGCGGGCAAAGGCTTCCAGGCCACAAGCTGGATGGAGCAGAACCGCGAACTCTTTCGCGCGCTCAAGCTGGAGCAGATCGTCACCTTCATCGTGCTAGCTTTGATCGTCTGCGTGGCCGCCTTGAACATCCTCATCGCCCTGACCATGATGGTGATGGAAAAGACCCGTGACATCGCCGTGATGATGAGCTTCGGTGTGACCGAGCAGCAGGTGCGCCGCGTCTTCCTTTTGCAAGGTCTAATGATTTCGGTCCTCGGCACGGTCATCGGTCTGATCGTCGGTTACGGCGTAAGCTGGGCCGGAGGCCACTACCGCTTCATCCGCTTGGACGCCGCCGTCTACTCGCTCGACTACCTGCCCTTCGCCCCGCGCTTCGTAGACGCTCTAATTGTTGCCGCAGTCTCGCTCGGCGTCAGCGCCCTCGCCACGTTGTACCCTGCCGCCAGCGCAGCAAGGGTCCTGCCCGCCGAAGCCCTGCGCTATGAATAAAAGAGTGTCAAATCGCATCTTGCCTAGGATCAGACGACCTACGGGTGTAAATCCAAAGGAAGGCCACCAGGAACTCAAGGCTTGGCTGGCTCACTTATCTTGATCGAAGCTGTAATGCGACAGCCTGATTGAGGTGGCGAGAGTTTGTGGTTATCATCGAAGTGCGGGAGGTAATCGCATGAGCGTGATCGAGGACGGACGCCAGGTTATCCAGGATTTCCTAGCGCCAGAACTGCGGGCCATCGCGGTCCGCCTGGATTCGTTAGAAAAAAAGGTCGATGACAACGAGCGCCGCGCTGAAACCCGGCACGCCGATACGTTGCTGGCAATTTCGCGTCTTGCCGACTACACCTCTCTACGCGAGCGAGTTGTGCGCCTCGAGTCCAAAGAGAGCACCCAACATTAGGCCACTACTTCTCCGCATCAAGGACGCCTGCGATCACGCACCGACTTCAATATGCAGAGCTTGCGCCAGACGGCTTCGTAGTGCTGCGTTCAGTGGAACACTACCTAAACACCGCCACAGCCTTCGAACCGGTGCTGCTGGAACTGGTGCGCCTACGAGCTTCGCTGCTGAACGGATGCGAATATTGCATCGGGCTGCACACCCACGAGCCCAAGAAGCATAACGAAACTCAAGGTCGCATCGAAGCCGTCGGCGAGTGGCAGGAGAGCGATGCCTTCACAGAGCGCGAACGCGCAGCCCTGGCCTGGGCTGATGCGATCACGAACATTCAGGAGGGGCATGCCTCGGACGAAGCCTACGCGGCAGTCCAGGAGCACTTCCGCGACGCCGATCTCGTCAGCCTGACGCTGACAATTGCGAGTATCAACGCCTGGAATCGCATGGCAATCGCCTTCCGGGCGGAGAAACGGCACATCTCTTCTATTGCCGCGCAGCCCCCCAATCCCGCAGGCAAACCGTAGTGGGCACCGAAATTCCCGTCCAGATTCGCGCCGAAGCGCTGCGCAAGGCGTACGCGGGCAAAGGCCTCGGGCACGGTGAACTTGAACTCTTCGGCGGACTCAGCTTTACAGTCGCGCCTGGCGAGCTCGTGGCCATCGTCGGCCAGAGCGGCGCGGGCAAAAGCTCCCTGCTCCATCTCCTCGCCGCCCTCGACACACCCTCCGGCGGAGAAGTCTGGGTCGGAGACGTGCGTCTGGGCAGCATGTCACGCCGCCAGGCAGCCGAGTTCCGCAACCGCGAGGTCGGCTACGTCTGGCAGTTCCACTACCTGATGCCGGAGTTCACCGCGCTTGAAAACGTAGCCATGCCGCTGCTAGCTGGTGGTGTATCGCAAACCGATGCGACTAAACGCGCCCGCCGCTGGCTGGCCGAGGTGGGACTCGCCGACCGTGCCCAGCATCGCTCCGGCGAATTGAGCGGCGGCGAACAGCAGCGCGTCTCGCTTGCCCGCGCCCTGGTCACCGAACCCAAAGTCCTGCTTGCCGATGAGCCTACGGGCGACCTCGACGGCCGAACCGCCGAGGCGGTCTTCACCCTCATCCAGGGTCTGCACCGCGCTCACGGCCTGACCAGCGTGATCGTCACCCACTCGCTCGAATTCGCAGCGCATTGCGACCGGACCCTGACCCTTCGAGATGGCCTGCTCGTCTGAACCTCCTTTGGCTGCCGCCATTGCGACCGGACCCTGACCCTCCGAGATGGCCTGCTCGTCTGAACCTCCTTTGGCTACCGTCGCTGTGACCGCACCCTGACCCTCCGAGATGGCCTCCTCGTCGAACCTGCTTTGGCTGCCGCCACTGCGACCGTATGCTGACCCTCAGCGACGGCTATCTCGCCTGAAATGAGGCAGGGTGGCATCCGCCGCGAAGACCTCGAGTTGTGAACCTTGTTTTACACACGCGCGTCTAATCTTCAGGGCTGTTAGTGTATGCATAACTTTGCCGGACTTTCGCCAGCATGGGGCAGGCGAATAGACTGGAAGGGTCGTCTCCACGAAGGGGGAACATGTTCGAACGTTATACGGAAAAGGCGAGACGCGTAATTTTCTTCGCGCGCTACGAGGCCAGCCAGTTTGGGTCGCCTTACATTGAGACAGAGCATCTTCTGCTCGGTCTCCTCCGTGAGGACAAGGCTCTGACCAATCGCTTTTTGCGTTCGCACGCTTCAGTCGAGTCGATTCGCAAGCAGATTGAAGGCCATACCACCATTCGGGAGAAGGTTTCGACCTCGGTCGATCTGCCGCTGTCGAACGAGTGCAAGCGCGTTCTCGCCTTTGCCGCGGAGGAAGCGGAACGGCTCTCGCACAAGCACATCGGCACCGAACACCTCCTGCTTGGCTTACTTCGCGAAGAGAAGTGCTTTGCGGCGGAGATCTTACAGGAGCGCGGGCTCAGGCTTCCTGCCATCCGGGAGGAACTCCAGCGCACCACGCAGGAAAAACCTGCCGCCCAGGCCAAGCAGGGCCAGCGCGCGGAGCAGTCCATGCTGGCTGAGTTCTCCCGCGACCTCACGCAATCGGCCATGGATCAGCAGCTCGATCCTCTCGTCGGCCGCGACACGGAGGTGGACCGGGTGATCCAGATCCTCTGCCGCAGAACGAAGAATAATCCTGTTCTGATTGGCGAACCAGGCGTCGGCAAGACCGCCATCGTCGAGGGTCTGGCCCAGAAGATCGCCGACGGCGAGGTTCCCAGCTTCCTAGCCGACAAACGCGTCCTGGCCCTCGACCTGAGCCTGATCGTCGCTGGAACCAAGTACCGCGGCCAGTTTGAGGAGCGCCTCAAGACCATCATGAAGGAGTTGATGGAAAACCAGAACTCCATCGTCTTTATCGACGAGCTCCACACACTGGTCGGTGCCGGTTCAGCCGAAGGTTCGCTCGATGCTGCCAACATCCTCAAGCCCGCCCTTAGCCGCGGCGAGATTCAGTGCATCGGCGCGACTACCCCGGCCGAGTACCGCAAGTCCATCGAAAAAGATCGCTCGCTCGAACGCCGCTTCCAGGCCGTCAAGGTTCCTCCGCCCAACGAGGAAGACGCGATCAAGATCATCATGGGAATCAAGGAGAAGTACGAGAAGTTTCACGCCGTCTCCTACACCGAGGACGCGATCACCTTCTCGGTTTCACACTCATCCCGCTACATTCCCGACCGTTTTCTGCCTGACAAAGCCATCGACCTGATCGACGAGGCGGGAGCCCGCGTCAAGCTGCGCCAGACCTCTCTCCCAGAAGAGCTCACCGAAGTCCAGAAGCGCATCAAGTTCATCGTACACCGCATGGAAAATGCCATTGCAAATCACGAGTTCGAAAAGGCGCGCTTCTACTCCGACGAGGAGCGCAAGGAACGCGAAAACCTGCGCGCTCTACGAGACAAGTACCATCTGGATGATTCCTCAGCCGGTATCGTTACCCGCGAGGATATTGAGGATGTTGTGAGCCGCTGGACTGGCGTTCCCGTCACCTCGCTCAAGGAAGAAGAGATGCAGCGCCTCCTCCGCGTCGAGGAAGAGCTGCACAAGCGCGTCATCTCGCAGGATAAGGCCATCTCCGCCCTCTCCCGCGCGATTCGCCGGTCCAGAGCTGGTCTGAAGAATCCTGCCCGCCCCATTGGCTCGTTCCTCTTCCTGGGACCTACTGGCGTGGGTAAAACTGAGATGGCCCGCACACTGGCGCAGTTCCTCTTCGGCAGCGAAAAGGCGCTGATCCGTTTCGACATGTCGGAGTTCATGGAGAAGCATTCGGTCTCGAAGCTGATCGGCTCACCTCCGGGCTATGTAGGCTACGAGGAAGGCGGTCAGCTCACCGAGCGAGTCAAGCGCAACCCCTACTCCGTCGTCCTGCTGGACGAGATCGAAAAGGCTCATCCGGACGTCTACAATCTGCTTCTCCAGGTGTTTGAAGATGGCCAGCTGACCGACGGCTTGGGCAACACGGTCGACTTCAAGAACACTATCATCGTCATGACCTCGAACATCGGGGCCAAGCACCTGCAAAAGCAGCAGGGTCTCGGCTTCCAGTCGTCCGACGAAAACATGGCGCTCGATAAGATGGAAGAGCTGGTCAAGGGTGAGGTCAAGCGAACCTTCAACCCCGAGTTCCTGAACCGCCTGGACGAGATCATCATCTTCACCTCGCTCATCGAGAGCGACTTGATGCAGATTCTCGAACTGCTGGTCCAGCAGCTCAACGTCAACCTCGTTCACAAGGCGATCACCATTTCGGTGAATGATGACGCCAAGCGGTACATCCTCGCCAAAACGGCCAGCGACCGTACTTACGGCGCACGTCCCCTACGTCGTGCGCTGCAACGCTTCGTAGAGGACCCGCTCTCTGAAGCTCTCATTGCTGGTGGGATTAAGGAACGTCCTGCTTTCCTTGAGGTCTACCTCGACAACAACCAGCTCTTCTACCGCCCCATCTCCGAGTCCGAGGAAAAAGCTGACGGCCTCGCGCTCACCACGGTCTGAAGCTGCTTCACTCCACAAGCAGAAGGGACTCGCTTCGGCGAGTCCTTCTATCTTTGAATATGTCCACACTGCCCGACTCAGCCGATAACTTTTACCCTTCAGCTAAGTCTGGCACAACTGAAAGCTACTGTTTCGTATGGAAACTTTACTGAAGCTCTGCCAGCGAGCTCTGGAGTGGAATCAATCATCTGTCGTATCTGAGCTTCGACGATGCTCCGTTCCGCTGCACGGAGCGCGGCGATAAAGCTGACTGACAGAATACGAGCGAGAATCACCTCCTCAGGCGGCCCCACGTGGTCGTTTGCGAACCGCTCCTCGCGAATGGGACCAAAGCCCTGAGCAGGGAAAAGGGAGCGCCACTCCTGGGTGCGATAGCGCGGAGTACCGCCCTCAAACGGGGCGATCAATCGCGTCAAGGCCGCCACCCATTCGACGCTTTCATCACGTACGTTCCAGATCAACCCCAGCTGCCCGCCTGGCCTCAAGACGCGACGAATCTCAGCGAGTGCGGCGACAGACGCGAACCAATGAAAAGATTGGGCGCAAACAACCGCGTCCAGGCTGTTGCTCTCAAGCGGAATTGATTCGGCAGAACCTACACGCGTTTCGATGTGGGGCTGTTCCTTTGAGAGCTGCTCCAACATGGCTGCCACTGGATCAAGCGCGATCACCTTCACCCCGATACTCGAAAGCCATTTCGAAAACTTGCCTGTGCCGGCCCCAAGGTCAAGCACGGTCTTACCTTCGCGCAATCCAAGCCGAATGCGCAGCCACTGTTCTACCTCCTGCGGGTACTCCGGTCTGCCCTGAACGTAGACTTCAGCGTTCCTGGAGTAGCCGATTGCAGCGGAGCGATGAACGTCTGCCATGTTGATGCCGAACCTCCCATTGTGCCGCCGGGCTGAGGACCGCGTGCAGGTACTTCATCTTTGCATCGCCACTTCCCTCGCTCGCGCGAAGACTCTTTCAAACATCGTCGCGTTCAGCTTTCCGGTGTTGGTATTGCGCAGGGATGGATGATAGCTGCCCAACAGCGTAAGTCCATTCGGCAGCCGATACTCGGCCCCATGACCGAAGCTGTACACGCTCCGGCGAGCGATCACATCCGAACCAACCAGGTGCGCCAGATAGCCATCCCACGCAATTTTTCCCAGGCAGACCACCACCCGCACTCTTGCCAACGCGGCGATCTCCGCTGCCAGATGCATCGAGCAGTTCCGCACCTCGTCAGGTGTAGGCTTATCTCCCGGCGGCGCACATCGCACCACGGATCCAATCCAGAGGTTTTTCAGCCGCAGACCATCGTCCGCCGCCAGTGCGCGCTGTTTGGTCGCCAGCCCCAGCCCATGCAGGATTGGAAACATAAAGTCTCCTGAACCGTCGCCCGTAAAGGGCCGCCCCGTGCGATTCGCTCCATGCGCTCCGGGAGCAAGTCCAAGTGCGAGAATGCGGGCGCCTGGGTCGCCAAAACCTGGCACGGGCCGCGCCCAATAGCTCTGTTCCCGGTAAGCCTTGCGCCGAGTCTCCCCGATCGCTGAACAATAGGAACGCAGACGCGGGCAACGTTCGCAAGCTACAACATCCTCTCGCGCAAGTACGAGAAGGTCTTCTGCCTGGAGCGTTAAAGGCCGCGGCGCAACCACAACTTTCCTGCAGTACCGTTAGCCACCATCACAAGAAAACGTTAGCAGACAATACAATTTCATCAGAGGGTAGGATGAGCAGGAACGGACCCCTCGGCCGTTTCCCCTCAAGCATCAGACGAGCTTCGCACACGCG
>JAABUO010003131.1_pt1 | contig 19833 bp, 28 predicted proteins | sample 5559291 | NCBI WGS metagenome assembly JAABUO01 (sample SAMN10711878, study PRJNA513372) | rock metagenome | isolation source: Antarctica rocks | place: Antarctica: Victoria Land, Finger Mt sud
AACTGGTATGATCTGCATGTTAGGCTCGGTATACTCAGCCATAGCTGTGGCAGGCATTGCACACTTGTGCATCCTGTCAGGACATGCATGGTACCCCTTGCGACATACCAGTTGGTCAGCTGTCATGGCGATGACTTGCATTTCAGGCTTTCTGTCCGTGCAAACAGCAGCAAAAGGGAGTCACACAAGTTGTGGCCAGAAACATGACCAGCACACAAGACATACCAGCTGGTCAGCTGTTGAGGTGGCAATGACTTGCATGTCGGGGTTTCTGTACTTGGCAACGGCAGTGACAGCCGGTGCTGGCTTGTCTGGATGAGCAGCCTGAATTGTTTTGGTGGCTTGTGATGCAGCCTCCATGGGCTTGTCGCCAAAATGGATCACATACTTGCCGGCGTCGGTGAAGAGTTCCTTGCCAAAACCTTGGAAGTTGCGGTCGATCAAAGCCATTGGGCCTGTGGACACAGCCTTTGATGTTTTGAAACCAGAGAGGGTGGTCAACATGTTGTTAAACTTTCCAAATGATGAGGTAAAGGCTACAGACGGCCTTTGCTGTGTTTTAAACCCTAGACTATTACTGAGCCTGACAGACTCCATTCAGCAGGCCAAATGCTTCCACTACACCAACTACAGTAACTACAGTAGCTACAGTACTGAAGTTACAGTGGTGGAAGCATTTGGCCTGCTGGTCCGGCTCTGTCAAGCTGATGAACAGTGTAGAGGAAGGGCTTTCTTGCAAGCTTGCAACCTCACAAGCAACTGGGCATATTTGTGTGGAGGCATATGCGTGCAATGTCCAGAATGTTGATGCATCCACCGCAATCAAAAACCAAATTTACCAGAAGCAAGACAGCACACTTCAAGCATAACGACATTCAAAGTACATTCAGCCAAGACATCACCTCCATCTTTGTCTTTCAGAAGGAATTCCCAGGCCCACAGCCCACTGTTGATAGTGGCATACTGCTTACGGTCAATGTACAGGTCGTAATTACGCTGCCAAAGATGCCAGCGCTGCTGAACCTCTCCAATGGTGTTGCCTTCCCCATCCTCCACAAAAATTGAACTATTGATGAAGTAGAAGGGCCGGCGGACTTTGAAAATGACCTGCCCACCTGTGAGAAGTGCACCACAGGAATATAAATTGACTCACAAAGTCAGAGACACATCAGTCATGCTTGGCATGTGAGTCATGGTGCCCCTCTTTCACTAAGAAGTGTTGATCAAATCAAAAATATAGGGCCACTGCAGGTATGAGACAGACCTAGGTATCACGTTGAGATACAAGGTGTAATGTTGCAGGGGCAGGGACAAGGTGCATCTGGGGTTGAGCTGCATGCATTTTGAGGCTACACAGGCTATGGATGACATGACTGGCATGCTGGCCTGCAATGCTAAGACTTGCTGCAGTCAAGCCACGGAACCAATCCATGCCTGCAGGTCTCAAAGCAAGCATGAACAAGCCTGTCTTGGTGATGATCAGTCATACCGTCTGGACTGAAGACAGTTGCAGTGAAGGGCCGACGTGTTCTGAGCAACTGCCTGCCCACCTCCTTTCCAAAACTACCTAGCTCTTCTGCTAGCAGGGCAACTACATTGCCTTCTTGGTCATAGATGGTGTACTTGTTTGCTTGCTCAAAGCCAAAGATCACAGTTCCCCATTCTACATTGCGAGTAATGACCAAGGCTGGGTGACCAACGACGTCTTCCACCTGACAAGGCAAGCCATTGCTTTGGATTCTGGAGGAAGACACTGGCATGGACACTTTGGAAGCATGTGATGGTTTGTGTAGAGATGCTGATACATGTGTATGCACTGTCAGCATCCAACAAGCTGCTTGGCATGCTTGTGTGACATTGAGACACCAGGTAGTGACCAGTGCCAGCAGCAAGAGTTGAGGCACCTGTAAGTCGGTTGCCTGGCTTTGGGAAGCCTGCACAGAGGACTGGTCCTGTGGTATGGTTTCAACTGCCTCATTGCTTGTAGGGTCAAGTGCATCAGTCACTGCTCCGCCTCTGCCACCATGCTGTTGCTGTGCGATGCGTTTGGCTCTAGCAACGCTCTGTTTAAGTCTGCTTGCTGACTGTGAGGCAAACCCTCTGCTGCAGACGAGGCTACTAGGCGATGCTCGGAAATCGGCCCTCCAATGCGACTGCAGATCTTGAAGTGGCCAAGAACAGCATAAACAGGCAGAAGGCGTCTGCTGACTAGCCACACAGCTGGACGAAATCAACTGCCTGCTGACAAGGGTCTGTCCTGCTTGAGGGGTCTTTGCCGCAGTAAGGTCGCAGTAAAATTTGGCCAAAGACAGCAAAGATCGAGAGATGCTTTGAGCTCTTCGTAGATGTTGCATGAGCTGCGCTACTTTCCCAAATACCAGATCACAGAGAGCGCATCAACAGCGACCAACAACCTCGATGGGCAATTCAATTCTCAGATGGAATCAATAATGTCAACTAGGGTTGGCGGTGATGTTGCATTAGCAGGTCCTCGGTGCAGGTTCCGCGATCGCACATGGCCAAGCTCACAGTTCACAGTCCCATGACCTGGTTTCGGAGCCAAACCACAAGTTGGCGAGTTAGGTCAGCGAGTTGCTACAGCAGGGGACGGTCACATTGACTTTGAACGCATCGCTTCTGCGCGATTGCCTGTACACCGCTTCTCTAATTGGTCCCTTGCGGAGTTGCTAGCGTTGACTTCACCGTCAGCGTGTACCAGGCAATATCGAGTGAACGCTGTCCTGTCAGATCGACTCTGTCATAGCACGGCGCCGCTTGCCAGTATTTCATCTTCTCAGTATTGTCTGTTGTGACTCTAGTCAGCTCCGTTGACCACTCATACCTCATCGGTCTTGGGCCATGGCCAGCGACGCCCTGACAAATTTGACTCAAGCAGCGCAACATGTTGCCGGCAACAACTCTTCGTTGTCAGCATTCGCCGATAATAATGTGACTGAGGAGTGGACAATAGGCCCAGACGGCGAGTTTGATGGAGATCCCGAGGAACCTAGATTTGCAGTTTTGGTCTTCTACTGCATCTTGGTAAGCACTTCTGCAGTGCAGCTAAGCTGAGTGTGCTGACACACCACCTTTGAGACTTCCTCAATCTGTGTTGCAGGCTGTGATGATTGGAGCGCAGAGTGGATTATTCTATTGGAAAAAGCAGCACAAGCGAAGCTATGAGCTGGTAAGCACTGTTTGCTTGGCGTGCTGCAATATGCGCTGTCCTTCGGCCCCTGAACCGACACCTGCTGCCTTTTGCACTGACACTTGTTGCCTTTGGCAGGTGACATTGATGGGCCTTTGGTTGGTCCCAGTGGTCATCAGTGTCTATATGGTCTGGTGGAAGTTTGTCTTGGTGGGCTTGTTTACGTTCTACACTGCGGACAGGCTTCAAGCTGATGTGTTTGCATGCGAGGGTAATCAACTGCAAACCACAGGCTGCATCACCTACGCTCTATCCATACGTTACATCGACATATCGTGTCTCATTGTCAGAATCCTGCCAACCTGATTCAGTACTGATTACTGCGCATTACTGCAGTGACTTGTAAGCCCTAGGTGGTCATTATAAGAGCTGATCTGTGCTGCAGGTGTGGTTGATGTATTCTGGGATCACAGGATACTTACTGTATGCATGCGGCGCTCAGAAAAAGATGGCATCAACAGTGCCCAGAATGGTACACATATATTTTCCACGTATATTCAATTTTTAACTTCAGGCCTATTATGTCATAGCCCTGTGCTGTGTCTGCTCAGGAGCTGTTGTCTCACATCTTCAGAGCCTTATATAGCAACGCCGTGCTTTGTGTTTCATGCTCCATGCATGCACACTCTTTTGCTCCCTGTCTTCAAACTCTTGTGTCACATGTGTCACATGTCTTCAGAGCCTCATGGTGCTGAGAATACAGTGGCGTCTTACACACACACTGACATGCTACTTGAGCAGCAATACTCAGGTTCTGTTGTCAAATCACTTCTTGTTCAGCTGAGCAAACTTATGACTACAGGTATACAGCTGGTTCCTCGGATGCCATAAAGCCTGTGTGGTCATCGGAATTGTAGGATATGCCTTGCTAATTCTGGAAGGCGTGGGTTTTGGTCTTCTGATAGGGCCGTCATGGCCTGATGGCATCTCACTGATGCTGGTATGGTACGGCCTGTATTATGGAGTGCTGGGCAGAGATCTAGCAGAGGTTGCTGGCGACCGTATGGTAAGCAATGCATGGGTACTCCTAGCCACAGCAACTCATGGCATCTAACAGCAAGCATGCACGCTGCTTGTAACAGCATTCTGAAAAGATTGGACAGGGTTTAGCTGTGACCCCATACAGCGTATGCCTGGCAGATCCGATGCCATATTCAGACATTGGGCATGCTGTGGGGCAAGCATTGACTTGTGCAAAAGCCTGCTGCCTTGTACACAGCGCAGTATCATTGCTGTACCATCAGCTGCAGTCCCTCCTCTGTGCTCATAAGTATACGCTTGTGACATCTCACAGTTGCAGACCCTACAGCTGTACAGGAAGCACAGGTCACAAATGCTGTGGCCCTATTGACTTCCTATCAGTTCCCTGTTGACTGCCTGTGGAATCCCTTTCAGTTCACTATCAAATCCCTGCTGACTCCCTGTTGAAACACTTTCGACTTCCCACCGAGTCCCTGTTGAACCCTCTTCTTCTTGATGGCCCTGTATCGATGTGCATTGAAGCTGTGCTGTGCAATGACTAACATGGGTTACACTGCAGGTAGCCACAATGGGGACCAGGCGCAAGCTATCAGTGTCAGTCAACAGCTGTGGCATCTGCGGCGGAGTGCTCAAGGTGAGCTGTGCAGTCGTGAACGATCAAGAGGCAGTCAATGATTGCAGCATGGCAAGCAGTGCTGCTGATTGGCAGCATGCTTGATACGTGGCTATTGCGGCCTCCAGCGGCCAGTCTGGCAAAAGCTGTTGATAGCTGACTGCATGAAATCTTGTTGCGTATAGCGCTGCATGGCCAGTGTGACATTGAGGCAACACCAAAATGCTGAGCAGGAGCATGCTGGTTACCAGGTTGAAGGCCAAGGTGTAATCACGGCACGGTCACACCAAGTTCCCCACCGCCCATTTCATGATGCTTGTTTCCCCGAATTTGTTGCTTTGTAACTTGTTTGCCATAGCCTCACGAAGAATTGCAAGTCTGTAGGACCAAAGTCTGCAAATTGTGTTGTACACTACATTTTTGTGCATACGTAACCCATGATACAAAACTGAACACGTATGCACAAATCTCAGCATTGCTTTTGTGCTTTGCGCAGGACAACCAGCACCTGGGAGAGGAGCTAGCAAACAATGAGAAGACCGTACAGCTGACATGCAAGCACCTGTTTCATGACCAATGCATACGAGGGTGGACCCTGGTCGGCAAGAAAGACACGTGTCCAGTCTGTCTTGAGAAGGTGGACTTGCGTGCTCTGTATGCTGACAGACCCTGGGACACCAGGAATCTCACATGGTAAGACTCACGCTACCAAGCACCATATGCTGCCATGCGTCGAGCTGCGCTGGCTTTCTGGCAGGCATGAAGGTAGTTGGATGCAACTCAACTTGCGTAACCTGAGAGTCTGCACCCTGACACTCCAATGTGGCCCTGGGAAAGACTTGCATCATTGTATGTTCAAGCGTGACAACAAATGCGCTTTGCTCATGCTGGCGTGTAGTCGAGCATGGTGTTTATATCTTGGGAGCTGCATCCTGACCCTGCATTGAAGACTCGCAGAGCGCTGTCGTTGTCTTAGATGTATGTGCTGTGGCAAAGCTGCATTGCCTTCATGCTGCTATCTCAGATTTTGGTCGGGTCTGGACTTGCTTTCAAGTGATGTGTGCCTCATTGTGCAGGATTCAGATGCTGGATGCTGTGCGGTATATGGTTGTATGGAATCCCATCGTTCTGCTGGGTCTACACTTTGCTCTCAATGTGCTGGGAGTTACACAGAAGCAAGCTGCCCTTCATGAGCACAGCAAACAGTTGCACCAATTGCACATGAACATGACCAATATGAACATGACCCAGTCGTTGAATGGCAGCACCACTGAAATGCTTGCAAACCTCACAAGTACGTTTTGAACTGACATGCTTTCTGCTGTTTCTGTTTCAGTAGTAAGTGAGTGAGTGACTAATTGATTGATGGACTGTGGGGTGACATGCATTATTGGGACTCTACTTCAACACTGTGTGCACGAATGCTGATTTTGGTATCTTCTATTCAATCAGACTACCAATCAAAAAGTCACATTCATGCACACTTTTTGCCAGTCATTGCTGAAATTCTGCCTATTTGGGATGGATTCCGACTGTGCAACGTCAAAGATGCATCTGCTGGCATAGAGCGATGTTGATGAATGCCTACGTGTATACAAGCAAGACGCATGTGCAGCAAAGCCCACGGTATGTGGGTGAACGCAGCCATCACCTGGCTGTTGTGCCCCTGCACAGGCCATGGTTGGCAGCTACCTGGCCTGCAAAGCAAGAAGTTGCCTGCTGTGCTGGACTCATTCTTGAGCCTTGCATGGGGCATGGAGGCATCCGTGATGAAGTGAGGAGGAATAGTATGACTAAGGTGAAATTACTCAGGCAGGACAGGAGTCAGCAGGAGCTACAGTATCGACCCTGCGCAATTTGCAATTCATTGCTAGTCAGTGCTGATTGTTGGTGCGTGAGGTGTTCGCAAGCGTCCTGTTTATCAGGCGCACTCGGCCCTTCACTTTCCTGTTGCTGCTCTGCTTAGTGATCTTCGACCTGTGACTACGTCTCCGAGCCCAGCCTCGCGCGAATTGGAGTCACAGTCGTCACCCTCGCTAGGCAGGGCTCACGAATGGGCGCAAACTCCAGCAAGCTAGAGAAAGCGCTTGTTGATTTCCCTGAGGGTGAACGCTACTTTGGCTTTGAGAACTTTGGCAACACCTGCTACGCCAACTCCGTCCTACAGTCTCTGTACTTCTGTCGGCCCTTCCGGGAAAACCTATTGCAGTACGCTGCAAAATTGCCTAAGGACGCAGATGACAACTTGCTGACCTGCCTGGCAGACTTGTTTGTTCAGGTATCAGCCTGTTTTACAGAGTATGCTTGCCTAGCTGAGCATATGCTTGCTACGCACATACTGTGCAAGAAGTTCTATGCATAGCATGCAAGAAAGTCTATGCATAGTATATTCAATGCAGATACACAGTCAGAAAAAGAAGTCAGGGGTCATAGCACCAAAAAGATTTGTGCAAAGGCTGAAAAGGGATAATGAATTGTTCCGGAGCTATATGCACCAGGTATGCTTGCTGTTTTGGCTTGTCACACAGTCTCCATCACACAATCCTCAGCACCCCGCTGAGCCTTGCCTGAAGCTTTGAAAACGTGATTGCAGGATGCGCATGAGTTTCTGTACTTTCTCTTCAACGAGATTTCAGAGGTGCTTGAGAAGTCAGAAAAGGACAAGTTAAAGGCAGCACAGAATGGCAATACATCTACAAGCAGTCAGCAGCCAACACCTAAGACCTGGGTGCATGAGCTCTTCCAAGGCACAATGGTGAATGAGATGCGTTGCATGCAATGTGAGACTGTCACTAGCAGAGAAGAGGCGTTCTATGATCTCAGCCTTGAGATTGAGCATAATTCCTCAGTCACCAGCTGTCTGCGAAACTTCAGGTGAGCTGTGTCTATGATCTTGTCGAGCCGCACACTGCATCTGTACCACATTGTTTGTTGTACAACACACACAAGTCCACCCTTCAGTGTCTCTGTGCTCCTGCATGTATGTCACATGCAATTTTCCTCCTGTTTCTGATCTGCAATCAATGGCCAGTTGATGCCATCTGGCTGAAACAACAGATTCTGCTGCAGCGCGACAGAGACGCTTGATGCAGAGGACAAATTTAGCTGTGATACGTGTGGGTGTTTACAAGAAGCACAGAAGCGCATCAAGATCAAACAGCTGCCCAAAGTCCTGTGCTTACACCTGAAGCGCTTCAAGTATGTAGAGGACTTGCAAAGGTAGCTTTGACTTCTGCTCAAGTGGATCTTGTGCTGTGTAAGTCTTCTCAGCATAGTACGGCCCTTGCTCTGCCAGACTGGTCACCTCCAGCATGCACATTCACGGCAGGAAGCAGCTTCAGGTCGTTCTTATTGTTAGCAGCTCTATGTGATGACATTGTCAGCAGGCTGACATGGATCAGCATGGCCTGCAGGTTGCGCAAGCTCATGTACCGCGTTGTGTTCCCCTTTGAGCTGAAGCTGGGCAACACATCAGAAGCCTGTGATGCAGCTGACTCTGTTTACAACCTTTTTGCAGTTGTAGTGCACATCGGTAGCGGCATGAACCATGGTAAGGTTTGAAATATGTATTGACTCCGTTATGTGTGCGCTCACCTCTGCTGGTTGCTCATGCACTTTTGAAATGCTTGCAGGTCACTATGTAGCGCTTGTCAAAAGTCACGATCACTGGCTATTCTTTGATGACGAAACGGTCGAGCCTATTCCGGAGTCAGTTGTCAGGACTACTTTTGGCTCGACCCAGGAGTACAGCAGTCATATGGATCATGGATACATTTTGATGTACGAAATTCAGTCCCCAGAAACACCACAGACTGCCAGCAGCAGTAGCTAACATCACTGCGACTGGTTTGCTTTGCCGTGTACAACAGCAACTCATGCTTCTGCTGGCATTTGTGTATGAGCTGAGTGAGCTTATTGAAATGTAATAGTCACAAGAGGCCAGCATGTCTACTGTGCTAGTCTACACGCACCATGTCTGTTGTCCTCTCGTCCTGAAATGTATATCTTGACCCTAATGGGTGCAAGTTGGTATCGTCTCAGCAGACTCACCTTGGACTGTATCTCAGCAAAGGCAACAATGCACCCTGACAACGTCATATGGCACAGCTCTCTAGCAAGCTAGCTATAGCATGCATCGTAATGATGCATACAAAGCTTTGTTCATGTCTAGCATGTTGACTGGGACACAAGATTGTTTGCAGGATATGCGTAGACTGCTGCAGTGATGCATGAACAATTGTGCCTTGATTAAAAATCGCGGAATCAACACAAGACGTATTGTTTACTAGTATAACTACCAGTTTGGCCATCGTGGCCGCTTACAGCTGTGTGTGTGTTCTTGCACTGCAGCAAATGTACACTTGGGCCGGCATGATGTCTGTGACCTGTCTCGCCTCCACTGTGCGTGCTGTAAGGCCATGTATGATAGCCCACGTGCTATGTTTGGGTTGTTTGATTCGGCTAGACGTTGACTGTTTCAACATTTGAGCAAATTCTGCTTTTCCTTGATAGATTGGATCTCAGGTACACGTTCCCAAAGAGCATACTTTTCTTTTGGTGCCTCGCAGGCTTTGATTTGTCTGTAGTAGAACGCCATGGCTCAACCAAATTGCTGCCACCACCACACGTGTTCAAAACTGGGGCCGCAAGCATGTACCAGGCTGATCCTGGAGGCTAACTGTGGCTCAATCTTGCATGACTTTGTGTATTTGCTTGGCATTGCCACACATGGCACCAATTCGATTGAAATGCTCACGGATGACACCGAAGTGACTTTCATGGCACAGCCCACGTGCCTTGACAGAAATCCACAGGCACATGACACAGCAGGATATAATGTACACGTTTAATGGGCACTATGAGACCTGTAAGCACCAGTTGATTACACCACAAGCAAAGATGGGCAAACAAGCTAGTACATGGCAGCGTTTGGCCTGACAGCCTTGAACACCGTCTTGTACTTCCTCTCTGATGGCCTGCAATATCACTGTAAGCTATTGGAAGTTGCACATGAAGTTCCCAACCGCAAGTGGGATACGAGACAGGAATGCAGCAAAACAAGTTAAAAGACAAGCGTAACACAGTGCAATGCAGCAGCTCTGCTTACCAACATGAGTACGCAAATTGCAGCTGCATATGTAATGCATGGGAACCTAATATGACACAAATCAGCTACCACTACTATGCAAGGCAGAGATCAAAGAATTCTGACCTGACCAACTTCCTGGTAAGGGGGAACTTGACCCGGACCTGCTTGTTGATCTTGTCATCGTAAACTTGGTGGAACTGCTTGGTGTTGTCACGCTTGCAGTGGTCGTTGGGCACAGTTGCTGTCTTGATGATGTTGAGTAGAGGAGGTCGCACCCTGTGTCGTGAGCCCATCTCATCGTACAGCTGTAGGAGACACACCATGCTTCAGTATTGCTGCGTGTCCTTCCACCAGCTGCAGAATCTATCTTTGCAGCTGAAGCTATTGCATATAGACATGTAGCCAACACGTCTCAATAAAGAGCCAACTTGTCCTGGCACTGCTGACCCAAATGCTGAAAGTGTAAATCTGCCATAAAGGAGCAAAGGTTGATGCTGTAGCTGCTGCAATCCAATGCGGGGCAGTGCATGACCATCCTATACATACCTGCTCAACTGCACCATTCAGGGTGACGTCCCTGTACTCCTTGTACATGTTGTGGTAGCCAGTCCTGGACTGATACCGCACCCACACACCAAAATTCTTGATCTTGGTTGGGTATTTCTCAGTGATCTACAGCACACCACCAGCTTGCTCAAATGTTTTTTGTGTGTTATATTCATAGCGTACACATGGACACCCTGTTGACGAATGATACAGCTCCCATGCAATGGTCTGTTGAGACATGCCTACTGTGCTGTAGCGTGCAGAGTCTGCGGCCTCAAGTCATGCATGGTCTGCACCGAGCATTGTTGATCATAGCTGCTGTGGTCAATTTCCCAGACGCTGATGCTGCTGTTGTGCTTACCTCGTTGACAGCCAACACCTGGCCATTTGCCTTCTTGACCTTGCGTAGCTTTCTCAGGAAGTACCTGCACAAGTAGAACACTACACTTGGGCCACTGTGCCTTTGTGCTGGTGTACACCGCTAAAGGTACTGTGTCTGACATCACTCCTGGCAAGACTTCTGAGAACTGTGCTTGAGGCAAGCCGAGTGTGCGCTGTTGGGAAACTGCCAGCTGCAAACATGCCAAACTGCCCCAGAAAGGTGGTGAAGTACACACCAGAACTTTGACTTGGCTCGCACTGCGTCTGTCGCCCACAACTTCATGCGGTATATCTGTGGGTTCTCATCATTTGCTGTTGGCAAGTGACGGCCCACCACCTGGTATTGGTGGAATTTGTACAACCCCTGAAGCATCGCAATACAGGATGCTTATTATCGCTCGGACACGATCCCAGCCGCCAGAGGAGCCCTTCTGTAAGCTGCTCAACACGGAGAGGAGCTGCTATGACAGGCAGGGTGTGACGCAGATTTACTCACCTGCACCATGGTGTCGATCGCAAATCCTCCCAGACGGCCGCCAAACAGAGAGGCTCGACCTATGCTCTACAGAAAGTTGATCGCTGCTGTCGGGATGAAGTAGGCCCCACTGCTGCTTCGGGGACGCCATACTATACTGATGTCATGAGTCATTGGCCTGCCAAAATGGGGCTGCTAGCATGGGGCTGCACTGACGCTGAGCATTCCATCACACCTTGCAGGAAATTATTGAAAGACAGGTGCAGTATGTAGTGATGCCAAGTGAATTCTGCTCTTGAGCAAGAGCCTGCTTCTTTGCACCACACATTCTTACCAAGGTAACAAGGGTTGGCAGAAGTCACTACGCGGTCTGTTTTAGGCACAAATTGCCTTACGAACAAGCCAAAAGACATCCATCTCAACAAGTATTAGCGTTGCGTCAGAAGCACGGGACTTTTACACTGTAGTTCAGCATGATGACACCACCAGTCCAAACAAGCGGCATAGTGTACAAGCAGCAGTTGCGCACAACGAAACCGTTTCAGCGATGACAGTACCGCAAGGCATTTCACTTCGATCAAGACACTTCTTGCTTAAGCCCCATGCTTCACTTGTGAACGTATTTTGCAGCATACATGCTCTCAAACACTATAACCAGCACATAAACCTGAGTCTTCAAATTACCCTCCTTGCTAGCAAAGCTCATTTGGCATCAGAGATTCCGAGCCATGAGAGACTGAGAGTGAGGTGGCCATGACGCACTCCCTGCAGAGCGTAATTGTCTTTGATGCGCTTGCTGCGCGCCACCTCTTTGAAAGGGATGCTCAACCGCCCCTGCACGCAATACGCTGACAGCCTCGAGCTTTTCATGCTTGACAGAGCCAATGCTGCTAATCCATGCATGTCCCCGGCCAATGATTGTTGAGGGATCGTTCTGTCACTGGCAGTCCTGGGCAGACATGGTTCTTGCATCTGGTTGATCATGGCTGAGAGGTCCTCAGTTATAGCAAAGCACAAGCAATCTCCCGAGACATACAGAATGTCAACACGCATGAAGCCATGCCTGAGATGCAATGTGCGCTCTCTCAACAAATCATGGGCCTTGGAGACGGTCCCAGTCATATTGATATGCTTTGCTGCATTAAGCCAGATGCAGGTTCAGCGTACAAAGAACATCACCTTGAAGTGGTTGATCAAGCGGTAGTCCCAAACTTCAATGTCCACACTCAGATCATCATGCGCATTGATCTCCTTTCTGCCCAAAATGAACTCAAGAGTCTCATCAATAGCTGCATCTTTACCCTTAGCAGCCGCTGTGAACTTCTCCTCGCCATCAACTGTCACCTTCACTGTTCTGCATCACACACATAACATACATGTTTATCGACTGTTATGCGCATGTGTGCATTCAGCAATGTTCAAACGTACAATACACATGCGCTTCAGATGCGGCACACATGCACAATATGACAAGCTCTGCACATGAGTGCATCCTTGCGAAGTTGGTCCTAGGTACCAGAATTTGGGAGTTGCCTTTGTGCTTTGAGTTGCCAACTGGAGTGTACATGAGGAGTGAAGATAACAGCATACCCATGCAGCCGCTTAGGACTTCCCTGCGTCTTTGCTTGTTGCCAGCGCCATTTTGGAAAAAACACATGATCACTTACACTTGGAAACAAGCAAGCATCAGCACAGCAGCACAATCGCAGAGCATTTTACTGTTCTGTTGCTTTTGGCGTCAGTGACAGCATTCAAGCAGTACCATGCATGACACATGCACATCAGTACAAAACACACACACTCTCATAATACACACATCATCAAAGAAGCTCACATGAGGTCTGGCAATGCCGGGCGACCCAACATATACAGAGGTTTACTGATCAGTCCTGATGCTTTGCGTATCTCCACATACAGCAGTCCACCCTGCACACATAAACCCAAACATAAAACCCACATCCAGACACAATGGTGTTTTATGTCACTAATGCAACCCAGTACTGCATGGTGACAGTGTATCTAGATATTTGTTGAGTTTGACGTCCAGCCTGAGTCACAAATCCGCATAAGCCACATACAAAGAAACTGAGCACCAAGACAGAAGGATCATTTCTTTTGGACTGCAGGACTGTGTGCAGCAGCCAAGCAAGGCTACAGACATCAGACTGCACAGATCTAGTGTGTCAGATGTAACGTAATGGTCACAAGTTGCACACACACTGCACTGACAGTCAGGCATGTAGCAGACAGGCTTTGCACAAGCAATTGCAGTTCAAGATGGGATGCAAATAAGATGCTGCCCCCGCTGCAGCTCATTTGCAATGCTGTAGATGATGATCATGTCATACTGAAGAATACATATTTGCATGGCTGACGACTGATGGGATGACAAATTGCGTCTATTTGGCGGCGCTCAGCTCAGGCAAAACTCAGCACTGTAGTAAACGGCAAAGTAGTAAGCTGCACAATCAAGGTTCACTACTTTTTACCCTTTAACTTTCCTACCGTTGAAAACCACTAACGCTGATGTTTTTATTACCTTGAGTATGTTCATGACTCTGTCGTTTGGTTGACGAGCATCTGGGCGATGACTGGACCTCTGCACTTGCAGCGACTGTTCCAGAGGTGAGTCTTCTGCCTGGTCTGTTTCCCCTTCACCTGACCGTTCCTCTCCCTCACCTTGCCTCTGCCACTGTGGGTCTTCAGCGTCGGGCCTGCTTTGGCTGGGCTGACTGGACTGTGGCTGGGATGAGTAAGCAGAATCTGACACATCACCCTGGTCCTGAGCCTGAGCCACACAAGCAACCTCTGTTAGCCGTGCTTGTGATACAGAGTACAAAGGGCAGATGGAAGGGCAGATGCAAAGGGCAGATGCACGAAGGTGGCAGGCTGAGCGTGCGCCCCTGCATTGATTGCATTCTCAATACTCATGAGTCATCCAAGCATACTAAAGTCTGTACCATAATGAGCGCACAAGTGGAAGACAGTTTTGACAGCAGACTCTTGGACATGAGCAGCGACTGTCACAAACCAGAGGGAGGAAGCACAAAGCAGACCTGGCGGCGCTGATAGTTGGTGCGGGGGCGTTCGTGAGTGGCAGTGTGCTGCCTGGGTCTGTCATGGGTGCTGGTGGGCCTGGAGGGGGTGTACAACCCTTCTCGCCCCACTCTGTCTGCTTCAGCGACTGAGTTGCAGTGGCGCAGCTCTGAGAGGGCAGGAGCCTGGGACTGTGTGGTTCCGAAGGGATGCTGGGCGTTGCCCTGGCCTGGGTTGTCCTGGGGGCTGTGCTGATGATGTGTGCCTACAAACATTGCACATTTGTCATGTAGTGCTCATGTATAACAAAGAGACTGTGTGTTGTCAGAGGGACGCCAGGAGCTGCCCTGCCCCGGGCTGTTCAGCCTTGAGGGCTGTGCTGGTGATGTGTGTCTGCAAACAGCGCATTTGTCAGTTGATGCTTAGATATACTAAACTCATGTTTGGGAATGTGTTGCTGGGAGGTGCCCGCCCTGGGCTGATGCGGCCCTTGAGGGCTGTGCTGGTGGTGCTTGCAACAGAAGGGCAGCATGTGCAGCAATCACAATCAAGACTTCCTGCAGCAGCAGGATGGCAAGTCGACTATTTGACACGCTGGTATTACCATTACACCTGAACCAGAGCCATACTAGCAGTGAAACAAAAGCAGGAAATCACAGAATATAATGCTATTTATTATCATGTATGTGGCTGTAGATCTGCCCTGTGACCTGGACCCTGCCTGAACCCCATGTCTGCATGGTCAGGCTTTCCCACTTGAACAACACCCATAATGTGCATTTGAGCTTCTGTGCCACTATATGACCCCCTATGACTGGGTGATGGCACAGGGGGGCTGTGATTGCCCTTGATCAGACTGCCCTGCCCTTGACTCAACTGCCCTGTCCTGCCCTGCCCTGCCCATCTGCACAGCTGCCGCCCATCTGGAAACTTTTTCCTATTCATTTGTGGACTCAAATGCTAGACTGGCATGCCTGTCAAGCATTGCTATTTGAACATTGTCATGGAAAGGCAGAAAGGCAGGAATGAAGTAGCTCACCTTGCTGCTGATCTGAAGACTGATCGTCATGAGGGTAAGAGTCCAAGGGTCGGCGGTGGGCAGCTTTCTCACTGTGATGACGCCAACCACCGCTGCTGCGACGATGACTGCGATCTTCTTCACTTCCAGTCTGGCCGCTCCTCCTGTTGTACATAGACCCCCTTTCCACCCTGGCGCTTGACTCCCCTACCCTGTGGACCCTGCAATGAAGAGGAAAAGAATGAAATCCTGCATGTTGCTAATGATAATAATGATAATAATAATGATAATAATAATAATAATAATAATAATAATAATCGTCATAATGATTTTACGCTTTCCAGCTCATGATGCGCTAGCCATGAGCATTATGACACGCTGCACCTCTGCTGCCACATGGAGGCTACTTTTGAAGTGGATCCTGAAAGGCTGATAAACCAGCACGTCTGCTGTCACAACAACTCAAGTCTTCAGTTGGGTCCTGCAGTGAAATGCTATCTACCAGCACTATGATGCGTAACACCTTCTGAGGCCATGGGAACTGTATGCTTCAGTTGGGTGGATCAATGCTGCTGGAGCCAAGCAAGGTGATCCTGCAGCAGGTCTATTGTCATGTGGACTGTAGTCTACTGTCATGTGGACTGTAGTCTACTGTCATGTGGACTGTAGTCTACTGTCATGTGGACTGAGTCTTGATTGAACCCTGGAATGCTGCTAAACTCATGCACAACAACTTGCAGCACCTCTACTGTAACCTGGATGGACATTCTTCATTTGGCTCCTGGTACGCTGCCAGTCCCTAAGCACTGAGACTGGTATACTGCTAAACTCACTAGACTGCTAGACCCAAGCGCACAGGCTTGTATGCTGCTAGACCCAAGCACAGTGATTAGGATGCTGCTAGACCCCACCACAGAGATTGGTATGCTGACAGACCCAAGCGCCAAAACTGGTATTGCTGCTAGAGCCAGGCGCAGAGACTGTTATGCTGCAGCACCCAAGCACAGTGACTAGTATGCTGCTAGAGCCAGGCGCAGAGACTGTATGCTGCTAGCCTCCAGCATTCTGAGCAATGGTACAGACTGTACTCTGCACCACTGTGATAAGCTGACAACGGCCACAGATCTTGCTGCGTGTCTGAAGCACTCAGGGTGCGTTACCTATACTGCCTTGCCCCACTGCTTTCTCCTGGCTCCTCTTGGTCCTCCTTATGCACTCTGTATTGCCGGGCCCCACTGTGCATGTGTAACTCCTCTTCATCAAGCCGCCTGTGCTGATGCTGCTGGTACTCCTCTTCATCACCTGCAAAGAGTCAAACCTGGTGACTTGTGTCTTGCCATGCCGCCTGTTCACCCTAAAAGCCTGTGCAAGGCCAGTATTGAAGGCATGAGAGACCTTGTTATCAACCACCTGAACCCGCGTGTGCATTCCCTGAGTCATGCCTCCAGGAAACGGGTGGCAGCTTTGCATCCGCTTGCTGATCCAAGACGCAGCAGGTCTGCCTAGGCGGCATCACTTCTGGGCCTTGCTTGCAAAGCTAGCAAAATTCTTTGCTCTCCGAGACACAGCAGCAACAAAACACAGGTCAGATCAAACATATGGCGCTGCGTACAAGCTGCACCAAACCTCACTCACGCCTTCAGTCATCTCGCATATGTGTTCCCCTAGGCCTATGGCAAGATATGTGCAGTCACTCAAACGCAGCGTGATGACTTGCACTCTCACCAGATCGTTGGTCTTGACCCCGGTGCTCAGCTGTTATGTCCTGCCTGGTGTCATCTGCAGAGTCACTGCTGCTGGTGGTCACGCTGCTGGCAGACATCCCATTGTCCAGCTGCTCCAGCTCCTCCTTGGCAAACTCGTAGTATGTCAGCTGCAGAGCATACAGCAACAGGTCAGCTGGTCAGCAGAGTGCAACCGTGCATCTGCAACCAGTCGTCTGCTGCTTTCTTGAACAGACATAAGCACAGCTCCTTTTTGGCAAACTTATAGTATGTCAGCTGCAGGGCATACACCACAGATCAGCTAATCAATGGAGTGCATCTGTGGCCAGGTGCCTACTGCTTTCTAAACAGAGCTTAGTACAGACCAGAGTGGGAGTTGAACCCATGACATGTGAGATCTGACTCCATTGTTTCAAACACTGCAACGCTCAAGCTTGCTTTATTGAACAGACATGAACACTTCTGATGAAAGCCGAGAGGGCGCACCTTGACTTTCAGCGTGCAGGGACCATCATGTGTCTTCTTGCTGAGAAAGTGCGTCAGGCTCCGCACTTTGTCAATGGCAATGTCAGCCTTGTCAACAAGCTTCATAATCTGCAAGCAGCATCACCTCACCTTCAGAATGCTGCAGAGCAGCGCGGCACGGCACGGCACGGCACGGCACAGCACAGCACGGCACGGCACAGCACGGCACGGCACAGCACAGCACGGCACGGCACAGCACAGCACAGCACAGCACACTCACCATCATCTGATCAACCTTCTGTCCCTTCTGCTCTTTTATCTCAATGTCAAACTCCTCCTCTTCTCCATTACGCAGATTACGAATGGGGAATGTGCCACGACCAATCTCATCATCAACACTCAACACATCGTGGTCAAACATGTGCAGTGTGAGATGCTGGTGCTCAGGCTCATGAACCAGGAGCTGGAATTCCTCGTTCCACTCAGGCTTGGTGGTGTTTTGCTTGATCTGCGTCTTGAGCTTGCGCTTGTCCCTGACAAACAGCCTGCAGCACGAGGTGCAAAAGCAGCCTTTACAGCAGTTGCTGCAGCAGTTGATGATGTAGCCACAGCAGACACAAATTTGGCAAGACCAGTGTTGGACAAGGCATACATAAACCTGAAAGCACAACATGAATTCCTAGGTGCTTGCAGGTACTAAACCTTCAGGAAGGCAACATCCTGAATGCTGCAGTTGAACTATGGCAAGTGATCAGGTGTGCAGACAAAATCACACGTATCATCACAAGCTAGCAGGACATGTGACCAGTTAGCAGGCATGTGACCAGTTAGGAAGATGCAATAATTGCATTTGGTTGTGTACCTGACATAGGGATCACTGCCATTGAACCAGTCCATCTTGGGCACATTCTTGGCACTCATAATTGTCACAAACAGCATACCCCGGGGCTTGTCAATTGCATTGTAGTCACCAGGCACTACAGGAATGGTGTAATGGTCAGGCAGCACATATGGCCTGCAGCACAAGAATAGTAAGAGCGACAGTAATGATGATATAATCGTAATGACATTGATGGTGATGATCATAGTTCTCACAGTCACAGTCACAGTCACAGTCACGGTCACATTTACATCAAACTTGGAAACCAAACGCAGCAGACCCACATGCCTGAGCACACAAAAGCCACACAACAGCGCCATCATGCACAAGCATTGGCACCAGGTCAGGGAGACAGTAGGTGCATTCCTAAGAAACAGTGCACTGATCCACAACGCTGCTGAAGATGCAGCTGGCTGAGACAAGACACCAAGAAAGGCAGCAGGGACAAGTGATGCAGACTGGAATGCAGCCCAAGGCATCTGGAATGCATACCTGAGCACAGAGTCCTTGATGACTGTGGTAATCCAAGCCTCCAGACCTGGCAGGAAGCCAATGTCGCCGCCATACAGCGTCAGATCAAAGTTGAAGTTTGGCATCTCAACGAAGGCTACCTGTATGGCATCAGTAAGACCTCACTCCAGCAACTGGCTGATCCCTATACACACAAGCACATATGCACTTCATGCCGCATGTGTCTCCCATGCTAAGGGTAACCGTTGTTGTGCTCTGCCGAACAGATGTCTGCTTGTGATCAGGCTGCTGAGCTTAATGTGAGCCAGAGCAGTGTGTAGGCGCTGCAGAATTGTCTGCACTGCAGCTGAGCACATGTTTGGGAAGCCCAGCAATGCGTTGTCAGTCCTGCAGGGGACTCAAAGCAGGCAAACCAGGCCTCAGATGGCCATAAGTTTGGCCCAAAAATATGATCATTTGGCTATAAAAATGAAATTATGGCCATGAGTGGAAGTATTTGGCCATAAATGGGACTACTTGGCCACGAATGGAACTATTTGGCCACCAATGCTATCATTTGATGTTGATTACCAAATGCACATGGAGGTCAGGGACACATCCTCACCTGCCTCCTGTGCTCAAGAATGCTTTTGGCAAAATGCATCACATTACCTTGCAAAATGAACATACACCCTAAACTGCACACCCTTAACCTGAACCTAAAGCTTATATGGCAGTCACTTAACAAAGTAGCATTTGCTGTGACTGTGTCACATTGCATGCAGTAGGGTGACATTGATAGGAACATGTCAACTATGTTGCCTGTTGCTAAGCCCGCGTTTTGATTGTTGTTGTTGTTGTTGTTGTTGTTGTTGTTGTTGTTGTTGTTGTTGTTGTTGTTGTTGTTGTTGTTGTTGTTGTTGTTGTTGTTGTTATAATCGTTTTGACCAGACAATAAATCAGCAAG
>JAABUO010003132.1_pt1 | contig 19826 bp, 17 predicted proteins | sample 5559291 | NCBI WGS metagenome assembly JAABUO01 (sample SAMN10711878, study PRJNA513372) | rock metagenome | isolation source: Antarctica rocks | place: Antarctica: Victoria Land, Finger Mt sud
GTCGGCGGTCGCGCACTGCCGTGGCGACGCTCCCGTAGGGCCAGACCCCGGCCGGGCAGCCCGCGAGCTTGCGCTGCTTGAGCCGCTTGAACGCCGCCGTCACCTCCGCGGACCATCGCGCATCCTGATCGACGCACAGGCGGCCCAGGGCGCTCACGATAGTCCCCGTCGCGGGGTCGGCGAGCGGGTAGACGATGCGGCCGGCGGCGCGGCCGCGATCGCCCGGCCACACGTCCGGCGCGGCGTACCCGGCGCCGAGGTCGGCGGCGAGCACCGGGTCGAGCCCCCGGCCACGCAAGTAGGCGGCGCCTGGACAATCAGGATCGCGCAGGGCGCCGTTCATGGCGTCGAGGCGCGCGAGGAAGGCGGTAGCCCGGCGAGAGGGCGCCGCGTGGGTTAGACGCCCGGCCCGCGCGGCGTCGACGTCCGCGCGCCGCGCGATCTCACGGCGGCCAACCTCCTCGGCATTCGGAAGGGGCGCCGGTGTTGCGGGAGCGCGGCGCCGCGACGGCTCCGGCGGCTCCGACCGCTCGGGCCAATAGTCGCGCAGGACGCCCCTGGCGCCGCAACTGAAGCACATATAGGCTCCAGTCACGGCGTCGACGGAAAGCGAGCGCTGGTGGTCGCCGCCGTGGATCGGGCAGTAGTAGCGGTCGCGGCCGCCGGAGCGCCGCGGGCGATCGTAGCCGTCGAGGTCGGCGCGGGCGAGGATCGGCCGGCCGTCGGCCGTGCGCGGGAGCGCCAGCGCGATACCTGGCCCGCGTCCGCTCATAACCGCCCCTCCATAGTCCACTCACTAACCCGCAGTGTAGCGAACCAGGGTCAAAGCAGTCTGGAGCTTATCAACGGCCGCAACCTGGCCCGAAAAGCGCATGCCCGCGGCACACCGCTTGCGGCCACCCATCTCGACGTCTCGACCTATAGTGATACAAGCCGAAGGAGAACATAGCGCTTCATGGATACGGATACAAATACCGAGGTCCTCTTGCTCGACGTCGGCGGCGTAATCGTGCCGCCCGCTGACCCCGACGCGCTGGCGCGGGCCGCCCGGCTGCTCGGATTATCATCCATAGAGGTAGGCGCGCTGCTCTATGAATGGGAGCCGTGGTACGCGCTCTCGACGGGCCGCCTGGAGGAGGACGCCTACTGGCGCGCGTTGGGCGATCGTGTCGGGTGGGACGCGGAGGACCTGCGGCGCCTCGTCGCGCCGGTGTGGGAGCCGAACCGCGTGGACGAGGGCGTCATGGACCTGGCGCGCGCGCTGCACGGCCGGATGCGCCTCGCCATCTTGTCCAACGCCACCATACGCCTCGAAGACCACCTGCGGCGGCTGGACGTGGCCCCGTATTTCGACCCCATCATCAACTCGGCGCGGATCGGCCTGCGCAAGCCCGACCCGCGGATCTTCGTGTATACCCTCGACGCGCTGGCCGTCGCGCCGGCGGCCATCCTGTTCGTCGACGACAAACGGCGCAACACGGCGGTCGCGGAGCAACTCGGCATCCCCAGCGTCCTCTTCGACCGCGCCGCGACCCTCGCCGGCGCGTTGGCGTCGCGCGGACTGCTCCCACCAGGCGGTCATGATTTAACGCACCCTTAACACTCCTTTAACTCCCATTTAACGCGCCGCTGATAGAGTGGGAGGTGTGTGCAGCGCCTGCTACATGCAACAGCAAGCGCCTGGTTACGCCTGTTACAGCGCATGGCGCCGGACATCGCCCGATGGATGATCCGACGCTCTACCGACCGTAACTCGTGGCCAGGCCGGGGGAGTGAGTGGGATAGTGGAACGAGTCACGCGGCCCGTGGCGCGCGGTGTCGCCATCCATGGGCAGGACGCGCGCGCGGCCGCGCGTAACGGGGCCGCGCTACGCGAAGCTCTGCTGGCCTATCTGTATCTCGCCCCCGCCTTCCTACTGTTGCTCGCCTTCAGCCTCGGCCCGTTCCTCTATGTGTTCTATGCCAGCGCGCAGCACGCGCCCGGCACGCCGGCCCAGCGCTACGTGGGTCTGGACAACTACCGCTATCTGCTCGACCCGTCGCAGCTTTCGGGCTTCCTGCCGGCCCTGACCAACACGCTGACCTATGTCGCCGGCGTGGTCCCGGCTGGGATCGTGCTCTCGCTGCTATGCGCCCTCTTGCTGCAACGCAAGCTGCGCGGCTGGGCCTTCTTCCGGCTAACCTTCTTCCTGCCCTACGTGACGCCCGCGCTGCCCACCGCGATCATCTGGCTGTGGATCTTCAACCCGCAGTTTGGCCTGCTCAACTACCTGCTCCACCTGATCCACCTGCCCGCGCTGGGCTGGACCAACGATCCACACTGGGCCATGCCCTCGGTCATCATCTACTCGCTGTGGCAGTCGGCCGGCTTCAACACGATCATCTTCCTGGCCGCGCTCACGGCGATCCCGCGTGAACTACAGGAGGCGGCGCGCGTCGACGGCGCCGCGGAGTGGCGCGTGGCCCGCTACATTACGCTGCCGCTGCTCACGCCCACCATCTTCTTCGTGCTCGTCGTCGCGGTGATCGAATCGCTCAAAGTCTTCACGCAGGTGTTCGCCCTCACCGGCGGCGGCCCGGCCGGGGCCACGACCACGGTCGGCTTCTTCCTGTACCAGGACGCCTTCCAGTATTTCCACCTCGACCTCGCCAGCGCCGTGGCGGTCATCATCTTCGCGCTGACTATGGCCTTCACCGCCGCGCAAGGCGCGATCGCGCGTAAATGGGTATTCTACTCATGAACCCACCCATTAATCAGGCTAATCGCGGCGTACGCCGCCGCGTCAGCCCGGCCGCTCGGCTCTCTCGCGGAGCCCACTACGCCGCGCTGCTGGCGCTGGCCGTCCTGTTCGCCTTCCCGTTCTATTGGATGGTGGTCACCTCGGTCGAACCGGCGGGCCGCTTGAGCGACACGCCGCCGAACCTGGCGCCGCTGTGGGATTGGCGCAACTACGCCGACGCCTGGGACGCCGTGTCGGCCCCCGGCTGGCCGCGCTACTTCCTCAACACGGTGTTCATCGCCGGGGCCACGACCGCCCTGGCCGTGCTGACCTCGCTGCTCGCCGCCTACGCGTTCGCGGCGCTGCACTTCCCCGGCAAACGCCTACTCTTCTTCGCCGTCTTGGCGGTGCTGGTCGTCCCCGACGAGGTCGTGCTGATCCCGCAGTATCAGGTGCTCGGCGCCCTCGGCTGGCTCAACACTTATCAGGCGCAGATCGTACCCTTCGGGGCCAGCGCCTTCGGCATCTTCCTCTTGCGGCAATTTTTCCTGGCCCTGCCGCGCGACCTGTGGGACTCCGCGCAACTCGACGGCTGCACACAGACACGCTATCTGTTCTCCATCGCCGCCCCGCTGGCTGGCCCCGCGCTCGCGGCCGTGGCCCTCTATACGTTCCTGGGCTCGTGGAACCAGTTCCTCTATCCACTCGTCGTGGCCGGGCTCAACCCCGACGTGCAGCCGCTCCAGGTGGCCCTGGCCGCGTTCCTGGGCACGCACAGCACGGCGTGGTCGCAGCTCGCCGCCGCCTCGGTGTTCACCACGCTGCCCATCCTGATCGTCTTCTTCCTGACACAAAAGCAGATCATCGAGGGCGTGGCGACCGCCGGCAGCGGCGCGCTCAAGGGATGACGTTTTATATAATCGCCGGCGCGCCGCGCCCACGCGGCCACGAAAGGGGGTGATAGCAGCTGTCCGCGGCGTACGATCGCCGCGTTGATCCCAATCCTGGCGCCACGGGCGCCATCAGGTCTATTCGTCCGTTCATCGACGCAAGCGCCAAGGCTCGTGAATTATCAGCGCCGTGGGCCTGCGACTGCCTCCCCACCGCGGTGGGGACCCCGATGGCAGACCACCGCCGACTGCGGTCGGGTGTCGCCCCCGGACGTGGCGCTCCGACGCAGTCGCCCTGACACCGCAGTGTCCGTACGCTGCCATCGGGGTCCCCTCTGGGGAGGCAGTCGCAGGTTTCGATAATTCACGCGCCCTGCACAAGCGCTACCTGGCAAGACATACGTAGATAGAAGGAGTACCGCATCGTGGCACAGCCCATCCGTTACGCCCGCGCCACGGCGGCCGGCGCGCTGGTCGCCGTCCTCGGCGCCGGTGGCGCCGCCGCCCACGCCGCGCCCGCGCACGCCAGCCCGGTCGTCGTGCAGTACTGGGAAAACCTCTGCTACGAGCCGGCGAAGAGCGACCTGCAGACGATGGTCGACGCCTTCAACAAGAGCCATTCCGGCATCGTACTCAAGCCGGTCTGCTTCTCTAACGCCAACGTGCTGCAGCCGCGGCTGCTCGCGGCCATCCAGCAAGGCCGCCCCCCCGCGCTCTCGCAGACCGACGCCTTCGCCGTGGCCACCTACGTCGACCAGGGCTCGGTGCAAGACCTCACCCCCTACGTGCACGGTTCCAATGGCCTGAGCAGCGCGCAGCTGGCCGACTATTTCAAGCCGCAACTCCAGAACGGCTACTACAAGGGCCAACTCTACTCGATGCCCTTCAACGACACCTCGGTGACCGTCATGTGGTACAACCCGAAAATCACGCGTGCGGCCGGCGTCACCACGCCGCCCAGGACCTGGAGCGAATTCGCCGCCGACTGCGCCAAGGTCACCAAGAACGGCGCCTGGTGTATGGACACGACCGACAACGAGGAAACACTGTGGGAGCCGATGGTGCGTGAGTGGGGCGGTCAACTCGTCAACAGCGCCGGGACCAAAACGGCCTTCAACTCGTCGGCCGGCGTTGGGGCGCTGCAATACTTCGTAGACCTCGTCAAGAAGGGCTACGTCCACCACACCAATAGCTCGACCAGCCAGTGGGAGCAGGACTTCGCCAGCGGCCACGTCGCCTTCGAGGTCTACAGCAGCTCGGGCGCCTCGGGCGTGCAGCAACTGATCGGTTCCAAGTTCACCATGGGCGCGGCCCAGATGCCGGCCGGCCCCAAGAACAACGACGACGGCAACGCCGGCGACAACATCTTCATGTTCAAGGGCGCCTCCGCGACCGTGAAGGCGGCGGCCTGGACCTACATCAAGTGGGCCACGCAGCCACAGTGGACGGCGTGGTGGTCCGAGCACGTCGACTCGTCCCCGGTGCGCCAGAGCGCCGTCACCCAGATGTCTAAGTCCGGCTACCTCGCGTCGCATCCGTTGGTCGCGACACCAATCACCGAACTCTCGCGCGCCTACTACTCGCCGACAGTAAGCGGCTGGGCGCAGGCGCAGAGCGACATCGACACGGAGATGAGCAAGGCTATGCTCAGCCAGGAAACATCCCAACAGGCCATCGCCAACGCCGCCGCCAAGGTCGACCACGATATCGCCACCGCCGGATGACACCTGGGCCTGCGACTGTGGTCGCATGGCAGCGTACAGGCGCTGCGGCGCCAGAATAGATCGGACTAGATAAGGACGACGAGCATATTCGCATTCATCCGACCGCAGTCGGCGTAATGCTGCCATGCGACCGCAGTCGGCGTAATGCTGCCATGCGACCGCAGTCGACGTAATGCTGCCATGCGACCGCAGTCGCAGGCCAACCATGATTGAAGGAGCTTCCATGACAACAATCCGATCCTTCCGCCGCGCTGGGGCCGCCGGACTGGCCGCCGCCCTCTGCGCGTCCGTCATCGCGCCCGTCCACGCCGCGCAACCGCGCGCCCACGCCGCCGCTAGCAGCTCGATCGTGCTGTACTCGGCGCAGGGCTACGACAGTACCATGTCCAAGACCTACTACAAAGTAAGCGGGACCAAGGTGCTGCTCACCGACGACAGCACGGGCAGCCTCGTCGCCAAGATCGAGGCGGAAAAAAATAACCCGCACTGGGACGTGGTGTGGTTCGACGGCGACGGCACGATGCAGGCCCTGAACAACCAGAACCTGCTCTACAAGTGGACGCCGGCCAACGTCAAAAACTACACCACGTTCGGCCAGAGCCTTATTCCGACCAGCCATGCCTTCTACCCCACGGGTGTGACCGCCGCCGGGGTCATGGTCTACAACACCCGCAGGCTCTCGGCCTCCCAGGCGCCCAAGGACTGGTCCGACCTGCTCACGTCCACGTTCAAGAACAAAGTCGCCGAGAACGACCCGGCCTACTCCGGTCCGGCCTTCCCCTTCATCGCGGGGCAGATGCTGCGTGAGGGCGGCCTGACCAAGGGCGAGAGCTACTTCCAGCAGCTCAAGAACAACGGCGTCAGGATCTTCCAGACCAACGACCCGACGCTGCACAACGTCGAGACGGGCGCGCTCGATGTCGGCATCGTGCAGGACTCGGCGTACTACGGGGCCAAGCTGACGGGCAACCCGCCCATCGGCGTCGTCTACCCCAAGAGCGGCGTCACGGTGCTGCCGGGCGAGATCGCCATCAACCTGAAGTCGCGCAACCTCACGGCCGCCAAGGCGTTCGTCAACTACGTCCTCTCGCCACAGGGCCAGAACGTCATGATACACGACCCCAACGATACCGACTCGTACTACAACCCGATCATCAGCGGCGTCACCGCGCTGCCCGGCCGCCAGACGACGGGGATCAACTTCCAGCGCCTGAACTATATCTGGGCCGGGCAGCACCAGGCCACGATCCAGTCCTGGTTCCACGCGCACGTCGTCCAGTAACATGAGCGCGACTCCAGTCGACAGGCGCGCGGCGCGGCGGGACACCGATCCCGCCGCTCCCGCGGATCTGATAGATGGCGGAAACGCCGAAACGCGGGGACCCGGCAGGCGGCGCGCCTTGAGCCTGGCCTTCTCGGCGATCGCGGCGCTCGCGCTGCTGGTCCTGGTGGTCTATCCGCTTGTGGCCATCCTGGTACAGAGCGTCTTGCCCGACCTCTTCGGCGTGCCCGCGCGGCTGACCGTCTCGCTCGCCGCGTTCGGCCGCGCCTTCGGGTCGCGCGAAGTCTACTCCGCCATACTGAACACAACCTGGCTCGGCCTCGCCGTGGCCGTGCTGGGTACGGCGCTGGGGGCGGCTTTCGCCATCCTGATGCTGCGCACCGACCTGCCGGCCAAACGCGTCTTCGACGGCCTGGTCTGGATCACCCTGTTCACGCCCAGCTACCTGGTGGCGCTGGCCTGGGAGCTGCTGTTCTCGCGCGGCGGCTTTATCGACGGCATCGTCCCGCTGCCCGACGGGGTGGTCAACACGATCTTCTCGCCGGTCGGGCTGACGCTCCTGCTGTCGCTGCGGTTGTTCCCCTTCGCCTACCTCGCCGTGGGCGCCGCGTTGCGCGGCCTGGGCTCGGAGTACGAGGAGGCGGCGCGCATGGTGGGCGCGCGCTCGCTGCGCTGCTGGGCGCGCATCAATGGCCCGCTGCTGGCCCCGGCGCTCTTCGCCGGCGGCCTGATCATCTTCGCCGAGGCCATCTCCGACTACGGCACGGCGGCGACGATCGCGCAGCAGGCCGGGTTCAACCTGGTGACCTACGAGTTGTACATCGCCATCAACAACACGCCGGTCGACTTCGCGCTCGCGGCCGCGCTGGCCCTCATCCTCATCGTGGCGATCGCCGCGGCGCTGTTGCTGCAGGCGCGGCTGCTGCGCGCGCGCTCGTACCAGGTCGTCACGGGGCGCACGCGGCCCGCCAAGACGCTTGCATTGGGAGCATGGCGGCTGCCGCTGCTGCTCCTGGTCGCCCTGTTCTTCGTCTTCGCGCTAGCGCTGCCGCTGATCGCGACGGTCGGGTCGTCGTTCATGAGCAACCTGCTCAACGGGCTCGCGCCGAGCAACCTGACGTGGGCCAACTACCAGCTCGTACTCTCCTCGGGGAGCGACGTCCTGGCCGCCCTCGAGCGCAGCGCCGTCCTGGCCCTCATCGCCGCGACGGTCGCGGCGCTCTTGGGCGCGGCCGTCGCCTTCGTGGTTGAGCGGACGCGCGTGCCGGGGCGCGGCTTCCTACGCCTGATGACCATCGTGACCCTGGCCATCCCCGGCGTGGTCCTGGCCGTGGGCTACATCTTCGCCTGGAACCAGCCCTGGATGAACAGGGCCTTCGGGGGCACGCCCTATGGGACGCTCGGCCTATTGCTGGCGGCCTACATCGCCGGGTCGCTCCCGTTCAGCGCCCGTCTGGCCAGCGGGGCGCTGGCGCAGGTTGGCGAGCACCTGCTCGAGGCCGCGCGCCTGGCCGGCGCCGATACGTCGCGCATCTTCACGCGCATCGTGCTGCCCGTGGTGGGCACGGCGCTGCTCTCGACGTGGATGCTCGTCTTCACGGGCACGATCTTCGAGCTGCCGGCCTCGGAGTTGCTGCAGCCGCCGGGGCAGCCGCCGCTGGCGGTCGAGATCGTGAACCAGTACAACAACTTCAAGCAGGGACCCGGCACGGCCATGACCATCGTCGCGCTCGTGATCGTCACCGTCGCCGCCCTGCTCATCGCCGTCGCGGCCCGGCTGATACGGTCGCGGGGAGGCTCCTTTGTCGGTCGAAGTCTCTAACCTGACCAAACACTTCGGCGCGACCAAGGCCGCCGACGACGTTTCTTTCGACGTCGCCGAGGGCGAGTTCGTGGCCCTGCTCGGGCCGTCCGGCAGCGGCAAGACGACCGTGTTGCGCATGCTGGCGGGACTGGAGCGCCCCGACGAGGGACGTATCTCCGTGCACGGCCAGCCCGTCTTCGGCGGACGGCGCGAGGTCCCAGCCGAGGAGCGCGACATCGGCATGGTGTTCCAGGACTACGCGCTGTGGCCGCACATGACCGTGGCGCAAAATATCGCCTTCGGGCTGCGCCTGCGCCGCTTCACGCGTCGCGACCGCGACGCGCGCGTGGCCGAGGCGCTATCCCTGGTCCACCTCGATGGGCTCGACGCCCGCTTCCCCGACCAGCTATCGGGCGGCCAGCAGCAGCGCGTAGCCATCGCGCGGGCGCTGGCCACGCGCCCGCGCCTGCTGCTGCTCGACGAGCCGCTCTCCAACCTCGACGCCGCGCTGCGCGAAGAGATGCGCGTGGAACTGGTGCGGCTGCTCAAGGCGCAGGGCATCACGGCGATCTACGTGACGCACGACCGCATCGAGGCGCTGGCCATGGCCGACCAGATCGTGGTCATGCGCGACGGGCGCGTCGCGCAGATCGGCGCGCCCGAGGAGCTGTACGCGCGCCCGGCCACCCTGTTCATCGCCGGGTTCCTGGGCGCGGCCAACTTCGTGGCCGGTACGGTCACAACGGGGCCGGACGGGCGCCCGGCCATACGACACGGCGACGCCCACCTGAGCGGAGCCGTCCTCGGCGCCTTGAATGGGCATGGCGTCGCCGTGGCCCGCCCCGAAGACGGCACGATCGACGCCGCGCCGCCCGCGCCGGGGACAGGCAACGTGCTATGCGGCGAGGTCGTGCACAGCGAATTCCTGGGCGGACGCTGGCGGCACGTCGTGTCCATCGGCCCCGAACTTACGGTGCAGGCGCTCACGCCCGACCGCGCGCCGACCGCCCGCGTCTGGGTGCGCTTCCCACCCGAGCGCTGCGTGCTGCTGCCCGCCGAGTGACGACGGGCGAGGGGCGACGGGCGAGGGGCGACGGGCGAGGGGCGACGGGCGACGAGCGACGAGCGACGAGCGACGGGTTATATGACCTATGTTGGCGGGCATGTGGTTCGATGATCGCCGGAGCGTAGGGGCGTATCGCTATACGCCCGACGTTCGCGGGCAGGTAGTTGACGCGCGCCACGTAGGTAGGAACGCGTCGTATGCCGCCCTGTCCGATTAAGATTACCCCCGCCTCATCATGGGCGTAGGGGCGTATCGCTATACGCCCGACGTTCGCAGGCGTGGTGGCGCGCGGCAACCGTCACGCGTCGCGTTAGACGCGCTTGCCACAATCGCGGGCGTATGGCGATACGCCCCTACGGTCTCGATGACGCCGGACGAACTGGGTGCGATCGCCCGTATCGCCATATGCCCCTACACCCTCACAGGCGCCTCCAGCCAGCCGCGCACGTAGGCTGCGAGCGCCGTGGGCGCCTCCGCCCCGCTGCGTGACGCCGCCGCGGACGATGTGGCATCGAGGAGCGCGGCGGCGGCTAGGGCCGCGCGACGCAGATCGGTAGCGTCCAGGGCGGCGACCGTTGCGTCGAGGCCCGCCGGCACCCCGGCGTCGGGGTCATCGAGCACGCCGGTGAGCCCGAAGGCGGGGTAGTCGACGCCCTGGGCAACGGCCCACAAGCGCCAGATATATGTACGCGCCTGGTGCAGCCGCTCCAGCGCCTCCCAGAGCGATCCGCGCCGCAGGTATTTCGCCAGGTCGGCCAGCGCGACCCACCCCAGGAACGCCCACTCGCGCGCCGTCGCCGCGTCGGCGCGCAGCACCGAGGGCGTCCACGGCTCGGCGAGGCGCCCATCGGGGTCGTAGAGGACGACCGTGTCCGGCGGCCGCCCCCGGCTCAACGTCGCCGGATAGGCGATCAGGTCGATCTGCACGCCGTCGGCGTACTGGACGAACACGCGCCGGTGCGGCCTGTCGCCCCACTCCGGCAGTTGATGGCTCAACGCATCGACGACGGCGCCGAGCCCAGCCAGCAGCGGGGGTAGGGCGTCGAGCGCGCCCGGCCACGCGTCGTCGGCGACGCCGAGCGCCAGGTCGAGGTCGGAGTCCGCGTCGCCAGCCCCGCGCGCGACCGAACACGACAGCGCCAGGAAGCGCCACCGCGTATCGCGTTCCACCGCCGCCAGGAGTCGGCGCAACACAACACGTTGCCGGGCCAGCGCGGGCGGCAACGCATCCAGCCACCACAAAGAGTCAGCGTCCACGTTCCGACTTTCACTTTCGACTTTCGACTTTCGACTATCTCACCTTACCACGACGCCGGCGGTACCGTGCAGGATCATGGCGCCGCCCACGGCGAACGTAAGCGCCACATACGCCAGGCCGGTCATGCACAGGAGACTGTCCCGCGTCAGGACGCTCGCCCGCTCACGAACGCGGAGCAGGAGAGGCGTCACGGCAAGCAGCCCCAGGGCGGCGCCGAGGACGATCAGCGCGCCGCCGATCAGCGCCACCGGGTACCGATCGACGTCCGCCGACAAGCGGTAAGGGCCGACATGCACCGGGAAGGCCGCGGGCGCCGGCCCCCCATACTCCTGGGAGATCGCCTGGACCTCCGCGTACACCACACCAAAGACGCCGGCCCACCAGCTCAGGAGCGCCGCCGCGGGATGGCGCGGCACGAGTGAGAGCGCCAGGACGACAGCCGTGGCAAGCAGGACGACCGGCAGCGCGACGCCCACCCACTCGACCACCAGCAGCAGCGCCGGCGCCGGCGCCCCCCGGCGCAGTGAGCCCAGGACCCAATAGAGGGCCTCACTGGCCGCCGAGAGCGGGACCAGCACGAGCGCCAGCGCCAGCGCCTTGCCGGTCACGTACGTTCCCACGTCGAGGGGGCGGCTCCACAACAGGTCTGCCACCCGCCGGTCGTGATCGCGGGACAAGACGACGAGCGCATAAAGCGGCGCGACGAGGCCGCACCAGATAGCGGTGAAGTTGTAGAAGGAAAAAACATCTTGCCAGCGGGTCGGGTTACGCGGGCTCAACGAGGGGAAGTCGGCCTGTGGCGCCCACAGCAGCGGCGGGATAACCCAGGCCACGAGCAGCGTCGCCACGGCCCACAAGAGGGGCGTGCGCCGCTGCAGCGTGATCTCGTAGCGGGCCACCGCCCGGATCGTGGCGAGCGGGGATGACCGCGCGCTACCCGCGCGCCGTCCACGCGTACCGGCCGAGGCGCGATTCATCCGCGCGCCTCCTCCCTGATCACGGCCAGATAGCCCTCTTCCACGCTCGGCGTGTCGGTCACGCGGGTGAAACCGTCCGGCTGGACCGCGACGACACGGGCCAGGGTCCCCAGCGGCGTCCGCGTCAGGCGCGCCACGGGCCACCGTCCGCCGACGAGGGCGTCGACCTCGCGCTCGGGGATCGTGGCCTGCCACAGTCGCCCGCGCGCCCGCGCCGCCAACGCGCCCGTGGGACCCTCGAAGACGATCCGGCCGCGCTGTAGCACGGCCACCCGCGGACATACCATGGCGATGTCGCTGACGATATGCGTGGCCAGGACCACCGTGCGCTCGGCGGCAAGGCCGGCGAGCAGGGAGCGGACGCGTACCCGCTCGGTCGGGTCGAGGCCGGAGGTTGGCTCATCGGCAATGATGACCGGGGGATCGTGGACGAGCGCCTGGGCGATGCCCAAACGCTGCCGCAGGCCCACGCTGAGCGTGCCCACCGGCTGCCACGCCCGATCCGTCAGGTCGACGGCGGCGAGGACCTGGCGGATGCGCTCGTCGCGCGCGGACCGCTCGGTCAGGCCCGAGAGGCGGGCGAGATAATCGAGCGTCTCGTGGACGCGGAGCTGCGGGTAGAACCCGACATCCTGCGGGATGTAGCCGATCAGGCGCCGCGCCATGGCGCGCTGGCGCCGCACGGAGTAGCCCGCGACGAAGGCGTCGCCGCTGCTCGGCGCGAGCAGGGTGACCAGGACGCGCAGCAACGTCGTCTTGCCGGCGCCGTTCGGACCGAGCAGGCCGTACAGGCCGCCGGGAATGGTGAGGGTGACGTCGTGGAGAGCCTCGCGCCGGCGGCGATAGCGCACGCCAAGGCCGCTCACGCTAATCATGGCGCCTTTCCTCCTACAAGCATCGCGGAGAAGCCGCCAGCTGGGCCAGGAACGCCAGGTACGCGGCCTCCAGCGGCGCTGCCCGTGTCGCCGCGTCCAGCCCGGCGTCGTCGATCAGCCCCGCCGGCGTGGTCTCCGCGACGCAGACGCCTTCCCGCAGGATCAGCACGCGCCCGACGTGGGTCTCCAGCCCATCGAGCAGGTGGCTGGCCACGACGACAATGGCGGACCGCGCGTGCGCCGCGATCAGCGCGAGCATGCCGACGCGCTCCTCCGGGTCCAGGCCGGCGAACGGTTCGTCGAGGAGCAGCACCCGGGGGCGCGCGAGCAAAGCCTGGGCCAGGCCGAGGCGCCGCGTCTCGCCGTGCGACAACGCATCCACCCGATACGCGCCACGCGTGTCGAGACGTACGTCCCACAAGGCGCGCGCGACCGCCGCGGCGATGTGCCCTTCGGGCAGGCCCTTGAGACGCGCCATGTAGATCAGGAACTCATCGGCCCGCCAGCGCGCGTAGACGTGGAACTGCTGCGGCAGGTAACCCAGCGCGTCCTTGTACGCCCAGGCGTGGCGGGCCACGGGCTGCCCGCACCAGCGCACCTCCCCCGAGGTTGGCGCGAGCGTCGTCGCCAGCAGCCGCAGGAGGGTAGACTTGCCGGCCCCATTCGGCCCGGCGATCAGCGTCAGCCCTGGGCTGAAGGTGGCCGAAAAGTCGTGCAGGCCGCGACGCCGGCGGTAGGCGCGCGTGAGAGCCAGGGCGTCGAGTTCGGGGGTTGAGATCATAGCGCCTCCGGCAGGACCATGCGGCCGACCTGGCGCAGGGCCACGACAAAGCACATCAAACCCACGGCCAGGAAGAGCCCCCACACGACGACACCCTGGAGCACCGACAGCGCCAGCGCCCCCTGGTCGACCAGGACATGCAGCCCCACGTAGACGCCCCAGAGGCTCAGGCCGCCCAGCATGCCGGCCATCACGCCATAGCGCTGCGTCCCAAGCGCGCTAACGCCGCTACTCAGCAACAGCGGCGCGAGCCAATCGAGGATCAGGCCCGCGTCTCCCCCGCTCACCAACGACGCGCCGGTGTTCCAGGGCAACAGGAGCAGCGCGAGCGCGAGGTCGAAGCCCACGACCAGGAGCAGGCGGCTCAGGGCAAGCTCGACCGGGTGGGCCGGGCAGGCGCGTTCGAGCTCGGCCATCCCCGCGTCCACCGCGCGGAAGGCATAGCCGACGCCGAGCGCGGCGAGCGGCGGGGCCGTGAGGAGTAACGGCGAGACGAGCGGCTGGAGCCAGAGGTTGCCGATAAGCACGCCCAGGACGATGACCAGGGCGCAGGCCAGCCAGAAGGGCAGGCCCACGACGGGTACCTGCGAGCGCATCGCCGCCACGAGGGACGCGATCGTCCCGGCGCGTGGACGGCTGACGGGCAGGAGGTCCGCCGCCGCGGCCCGGTCCCGCGCGGTGTGGACGGCGGCGAGCACTTGCGCCAGGTGCGTCGCACCCGGCGCGGGCAGGGGCCGCGCGCGCGTCGCGCGGAGCGCGCCGGCCAGGTCGGGCGGCGCCTCACCCAGATCGCACTGGAGGCGGGCATCCAGATCGTCGCGACCGCGATGGTCACCGGACATAGGACACCTCCGCCTGCTCCTCGGCGCGACGCTCCTCCAGCAGCGTGCGCAAGCGGCGCAGCGCCCGCAGCAGCCGCGTCTTGACCGTGCCGAGCGGCACATGCAGGATCGTCGCGATCTCGGCGAGGGAGAAGTCCTCGGTGTAGCGCAAGATGATGACCTCCCTGTGATCGGCGGACAATTGGCGCAGCGCCGCCTGCAGGTCGTCGTGGTCCGCCCAGGGGCCGATCAGCAGATGCGGCGTCTCCGCGGGGTCGGCCAAACGGTCGTCCTCCTCATAGGACACGGTAGGGTGGCGGTAATAGGCGCTCTCGGCGTAACTGCGCAGGATATTGGTGGCGATGGTGTAGAGCCAGGGGCGGACCGGGCGGGGATACTGGTAGAGCGCGGCGCAGCCGACCAGGCGCACGAAACAGTCCTGGGTCAGGTCCTCGGCCAACTCGGGGCGCGCGGTGAGGCGCAGCAGGTACCGATAGACCGGCGTGTGAAAGCGCTCGACGAGGGCGTCGAGCGCCGCGCGGCCGCCGCGCTGCCAGGATAGCATCAACTCCTCGTCGCTCGTCATGGCCCCGCTCCTCGCCGGCGCGTGCCGTTCGCCGCTGTATGTTCTCTACCATAGTAGTACCGCGCGGCGTTGTCAAAGGTTCCCTCGTCCGTTCGTCCGTCGGGCGCCCCCGTGATTGGGATGGCGCCCGTCGTGGGCCTGCGACTGAAGTCGCATGGCAAACGACGGACACTGAAGTGTCTCTAGGTGTGGCGCCCCAAGCGACTTTAGTCGCCGTGGTTTGCCATGCGACTTCAGTCGCAGGCCACGCCGTGTCTCACAATCGCGCGGGGTACACCTTCGCTCGTCATGTTGCAGCATCCCGGTTAGTAGGAACTTTCCTGACGCCCATCTGGTAGTAATGATAGCGATAATCGCCGATGACATGCGAAAGGAGCTTCACAATGACAACCGCCGGTCTGACCCGAACGTTAGGTGTCTTCTCACTCGCGCTGTTGGCCCTCGTGCCCCTGAACGGGCGCCCTGGCGCGGCGGCGTCCGAGACGCGTCCCGGGATCAACCTCCGCACGCCCGCGCTCGGGGACGGGTTACAGCATCGTGAGCGTACGATCGGATGGCGCCCCCTCATGAACGCGGCGGGCGCGCCCGCCGCGACCGGCAGTCATGCCGGCGCCATCGCCATGCCCTCGGACGGGCCGGCGATCCCGCGGTTCCAACTCGTGGTCAGAGATGTGACCACAGCCGCCGCCTTCGCGGATGCGACCTGCCCCAACTTCACCATCGACTACACCGTGGCGGCAACGGGAACCATCGTCAGCGACATGGATGCGGCCGGCAAGCTGCTGCGCGAGGTACGCCATACGACGTTCACGGGCACGCTGTACAACCATAAGACGGGCACATCCGTGCCGTATCATGGCAAGTTCGTCAGTGTCGAAGATATGCAGTCGAAGACCTTCACGTTGACGGGATTGATGCGCGCCGTCAACGCGGCCGACGGGACCGCCCTGGCCCGCGAATCCGGTGTGCAAGTGCAGGATGACGCCAGCGGCGCCGTGCTGTTCGAAAAGGGCACATTCGATTTGACGCATCACCGTGTCCAGGCCCTGTGCGCCGCGCTACGGTAAACAGCGGCAAGATCAGGCGACAGATGGCGTTGTGTGACAAACGAGGTGTCATGTGCGTCGTCAGGCAGTGAGGATCATATGGCGCGACCACATAGACGGTTCATGAGTTGGCTTCTCGTCGGCCTGACGCTCGCGGCTGTGTGCGGCGTCGTGGTCGCACGACGCGGCGAGGCCGATCCCATCCTGCGCACGGTCACGGTTGGCGGTGATCCGATCTATACGCTCACCCTGGACGACCGTAGGGACCGCGCTTTTGTCTTCAATCGCCAGGACGGGACCCTGGACACCCTCGACACGCGGACGGGCGCGCTCCTGCGCACGGTCACGCTCACGTCGGGCAATGTGTGGCTGGCCGTGGCCGAGCGGGCCGGACGCGTGGTCGTGAGCGGCTTCGAGGCCGGGACGATCACCACACTCGACGTGCGAACGGGCGCCCTCGTGCGAACCGTGGGAACCGCCGCCAAGGATTTGGAGGCCGCCGTGGACGAGCGGACCAACCATGTCTTCGTGGGGAGCATGAGCGATGTCACCATGCTCGACGCGCGCAGCGGCGCCGTCCTGCGCCACCTCGACCCATGCGCCGAGCCCTTCGCCGTCGCCGTGAGCGTCCACACCGGGCACGTCTTCGTCAAGTGCGACGACGGCACGATCGCCATGCTCGACGCGCGCAGCGGGCGGCGGCTGCGGTTGGTGTCCGATCAGAGCGGGCAGTATGGCTACATCGTCGTGGACGAGCGGACGGACCGCGTCTTCGCCGGCTTCGGCAATACCCCGCGGGTGGACGTACTCGACGCCCGGACCGGGGCCTATCTGCGCGGCATCGCCATCGACCCGGCGGTTCCGCCGGTCGTCGACGAGCGCACCGGATACGTCTATATTCCCCTCAGCGATTTTCCCATCACTGCCGCGGAGGCGGCCACGCCTCCGCGCCATAGGAGCGAGATCGCTGTCCTTGACGGATACAGCGGCGCGGTCCTACGGCGTATCCCCGTGGCGGCCAACCCGTTGGGCATCGCCGTCGATGCGCGGACGGGGCGCGTGCTCGTGGTCAGCGCCGGCGCCGTGGACGTAGCAAGCCGCCTCCCAACCGGCAATGGCACGTTGAGTGTTCTGGATAGCGGGCGAGGGAGAGTGCTGCGCACCGTGCAGGTCGGGGTTAGTCCGTCAGATGTAGTCGTCGACACGCGGACCCAACGCGCGCTCGTCGTCAACAGCTACGCCGACGTGTACGCGCACGGCGCGCTGAAGGCGTGGCGCCCCCGCGAGGGCTGGTGGCCGCGGGCGCTGCGCCGCATCAAGCAGGTGATCTGTTGCCTGCCCTTCCAGGCGCCGCCGCCCCCCGCTCCTACCACGAATGGGACCGTGACGACGTTCGACCTCTCTCGCTTGTAGGGCCGCCGGCCTTCGCGAACGCGTCCGCGCTCATTATAGTGTGACCGCGGGATCAGGGAAACTTTCCCGCCCCCTATCCAGTAGTACTCAGTGACGATGACCATCGCACAGAAAGGAACGATATCATGACAGCTATAGAGCCCGCCCACCAGTGGCCCGATGACGGCACAAGCCCAACAGTCCGCGGGAGCCGCATGATGGCGATCGCGCGCCTGCTCCGCTCCCTGCTCCCGCTCCTGCTCGTCCTCGGCGCGCTAACGCCCGCCGCCGCGCGCGCCGACGATGGGGGCGGGCGGCTCTGCCGCTACTGCGTCACTGAGTTCCCCCTCCCGCGGCCCAACAGCACGCCGCTCGTTATCAAGCTGGGTCCCGACGGCGCCCTGTGGTTCACGGAAGTCTTCGCCGACCGCATCGGGCGCATCACACCCGCCGGCGTGGTCACCGAGTTCTCCCTCCCCACGCCCAACGCCGCGCCCCTCGACCTGACCGTCGGCCCTGATGGCGCCCTGTGGTTCGCCGAGTACGGCGGCAACAACATCGGACGCATCACCCTCGCCGGGGCGATCACCGAGTTCCCCTTGCCCCACCCCAACAGCACGCCCGCCTTCATCACGGTCGGCCCCGACGGCAACCTGTGGTTCACCGAGCGCGAGAGCGGCGGCAATCGCATCGGCCGCATGACGCCGCAGGGTATCCTGCTCGCCGAATACCCGCTCCCAAATCCGGGCAGCCGGCCGGCGGGCATCGTCGCGGGGCCCGACGGCGCCCTCTGGTTCACTGAGATCGCTGGCAATCGCATCGGGCGCATCACGACAGACGGGGTAATCACGGAGTTTCCTCTGCCCAACCCGAACAGCTCCCCCAACGTGATCACGGTGGGCCCGGACCGCAACCTGTGGTTCGTCGAGTTCGACGGCAACCGCGTCGGACGCATGACGGTGCGCGGAGAGATCGTCGAGTACCCGATACCCACCCCCAACAGCTTCCCGACCGTCATCGCCGTTGGGCCGGATCGCCAGCTATGGTTCAGCGAGTTCGACGGCAACCGCATCGGACGCATCAGGCGCGACGGCGCGATCACCGAAGTGACGGTTCCCACGCCGAACAGCGAGCCGCGCGGCCTCGCCAGTGGACCCGACGGCAACCTGTGGTTCGCCGAGCAGGCCGGCAACAACATCGGACGGCTGCAGGTCCGCCCTGATCGCGGGGGCGACGACTAGCGTCCGATGGAGCGCGCTGCTCCTCATACTAGGCGAGAGGTTATGCCCATGTCACGCCGGCGCTCTGTTGTGATCGTCCCGCTCCTCGCCCTCCTGGTCGCGGGGGGAATCGCCGCCGCGATGGTCAGCCGGACGACGACCGATGTTGTCCTACGCACGGTCACGGTCGGTCACGCGCCGTACTGGACGCTGGCCCTGGACGAGCGGACGGGCCGCGCCTTCATCTTTAACCGCCAGGATGGGACCTTGAACGTCCTCGACACGCGGACGGGCGCGCTCCTGCGCACGGTCACGCTCGCGCCGGGCAACGTGTGGCTGGCCGTAGCCGAGCGGGCGGGACGGGTCTTTGTAAGCGGGTATGATACAGGGACGATCACCATGCTCGACGCGCGCAGCGGCGCCGTCCTGCACAGCGTGGCGAACGGAACCGACATGGGCCTCGCCGTGGACGAGCGGACCAACCGCGTCTTCGTGGGGAGTGTGAACAGCACGGTGATTATGCTCGACGCGCGCAGCGGGATTATATTGCGCCATCTTCCCGCGTGCTATGAACCCTTCGCCGTCGCCGTGAGCGTCCGCACCGGGCACGTCTTCGCCAAGTGCGACGACGGCACGACGGACATGCTCGACACGCGCACCGGACGGGTGCTGCGCAAGATCGCCAACAACAGTGGGTCGTATGGCTCCATGCTCGTGGACGAGCGGACAAACCGCGTCTTCACCGTCGGCAATCAGCCACAGCTTGACGTCCTCGATGCACGGACGGGAGCATATCTCCATACCATTGCCTTCGACGCGACGGCATTGGGCCCTGTTGCCGACGAGCGCACGGGGCGCGTCTATCTCACCCTCGGCGATGCCAACGCGGTCACGGCGCCGCCCCACAAGAGCGAGGTCGTTGTGCTCGACGGTCAAAGCGGCGCGCTGCTGCGCCGCGTCCCGGTCGCCGCCAATCCATTCTCCCTCGCCGTCGATCCGCGGACCGGACATGTGCTCGTGGGCAGCGCCGGCCCGCTGGACAGCCTTAGTGACCTCCCGACCGGCGAGGGGACGTTGAGCGTGCTGGACGCCGCACATGGGCGTGTGCTGCGCGCCATACGGATCGGGGCCAGCCCCTCTGATGTGGCTATCGACGCGCGGGCCGAGCGCGCGCTCGTCGTCAACAGCTACAGCGACACGCATGGAAAGGGCGCGCTGAAGGCATGGCGTCCGCGTGAGGGTTGGTGGCCTCAGGCGCTGCGCCGCATCAAGCAAGTCATCTGCTGCCTACCCTTCCAGGCGCCGCCGCCCCCCAGCCCGACCACGAATGGGACCGTGACCACGCTCGATCTCTCGCGGTTTTAACTACGCGGCGGGTGCACGC
>JAABUO010003134.1_pt1 | contig 19823 bp, 32 predicted proteins | sample 5559291 | NCBI WGS metagenome assembly JAABUO01 (sample SAMN10711878, study PRJNA513372) | rock metagenome | isolation source: Antarctica rocks | place: Antarctica: Victoria Land, Finger Mt sud
TCGCGGCGGCCGCCCTACCCGTCGGCGGTGTCGCCGTCGGAGTCTGTGCCATCAACGCCTGTGTCAGGCGGTCGTCGCCCGTCGTGGCGAGCGGGGCAACGGGCTGGACGGTGGCTGGCGCCGGGCTAGAACGGCCGGACTCTGCGGGCAAAACATCGCCCATGGGCGCGTTGTCGTTGTCCCGCGCGCCGGCTGCTCGACCCGGCGCCGATGTTCCCGTCGGCGCCTGGGCGGACAGCGCGTGCGCGAGGCGCTCGTCGCCTGTTGTGGCAAGAGGAGCAGCCGGCGCCGATGACGCCGGCCCCATGGCCTGTATTGTCGGGGCCAACGGCAGAGGTGTAGGTGTAGAGGACGCGTGAGAGGGCGCTAGTGGCGCGGATTGGTCGTAGCCATAGCGCGCAGGCCGCTCGATACCGGCCGCTTGCTGCTGGGCCTGTCGTTCGCGCTGCGCCTGCTGCTGCTGCTCCCGCTGGGCCATACCCTGCTGGAACTGGGTCAGCACGTCGGCGGGTGGCTGCGTGGCGAGGCCGGGGGTTGTCCCCGCGAAGTCCATGGCCCGCGCCTGGATGTCGGCCGACCTGGCCGTGAGGGCGTTTTTGGTCTGGGCGATGTCGGGGGCCGCCTGGGCCACCTCTGTCGGGTCCATGCGGGAGAGGAACCCGGACGCTTGCTCGTAGGTCTGCGGGCGTAGGCCCTGCGCCCCGAACGTCGCCGCGACCTGTTGGGTCAGGTGTTGCTTGAGTTGTTGGATCTGCTCATCGGCGTCGCGGGCGGCAGACGCCAATTGCTCGAAGACCTGCAACGCCTCGTCGGCGTTGACGGTGAGGTCGATAGACGCGTCTTCGCCTTGACTTTCGCTCATCGGAAAAGTGCCCTTTAGGGGGTAAGGCAGGCGCGTAGAGTGCGCCCGGCATGTCGCGCGTGTTGAAGCTTAGTGAACTGGGTAACGGGCCGCATCCTCGGCCAGCGCGGTCGTACGTTCGGCGATGACCAGGGTCGCCCGCGCGTCCACCTCGTCCTCACTCATCCGCAACAACGGTCCTATCACCTGCACCGTGGCCGCGATCTCGTCGATGACAGGCGCGAGTACACGCCTAAATGAGCCCACCGCGCAGACGGCCGCGAGCACGACACTCTCCACCTCCTGCCAGACGACCACGTCGCCGGGCTCCGGCGTCTGCATCCGCATGGCGAGCGCCCACAACTCGTGCAACGCCTCGGCGATCTCGGCATCGGCTGCGCTCGCCGTGTCCCCCATAGTTAGTCGCATGCAGTCCATGTAACCGACCATGGCCGTCCGCATCGCGCTGATGGCGGCGACCCGCTCGGCCGCAGCCCGCTCGGCCTCTCGCAGGTCGGTGAGACCACCACCTCCTGGCGTGGTCAGTTGTGGTGGTGTGGTTGCTGTCATAAGATATCCTCTATGCCGCCGACTGCGGCTGTCCCGTCGGTTGCCCCAGTGCAGCGTGTCTCATGTATGACGATACGCTCTCATCACCCCGCGCGCGCGCGCTCAAGGATGCATTTTTTCTCGCTAGCCGTCACTCGGATCTGAATCAGATACGGCCGTGGCGGCTGGAGCGACGATCCTCCCGGCCTGCCCGGTGCTCCGCGCGGCGTGTCTGTCTCGGCTGCCATGTCCCCGTCTCCTTCCGCACAACACAAAAAGGGCGGCTCCCGCATGGAAACCGCCTTTGAAGACACCGCTTGATGCTATAACCATATCATGTTTGTATCATGCTGTCAATGTCTCAATCTGGCGTGCCACAGCAAGGACAGGAAGACCCGTCCAGATCGACAGGGCGGCAAGGCCCGCGCCTTTGCGGCGGGCGGCCGTTGCGGAGCAACAGCCAAGCACCGGCGCCGCGGCGCGCACCGTCAACCGATGAATAACCGTCTGCTCGACCGCGGCGGCAAGGGGCGGCTCCTCCGCGTGTAGCCGCGCCCAGGCATCGGCGAACGACAGAGGCGCGGGCAGATCGCCAGGTCGCGTCACGCGGGCCTGGGGCCGCGCTATGTACCGCTCCATCGCACGGGTCATACGCGGGGCGCCGTCGTCGTCGAGGTCACGGTGGCTGTGCAGCTTGAGGGGCTCCGCGTGGTCGCTGGCATCATTTCTGGCCATGGTTTTCGGCTCCGTCGGTGTGCAGCCCTGCGCGCCGCAGGCTGGCTCGAAGATTGAGATTCGCGCGCCAATCGGACGGTGACGAGCCCGAGAACACCTGCACGCCTCGCCCTGGCGGTCGCCAACAGAGGTGTCCGCCTGGCCGCTGTTCCACGCTCCACCCTTGATGGACCGCTCGCCGGATAAGCTGTTGTAGGTCGGTCATGACGCACGCGCCTGGAGGGTCTGCATACCACGTATTGCCTCAATCGCCCGATTGATGGCGACGGCCTGGGCATGGTCGCCGCCGACGTCGGGGTGGCACTGCTTCACCGCAGCGCGGTAGACGGCCTCACAGGCCCACAGCGGGGCACGAGGTCGCAGGTGGAGCGTTGCGTAGGGGTCGTCGTCGGACGGCGCTGTCGGCCGTCGTGGCACGTCCTGATGGCGTTCGCGCGTGAAGGGATCATACGCGGCAGACCACTGCACGGCCTCGGGGTCGAACGTGCGCGCCAGCCACGCATGAAAGAGGCTGTGCAGGCGCTCGGGGATGCGCCACTCTTTCGTGCCCGGCCCCCACTTGACGCCGCTCCCGCTCGGGAAGGCAGCGCGAAAACTCTCGCGCACCGTGTTGAATACAATGCCACCCGAGGTCGTCCATTTGGCGTAGATCCAATAGCGGTCTTCCGCACGGAGTGTCACCTGTACCTGGTCGGGGCTTAGCCGGGCCATAGCCTGCCCCCTTTCTCGATGGCGGGACCGGGACGCTTGGCCCACGGCCCGAAGACCTGCTCGTAGGTGATCAGCAGGTCGACGCGCGTGCTGTAGTCGGCCTCGGTCTCGATCTCGCGCACCAGCTTGTGCTCCTCTGCATCCCACCAGGCCGCGTCTCCGTCCGTGTCCTCAAGTAACGGTGTCATGCTGATACCTCCTCGGCGGGACTCCCGCCCGTGCTGTGTCGCTTGCCGGATGAGCTGCTCCAGGTCACTCATGACGCCTCCTTCATCGCCCTACTAGCGGTTGTGGCGGTTTCTTTTGAGGCGCGCGCGTGCCGGGAGAAACATACGGGATCTGCATCTACCCATTCGATGGCGTCGCGCGTGAACGTCCATGCCAGCCACTGCTCTAACCGTTGGCGCATCGTCGCCGGCACGCTCCACCGTTGGCGGCCCGCGTCGTAGCTGAGTTGACTATGACGAGTAAAGCTCTCCTTGAGGGATGTCTTGATGTCCGTCCAGTGCGCGGCGCTCCGCCACATCAGATAGATGCGTCCGTGCTCTTCCCACACCAGGACGCGGGCGGATCCTGGTCCTAATCTCATGAAACCTCCTTGGATACAAAGAACCCGCCGGCGTTATGCCGGCGGGTTCCGCTACGGTCCAGGCGCGCGACTACGCGCGCCTGTTGAAGGCGACGGGCAGCCAGTAGATCCTCTTGAGGGGATGCCTCGGCAGTCCCGTCTGCCGGTACTCCGGGTATGCGGGCACCCTCCCGTCGATGTGGTAGACAAGGCTGTGCGTCGGCGCGACCACGACCGCGTGCGACGCCATGACGCGCCGCATAATCTCGACGGTCGTTTCAGTCATGCCGTTCCACAGCAGGACGTTAGGGTCTATGCCGGTGGCAAACAGGCCACGGTCGCCCTGGGTTGGGATGCCCAACCGCGCGATGACCTGTTCAATTTCCACGAAGCTTACCCCCCCATGGGCGCGAATGTGCGCGATAACGGCGTGCGTGGCGTCAGCCACGGTCGGTGCTGTCGGGGTCATAAGTGAAGTCTCCTAGGACACTGTTGTCTGTAAGCAACAGGGGAATAGCTGCTGAAAAGGGGAAGACTCTGCCGAAGTAGTACATTAGTACATTATTTGGGCATTTCCGACAAACTTTCCCTTAGAGAGCCTCTATAGGCAAAGTTTGCTGAAAAAGGCAAAATAATGTACTAATGTACTACTTCGGGGCTAGGGACCCTCTCTCCTCCGTGCTAAACCGATGTAGACGGTCCCCATGCTCCGCCTAGACTCGTACCTCTTCGCCAGTTCGCGCCCGACGCTCCGGGCGGTAGGCCCACGTCCCTCACGGTAGCCGTGGTATTGCTCTAGGTATGCGCAATAGCCGTGGTAGAAGTCAACACCCCGTGTGGTGAGTCCTGGCGCTTCCATGTAGTACTCGTCGATGTATTGGCCGAGCAGGTCTTCGTCTTTCTGCCACTCCGCCGTGGCCATCTTGACGCGCTCTGGTTCATCCAACCCAACCTCTAACCAGCGATAGCACCCAGCAACCAACCAGGCCAGGATGCCGCTCGCCTCTTCGTCAAGGAGGCGTGCCGCCAGTGTGCCGTCGCGCCGCCGTTCATTGGGTTTGGTCGGCTCCTCGACGAACGAATACTTAAACTCGGTGAGCTTGATGCGACCCCAGAGGGCCGAGTCGCCGGCCGGCGCGCCCGGCTTATCATTTGTGGTGAGAATGGCGAGGTGCGTCGGCGGGAACTGCTCCTCCTTCTTTGCGTGTGGGTCACGCCCCGACAGGGTGTTGTTGCCCGTCGCGCGCTTGATCTGCTCGGCGTTGAGTGTCCCGCCCTCGGACGCCTCGGGGTTGTAGACGAGCCGCTTCCCGCGCAGGGCCATGATGTGCGGTGTGGGCGCGCCCTGCCGCCCCTCGGCCTCGTACTTGCCGCCCATGAAGACATCGCGACTACAAGGACCCGCCAGGGTTAACCCCAGCACTTTGGCGATGGTTTCAACAATCGTGTCTTTGCCGTTGTGACCATTAGCGCCGTAGAAGATGGGTAGGATGCGCGCCCGTGCGCTCCCAGTGATGGCGTACCCGAACAGGCGTTGCATGTACGGTGGCATGTCGGGCTGTCCCTCGAAGATCTGGGCGACGGTCCGCTCCCATAAGGGTGCGGGGGTGTCGATGCCGGTCCACGGCGTTGGACTGAATGACAGGATGCGATCGTCCGGCTTGCCTGCGCGGAATACGCGCGCCTCTAAATCAAGGACGCCGTTCACCACACCGAGGAGCCATTCGTTGGTGTTCCACTGCCAGTCGTCGGGCCGTTGGCAGACGCCTTCGGCCAGCCCTATCACGGCATCGACGCGGCGCTTCGTCTGCAAGGTACGGGCGCGAGTGAGGTGCGCGTCGGCTGTCGCCTGATGCGCTTTCTTCTCACCATCGTCGTGCGCGTTGGCGGCCAGTTGTGCCGATTCGGCTGCTTGCAGGTCATATTGCCGCGAGACTTGCCGCGTGACGAGTAACCGGATCTCGCCGATAGACGACTCGCGCCAGTGATGGGTTGCCCAGGCATACCACTGTTTCTTGATCGGGCAGTAGAGCAGCCGGTTTCTATAGAGCTTGGCCAACAAGTCAGCGTCGCCCTGCTCCTGATGGCCCAGGAAGTCGTTGATGGCGGTCGCGGACAGCTTCGCAAGGTCTACGTCTGGATCGACGGGCGGGACCACGCCCGCCCCCTCCTCCGTGCTCGACTTGGCACCGGTGGTATCATCGCCGCGGTTCGCCGAGGCTTCGCGGCTGACAACACGCAACCGTGGCTTGTAGAACTCGGTGCAGTTCGCGATTGCTTTCTCGATCGTCATGGCCCCATAGGTGCGACCGCCGCGCCGGCTGTCCCATTTCTCGCGATAGAGTTTCGACTGGCGAAAGAGGGCATCCATACGGCCCGCATCGCCACACGTCCAGAAGGCCAGCAGCGCGCAGAGCCCCATGTCGGCCGCGCTGTCGTCCCCGGCGTAATCCGATGTATCGCCGTCCCACAGCCGCAGGAACTTCGCGCCGTTGGCCGCGCTACTGGCCTGTTCAATCAGCGCTGCGTCATCTAAGCGCGGCGTGCTCGCCTCCCGCGTGGCCTGTGTGGTGCGCGGCTCGCCGGTCCGCTTGGGAGGATTGAGGCTGTCCCATAAGTCCTGTAGCGCGCCGTCGGGCGCCTGAGTGATGGTGCCGTCGAAACCCTCAAGCCCGTGTCCGGTGCAGGTCAGGTACTGCCCTTTCGGATACATCTCGACGCCATCGCGCCGTTGCCCACCCTTGCGATCGCCCATCTCGACGTGTCCGTACACAAACACGCGGAGTCCATGCCGGCCGGGGCTGCGCTCGGTGTATGAGTTGAACCGGGCGATGATAGCGATGGCGCGTTCCGTTAGCGTCCCATCGTCATTTAAGCAGTGGTCGATGTCGATGCCTATGATGCCGTCTTCGGGGTCGATGGCGTATCCGATGCCGTCATACCCGTCAGAGATGTAGCATTTGTAGGCCACATCGAGTGTCGCCCAGGTATCCGCGTTCGTTGACGATCCATGGGTACCGGTGTGCGCGTCGTAGGGGACTTTCGTCCATTTGGTGCCGTCTTTGTTGAGCTCATACCGCCAGACAAGCCAGCGTTCGCGCCGCGCAATCTCCCGTGGAATACCGTCCCGTCGCACGGGCAGCGCTTGAGGCCGAGGCCCTGGGCCTGTCTCATTGAAGGCTGCTGTAACCATTTACGGGCCCTCATGTGGTAAAATGGTTACAGCGGTAGCTAGACTGTTCATGTTTGGTCCTCTATCGTCAGTATGGTAGGCGTCGCCGGGATCGTGTGGTAGCGGACCCGGCGACGCCACTACTTTTTAAAGTGGCGTATCGAGAGTCCGACTCCTCCTGATCGACTCCAATGCACGCATACGCAGAAGCACCGCGAGCGTCTGCCCGCTGCTTTCCGCCTCGCGATTCACCATCTCCATCTCGTCGTTGTTGAGATAGACGGCGATGCGATGCGCGCGCTTGTTGGCGCCCTTGGGCGGGCGACCTAATGTTTTTGTCTCGTCCACTGTAGCTCCCCTAACCAGGGTTCATGTCACCTTGGGGCGGTTGCCCCTCAGTTAGCTACAGTATACACCTTTTCAAGTGCTGCATAATGTCTTGTCCACACCCTGATGTGGACAAGTAGGTAGCAAAAAACCGCCGGCCAAATGGCGGCGGTGTGGATGGCTACGGTGGGTCGTGTCAGGCGGAGCGCGTGGCCGGAGGTTCAGCTAGTTTGCGCTCACGAATATAGGCTGCCAGGCTGCGATAGCCGGCGTCTTCCGCTTCGCGCTGGAGCGCCTCACGATGCGTGTGGGTGATCGGGACCGCGAGTAGATAGTCGCGCTTTATGCTAGGCGACAGTGGGCGGCCCAGGGGGTTGGCGTTCGTAGTCATGATGTACCCCTTGGCGCGTTGTAACGCGCCGGATAGAAGCAAAAATGGGCACAAAAATACCGCCTCGGCTGTTGCCTGGCGGTTTATGGAGACACGTCTCCCGTATTAGATACGGGCCGTGCAGTGCGCCCAGTTTGAGCGGGACTCTTGTGTGGGGTCCGACAACCCTACCCGCCGGTCGGTGCCACCGCAGAACACTGGTGCGATGCGCATGTATGGAGCCGCGAGCGCGGCATGATGTGTGCCTCTATCTTTCATTATATCTAGTCCGGAGCGGCGGTGTCAAGAGCGCGCATTGCCTCATAAATAATCTGCTCGAAGGGATAGTCGTTGCCTCATAACAAAATCTGTCTTTCTATTGAAAGGAGGAGGACATGGCTGTGAGGCAAGAGAGTAAGCACGAGGTCATCGCGAAGCTGCGTGGGCGGTATTGGGCGGCCGGACGTGGGGAGAAGGGACGGATCATCGCGGAGGTGGTCATCGTGACGGGCTATCATCCGCGCGACGCGCAGACGCTGCTGCGGGAGGGCGTCCCGTATCGCGGGCCGCGCTTGCGGCGGGGAGGTCGGCCACCGACGTATGGGCCGGAGATTGTGCGGGCGCTCACGGTCGCGGCGGAGGCGACGGGCTGGATCTGCGGAAAGCGTCTGGCCGCCGCGTTGCCCGCGTTGATCCCGGCCCTGGAGCGCGAGGGTGCCCTTGTCCTCACCGACGACCTGCGCACGACCGTCTGTGCCCTGAGCGCGGCGACCATCGATCGGCGTCTGGCCGCGGTCCGCCGGCAGCAGCGTCCGCGCGGTCTGACCACGACAAAACCGGGATCGCTGCTCAAGAGCCAGATCCCCATTAGGACGTACACGCCGTGGGACGAAGAGGAACCGGGCTTCCTGGAGATTGATCTGGTCGCCCACGGTGGGACCACCACGGCGGGGGAGTACGTCCACACCCTCGATGCGACGGACATCGCGACCGGCTGGACGGAATGCGCCGCGCTGGTCAACAAGAGCCAGTTGAGTGTCCTTGCCGCGCTCCAGACGCTGCGGGAGCGCTTCCCGTTCCCCCTGCGCGGCATCGACTCGGATAACGGGAGTGAGTTCCTCAATGCACACCTGCTGCGCTACTGCACGCAGGAAGAACTCACCTTCACCCGCTGCCGGGCGTCCATAAGAACGACCAGGCCCACGTCGAGCAGAAGAATTGGAGTGTGGTGCGTCAACTCATCGGCTACGACCGCTACGAGGGGCCGGAGGCGGTCGCGCAGCTCACCCGTCTCTACGCCCTCCTCCATCCGTATCTCAATGGCTATCTGCCCACGATGAAGCTCATCGGCAAAGAGCGCGACGGCGCGCGGGTGCGCAAACACTATGATCAACCGCGGACGCCGTATCGACGCGCGGAGCAGGGCGGCGTCCTGGTCCCGGCCGCGGCTGACGTGTTCACGGCGCGGCTCGCCGAGAGCGGCCCCCTCACCTTGCGCCGGCAGATCGATGCCGCGATCGCTACACTGTGGGCGTTACGCGTCAAGAGTCCCGCCGCGCTGGGGCAGACGGCGTGAGGTCGTCATCGTCACGCCAGGCCCCGCCGGCTCCGCATCGCCTGCACGCGCAGGCGGGCTTGCTCACGCTGCCGTTCCAGGCGACAGGCGTCACAGTACCGCGACACAGGCCCCCGTTCCCCGCGGATCACCGTTTCCCGCTCCCCGCACGCCGCACATTTGATGCGCCGTTCCTTGATGGCCATGGCCTCTTTCTCCCTGTTACGCTTGTTTTCCCTAATACTAGCGTAACATATCGCGGTGTTACGCTAGTTTTTACTAATACTATCGTAACATATTTGCGGGGTGTGGAGAAACGGGACACCGGCGCGCCGGTGTCCCGTTTCTCCACACCCCGACGACCACAGAGCGCCGTGACATTTGTCGCCGAAACGTAGATCCTATTATGAGGCAACGACCCCATCTAAAAGCAGATTTAGTTATGAGGCAACACGGAGCGTGCGTGGGGACTTTACCCTCGTGTGCGCTGCCACGCCTCATCGACCGCATCCTGGTTGCCGACGTAAGGACTGAACGGGAATGGATCTTCCAGTATATCCCGTACGCGGTCGAGTTTGACCACGTCCTGCAAAGTATAAATCTCAGGCTGGTGAAAACGTCCGTCTTGGGTTTGGTGCGGGGTTAGCATGCTGCGCACAACTATGTGGGCCGTGGGATGCTTGGCGAGCCCCATCTCTCGCATTTTCTCGCTCACGGCGTCGCGCACGTGCCCTCGGTCCTTAGGGGTCCGCGTGTCCGTCCAGCGGCCCCACTTATCCAGCCTCATGGCCATGCGTGTCCGTTCAGCCGTCGCACGCTCGATCTCCCCGTTGTCTATCGTGAAGAAGCCTGTTTCCGGGTAGACGCGGATGACGCACTGCGTACACTCTACAAAATCGAGGGAGGTGGCCGCGCCCGCTAGTGACGCTGTCTCCCTCCCCTTCTTCCAGTATGTTTGTGTGTAGATGTTGTCGTGACATTCGGGGCATATGGTGACGAGTTGGCCGCGTTTATCGCCTCTCACCACATGACTAAACAAGTCATGTGGTACGAAGATGTATCGTTTGTTCATTCCCTAGAGTCCCCTTACGGCGTCGGTCAGTTTTTCATCTCCCCAGTGGGCGTAAATCTGCGATGTCGTGATAGTGGCGTGTCCTAGATGGCGCTGCACCATTTCCAGCTTGCCGGTTAGCGCATAGATCTTTGTTCCCGCGGAGTGCCTGAGCGCGTGCGCGCCCTGATAGGCGACGCCGGCGAGGCCGCACAGCAGGTCGAGGCGACGCCGGGCGCTGCGCTGGCTGCCGTACGGTATCACATAAACACCCCGCTCTCCGACAACGCCTGGCCTTGTCTCCCTGAGCGTGCGGAGCGCCTGGGCAAGGCGCGCGCTGAGGTGAACGACACGGGTTTTATTGCCCTTCCCGGCACGCACCGTCAGCGTCGCCGCGGGGTCGTCTACGTCATCCCATCGTAGGGCGAGGATCTCGGCGAGGCGCAGGCCGGCGTGCGCGCCCAGGAGCACGAGCGCCAGGTCGTCGCCCCGCGCGGTCGCGATGAGTTTCTCGATGGCTTCGGGAGGATATGGCCCGCGCTGCTGCTCGGGGGCCGTTGTGTTGGGGGTCACGGTGACATCCTTGAACGGGTCGCCGCTCGTGGCGCCGGCGTCGCGCAGCGCCTTGTAGAGCGCGCGTGCGGCGGCGAGCCGGATACGCACGGTGGCCGCGTTCTCGACGCTTTCCAGGCCGCGCAGCCATCGCTCAGGGGCCTTCCTGTGTGGCTTGAGCAGGTCTACGCCGGTCCACGCGTCCAGCAGGCTCCCGATGCCCTGCTTGTAGTTGCGGAGCGTGTGCGGGCTGATCTTCGCGCCGTGGCGGCCGTGGGCAAGGAGGTAGGCTTCGGTCAAGCCCCAGAGCGCGGGGGCGTCGTGATCGCGGCACGCTTCGACCGCACGTCGTTTGAGCTCATCGTCGGGCAACGACGCCCACACGTCCATGCGCGTGAGGGCGTCGCCCCCTGTGTAGGGAACAAGCGCCGTCGTGGCTATTGGAGCTGTCATCAGCGTACGTAGCCTCCACCCTGTTTTATCGCGCCATTTATAGTACGCACGTGCTATGTGTGTATCTGACCTTATGGTAGCACAATACCCATTGTGCGGCGCTAGATGATGTGAACGACCTTATGCCGATCGGTGTGTGCATGAGTGGTCCCCCCAACTGTGGGTGCGGTGCGCGGGTTGTTTTGTGCAGTGGCGCCCGCTTGGGCGAGGGGAAGCCCTCGCGGCGGCCGTGCCTGGTCAGCCTACCCGCTGTCGCGCTGGTCGTCGCCGTCTACGAACGTGGCGAGCTGCTGGCCGATTCCACCGCGCTGTATGATCTCCGCGACCCGTTGCTCGACGGCGCGCTGCATCACCCCGCGCGGCCCCATGCCCACCGGCGAGAAGTCCGCGCCCACGTAGCCGCGCCAGACGCCCTCGCCGGGACTCGCGGCGATGTAGCCGGCGAAGACGTCGCGCCCATTGGGGAGCACGGCGCGCGCTTCGTACAAGTCGGGAGCGCGGGCTATCCAGTGGATCACGGGTGGCGTGCTCATGGCTTCGACCTTTCGCGTTCCGCACCAATTGCTAAAAGGGTATCTCTTCGGCCGTGTCGTCGGTCAGGGCACAAGCGGCCTGTACCGCATTAAGCGCGACAGCATGCGCCTCACGCGCCGCGTCCAGCGCGCTCTCTCTCGTACCACGACACGTCCTCACCGCAACGCGTCGTCATTGCGTCACGAGACGACTCTCAACGATGGCGTGTTGTGCTCAGTTTGGGCCAGTCGTTGGATGTCGTGCAGGAACGCGATGTAGCCTGGCACCGCATCGATGAATGGAATCAAAGTGTTCTTGGGTAGCGCAGTGATCCAGGTGGTCTCGATCGGGCTACCGCCGAACGTCAGCGCCCACCACAGTTTAGACAGGGGTCGGTACACGTCGTTGTCTCCCATCGCTGCCATGGCTGGCCCCAACAAGTTCCAATCGAGTTCAAACTTGCCTTTATCCGTGACTAGGATGGGATCGGCTGTCCCTGCTGCAACCTTGGTCTTATGGGATACGGGGATGCGCGGATCGGCCATCTCTCTTGCCTCGGCCTCGGCTCGATACGAACGAGCCGCTTCTGCCTTGTTGTGCTCGCGGGTAGCTCTGCGTCGTGCCTGGGCCTCCTGCGCGGCATGGACGCGCACAGCGTCTGGGTCGTCGGTGTCCTGCGGGCCGTGATATCCCGTTGTCTCTATCGCGAAACGGTGCAACGTTTCAAGGACCGTAATGTAGGTCGGGATGCTTGCAAGATTGCACTCGTCGTAACCGTAAAAGCGTTCCCTCCTGGCCGCCTCGTGGACGATGATGGCGGGCTCGAAGCGCATCACGTCCTCGCAGACCTTCTGTATATCCTTCGTGCGGCTCAATCGCCGCTTTTCTACCAGCCGCGCCTCACGCACCTTCTGGTCGGCTATCATGCGCTCACAATATACCCGCGACTCCTCGATGTCTTCAGCAGTGAACGTGATCGTGAACGAGTTATTCATTCGTCATCTCCGGCGGTTACTGCTCCGGCGAGATTCCAGCCCGGCAACTCCTGCCGCAACCGCTCAATGACCCACAGCCGCACAAGCGTTGCAGGCTTGATGCCCTTCTGTAGCGCGACCTGGCGCAAGGCATTTAGTGCGTCCGGGGCTAGTCCGACCGTCACTTGCGGTCCCCGTTTGATATCCCTACCCTCAGCCATAAGTGTGTGTCCTTTGATGTGATATGGCACTGCAATCTCAGTCACTTGCATCTCCTTTACTTTACAACAAACACTGCCGCCTATTGTTAGTGTATCAGTATTAACTAACAATAACAATACAATACAATGCAAAGTATTGACATTGCAGTGTAAAAGTAGTAGACTGAAAGAGTGAGGAGCAAATAGCTTCTACAACGAAAAAGGCCGAGGCGCTGCGCTAACAGCCCTCGGCACGACACAGCGAGGATTGATCGCCATGCACACTCAGTCTACGGCTACACACACCACGACCGCTAGCGCTTTTCGTCCGCGCGTCCGCCGACTTGGCCCTGGTCACTATTTAGTAGAGAGCGCGACGAAGCCCGGTACCGGCCATCCCGTCACGGTCGATCGCTGCAACTGCCCCGGCTTTTCCTATCGCGGAACGTGTCGGCACATCGCCCTGGTACGGGCGATTGAGCCCCGCATGGACGCATGGTACGGCCAGGCTGCAAAGCCGGCGTGCACAACGGTTGAGGAAGAGCACGCCGGCGACACCTCTATAAGAGGCACCACCATGGTAGCAAATACGCTCCTTGACGCCCAGACCGACGAGGCCGAGGCGAGGCTCGCCAGCGCCCGCCGGGCGCTTCAAGACGCTGACCAACGGGACGACTCCTACGCCGTCTTGTGGAGGCAGGTGGACGGATTGGAGCGTGAAGTGGCGGCGCTCCATTACCAGCTGATGCGGGCCGCTTAACATGCGCTTTACTACAGCCACCACCACGGCGACGGCCCTGTCTCATGTTGAGGCAGGGCCGGCCGTCCTGCTCGTCGAGGAACAGCCTGCCTACCGTTACATGGGCGACGGCCGCTTTGAGCCGGCTAATGCCGCCGCCCATGCGGAGTGCGCGGCGTGGAACACGTACGCGGCTATGGTCACCGTTCGCAGTGCGGCCAGCAGGAGCTTGTGACCATGACACACCATACACTTACCGCACAGGAGCCTGCGACGCCGGTACGCGGTGCCTGGGGCCTCTCTGTGCGCGACGATGGGCGTGTCGCCGTGACTTATGCCGGCCAGCTCGTCGCGACCACCGCCTATTGCACGTCCGAGGACCAGGCCCGCGTCCACACGTTGTATGCGGCGCTTGTGCGTAGGGGGGCGCGATGAACACCGCTCTTACGCCTATTGAGCAACCCTACCTGACCCTGGAAAGGCCGGTTATCGTGTACCAGCGCGCCGGCGGCCTGATCGCCGTCCCGTTCGACCTCGACGGCGCTCCGCATGTCGTGACGGTGCGGGTCGACCCGCTCGACGACAGCGAAACCGTCGCGCTTATCCCGGCGTGCTCCCACGATACACGCGCCACTCTGGCAGCCTTTGCCGAGGCCCTGGACGCGCTAGAGGACGTGCGTGATCGTGCCCAGGTCCAAGGACGCGTCGACGCGGTACGCCTCTCTGAGCGCGCCCTGGCCGCCCTCCGGCGTGAAGGCCAGGTCCTCGGGGAGACACGCGCACAGGTGGTCCCGCGTGTCACGGCCTATCCGGGTCGTCGCACCCAACGCCACGAGTCGCGTGTGAGGGCCTACGCATGACGACACAGCGCCATGCCTGGCCGTGGGCACGCGGGCCGCCCTCCCCTCACAATCCATGAAGCCCCGCGTCACCGCATGCATGCCCCGCTTACAGCACCAATGATTCACTGGAGGAGTTTTTACGACCATGAGTACGACACATACCGCACAACTGACACCCAACTTCGTGCTAGCGCAAGACACCGCGCAAGTGGTGGCTGACCTCGCCGAGGATGATAACCCCGACTTGACCGCGCCTCATGCGCCGCTGCGCCCACAGCGCCCTATGCGCTATAAATGGGAGTCGAGGTCGGAGCCGGGGATCGTTTGCACCGATGTGGTTTCGGTCGAGCGTGCGGTCCTGCGCGCGGCCGTGACTATCTTGCGCCGCGTGATTGGTGAGCATCCCGTGTGGGCCATCGAGACGGCCGACGTGTATGACGGCTATAAGGAGCTTAAGTTGCCCCTGGAGGCAACGGCGTATCTCCTGAAAGCCTTCGCCGCGCATCGGGGGAAGGTGGCACCCCACAGAGACACCACGGAGACAAGCGCGGCGCTCGACGCCGACCCGCTGCTCGACCTGCCGTTTAATAGCGTGGAGCGCGTGCTTGTCGCACTCTCGGGTGTTCTAAACGGGTATATCGACGGCACCGATGATACGCTGGGCAATTACCAGCGGGCCGCCAGCGTGGCGCATACGATCACAGATCTCACCGAGGCCATGGCCTCGTACGAGCGTGACGTGCTGATCCCACGCGCGCAGGCCGGGGAGGGGTACAGCCCAGCGGCGTGGGCTAAAGAGCAACAGACGGCACAGGACACGACCGGCGTGCTCCACGAGACCGATGCCCCGGCGGGCTAGCCTCGCCCGTTGTCCCATGCGTATCTCAGGGCCGTTCGCGTGATGCGAACGGCCCGTCGCGTTGAGGGCGTGCTAGACTCGTTGTAGGAGGGGGTAGGTAATGGTGAGGAGCGACGTGAAGAGTAACCGGGTCGGGCGCGCGACGCTGGCTACCGGCGGTATCACGACGGCCTATCGCGCGGTCGTCGCGTTTACCTGTGTCCAGTGCGCCGGGACTATCCCGCCGGGGGCGCTCTTTTCGCGCCAATCCCGACACACATCCTGGGGCACGATGGGCTCGCCGGCGAACGATCCCGTCTGCGTTACCTGCCGGCCGTTGCGCCTGGAGGATACCGGTGAGGCTCACATCTAGGGCGTGATACACGGGCGACAATGATGGACAATCCGGACACCCCGGACCGTTTTGTAGCCGACGGCGCCCTCAGTCTTTTCAGCGGGGATCTCACGGACGATACGTTGGCGAGCCATCTAAAGACCCTGCGCGCCGACCCAGACTGGCGCGTCTTTGTCCTTGAGGGGCCGAAGGTGCGCGATGTGGAGCTAATCTACAAGCCCACCAACGCCTGGTACGTTCTGCGTTTGACGAAAGTGTGGCGCCTGCGGGGACAGGTATGGCGGCGCGTGTCCTAGCGCTGGCGTCGGGCGCTATGACTTTGTGGGTATCACTGTGCTCTGCGACCACCATGAATCTATCGTCGTTCGTATAGGAGAGCTGATGTCAACACCGCTTATTATCGCGGTCTCGGCCTGGAAAGGTGGCGTGGGCAAGTCAACCACGAGCATCTACCTCGCCGCCCTGCTCGCGCGGGACACAGGGTCACGCGTCGCGCTCGTCGATCGCGACGCCTCCCGGAACCTGACCGCCATGGTGGCGCAGCGCCCCGCCTTGCGCGACGAGCTGATAGCCCGTGGCGTCCACCTCATATCGGGAGAGGAGATCCCGCGCGGCCGCGATGCGTTCCCCTACAGCGTCATCGACACGCCTCCCGGTGATGGCGCCATCGCCTCACTGCGCGACGCCACGCTCGTCGTGCTGCCGGTCAAGCCGGAAGACCAGAGCATCGGCAACTTCGTCAAGCACCTGGAGCAGCTCGACGACGCGCGTCTCGCTGTTAGCCCGCGCATGCGTCTGCTCGCCGCCCTCCCGACGATGGTGTGGCGCACGGGGCGCTCCCTTGTCCGCCAACACCAGGAGCACCTCGACAATATCGCGGCCATCGCCGCGCGCCGACATCCCCCGCTCCCGGTGCTGCCCTACGTCCCGTTGTCCACCCGCGTCATGAACTTCGACCTGGACGCCCCAGAGTATCGGCCGGTGGCCGAGGAGATACTGCGCTATGTCGCGATCGCGGCCTAGATCATCCATCGACCTCGGCGTGCTGCTCGAAGACGAGCGCGACTCAACGCCGGCGCACATCGCGGACGCGGCTGAGAAGTCGTTCGACGCCATCCCCGGCGGGAAACTCATCCCCCTCGACCGCATCGACACCTGGGAGCGGCAGCCGCGTAAATCGTTCGATGAGGAGGGTATCGCGGAACTCGCCGCCTCTATTGCCGCTAGTGGCGTCCTTGAACCCTTGGTGGTACGGCGCCACGTCACACAGCCCGGCCGCTACATTATCATCGCAGGCCATCGTCGTCTCCTGGCCGCACGACGCGTCCATGGGAGCGAGGACGCCGATGAGCGGGCACGCGTCGAGGCGCTCCCCTGCGTCATCCGCGAGGCGACCGACGACAGTGCGTTCGCCGACGCGTTGGTCGAGAACCTAGTGCGCAAGGACCTGACGAGGCGCGAGATGATGGACGCGGTGAAGGTCCTACAGGACGAGTATAAGTGGACTTTACGCGAGATCGCGCGCCGGACGGGCCGCAATCAGCACGATCTTTCGGTGTTGGCCCGCATCGCGGCGGATACGGATCTGAGCCAGTTGGTCGCTGATGACATTATCAGCCCGACCGCGCTGGGCGTCCTCGTCGAAGAGAAGCACACGCCTATTCGTGGGACAGTCGTTGCCGCTATCCGAGCGGGGCGCGTCAAGACTGTCAGCGATGTGGAAGAGGCTGTTAAGGTCGCCCATGCTGCCCAGGACGCGCCCCCACCGGTGGTACAAGTGAGTGATATCACTCACCCTGCCGAGCTGCCTCATGCGCCGCTTGACGGACGACACGCCCCTGTGGAGGTGAGTGATATCACTCACCCTACCGACCCACAAACCACCGGTGTCACTCATGAGGACGCGCCTGAGCGTCCGATGCCTCTCCCCCGGAACGCGCCGCGTGTGACGCCTGTAGAGCGCGTCCAGAGCACGCTAGGAGCGTCCGGCACGCCCGTCCCTACCACGACGACGGCGCCGAGCCGTGTCCCCATGCTCTACCAACCGTTTGTAGACTGGCAGGCGCGCATCTATGGGGAGATGGATAGCCTAACGACTGATGAGCGGGACACGCTCGCGCGGCTCCTGACGGTGGACGTCGCGCAGATCCGGGAGCGCCTCACGGACACACACCAAAAGACCTAGCCATGTCACCGGCGGCCCGCTTCACGTATCAGCATCATGCGGTGACCGGCCGTTGGTACGTCTATGATCGGCTGCGCGATCGGACGGTCCGCGTTGAGGACTTGGGGGTGACGGCCGATCACCATGCGCGCGACTATGAGGCAGACTGGCGACGACACTGCGACCGCTGGATCGAGGCCGAGCGCCGGGAGAGCGCATCTTAACGGACGACACTGGTGGGTTTGCTGCGCCCTCATGGAACGTGGCCCCTGGCGCCCCTCTTGCCTGTAAGATCTATGCGACAATCCGCCGTAGGAGGGCACTTGACGAAGGAGAGACCTGGTGTGCGCAGTCACCCTATCGGGCTGGTCACACTGGACGACGGGCGTCCCATCGCCGCGTACCGTGCCATCGTGAGATTGACCTGTACTGACTGCGCGCGGCCTATCCTGCCAGGTGACCTCTTTTCACGGCGCACGCAACCCGTCTCTAGACTGAGCGCAGGTCAGGGGAGGGTCGATGTCTGCGTGGTGTGTCGCCCCCTACGCGTAGAGGATCACGCGGATACGCCAGCACCGACGGATGAGGAAGAAAACCGATGATCCCTGCCCACGACGCCAAGACGACGCCGTTACGCGGCGCGGCGCATCCTGACGATGGGACCGCCACCGACGCCTGGCTAGCCACACGCCCCTGCGTGCCGTTCAGCGACGCGATGACCACCATCGCCCACGCCTGTGACCAAGCCCTAGCGGATGCGCGGCTGACCACGACCAGGGAACTCGACGGGCCACTCCACAGCCTCGTCACCGACCTGCGGCGTGAGAAGGCGGCGGCGCTGGCCTGCCGCGCGATCTTCGAGAGCAACCTCGCCGCCGCCGTGGCCGAGATGCGTGGCCTGAGCCAGGCCACGGACGACGCCTATATGCGCAAGATCGCGGACGCGTTGGAGACCGACGCCTACCAAGAGTTGGCGCCCTAACCGGTTGTCGGCGGCACGAAGCAGTCGTCGGGAGAGCGGAGTCCAGGAGGAGCAGAGCTAATGGACGACGGACGTTCGTGCGATCACGCATGGGTGGTAGACCACGTTGATAAGACTGGCGAAGAGCAGGACGAGCAGGGGCGGCGCGTCGCTCGCCTCACGTCCACGTATTGAATCTGTCGTACCTGCGGGGCCACGAACGTCACGGTCACGCGTGAGGAGGTCGGTGACATAGCGCATGATGGGCATGGGCTGTAGATGATCCCTCGTTTCACGTCCTGAGCGTCAGGAGCGTATAGGATGCGCGAACGGCCACGGTGTGCAGCTTCCAAACACACCGCGGACCGCCCGCACCTTTAGCCTACCGCATGGGGACGCACATAGCGCGCTTATCGGGGGCACGCATCGCTAGTGGTGGCTCCCCGCGCGTGCGGGCGCGAGGACACGACGGAAACGATGGATAAGACCGCACAGGGTGGCTCCCCGCGCGTGCGGGCGCGAGGCCAGATAAGGAATTAATTCCTTATCTGGCAACGGTGGCTCCCCGCGCGTGCGGGCGCGAGGCTGTGTCAGCGTGCCACATCAAGCCACAACACGGTGGCTCCCCGCGCGTGCGGGCGCGAGGCCCCATCAAGGGACGCGCTAGACCAGACAGAAGGTGGCTCCCCGCGCGTGCGGGCGCGAGGCGCCAGTGGACGTGTCATCAACTCATAGAGGCGGTGGCTCCCCGCGCGTGCGGGCGCGAGGCCGTTTACGATGTACCGGGGGGGACATGCGGTGGGTGGCTCCCCGCGCGTGCGGGCGCGAGGCAGCCAGGTGTCCCGATTTTGGGACACCTGGGGAAGTCAGCAACGGGTACGTCAGGTGGCGGGGTCGGGGGGAACAGAGCACCTCTATTTATTTTCCCAGTAGAGGGTGGTCGCGGTCCGTGCTTTGATACGACAGGCCGGGTGTTTCGTAGGGCGCGTAGCGCGCGAGAAACAAGTAGATGGGCGACGGTACGGACTATCCCGAACGCGGAAAGCCGCCCCATCACATTGAGTGGAGCGGCTGTGTACGCTTTCCTTGCGCCTGCGATGACTGTTCTACTGGGAAAAAGAAACGGGTGTCACGCCGACTCATCGAGGGTGTCAGGCTTGACGAGGACTGGCTCGTCGATCGAGACAGGCGACGCCACCGTAGCCTGCCGTGTCTGTGCGCGCTTGACCAGCCGCCGTAGCGCCCGCGACCTGTACCACGGCGTCGAGCGCACGAGCACGGGGCGGGCGTGCAAGCCGTTCAGGATCATCCAGCCCTCCGGCAACTGTTGTATCTCTTCCGGCGTCAACAGTG
>JAABUO010003136.1_pt1 | contig 19823 bp, 21 predicted proteins | sample 5559291 | NCBI WGS metagenome assembly JAABUO01 (sample SAMN10711878, study PRJNA513372) | rock metagenome | isolation source: Antarctica rocks | place: Antarctica: Victoria Land, Finger Mt sud
CTGCCTAGTGAGATTGGAAACGGCCCACAGAATATCACGCTGTGTGCAAAGCCCTGTACAGTGTAAATGATGCCTGGCTAGGTGAGGGAAAAAGTGCTTTTTGGCCTTCTCCTTGAAGCTGTATCCTTCCTTTGGCACTCGATATGGTACAGAAACAGCCCATAAACAGTGTGAGTGCAGAACGGGATGCTTGTAAGGTATATAAATGTGCAACTGTACTGCTGTAGGTTTGCAAGGTGTCAGAGACCGTGATCCCGTTGCCAGCCTGACGTTGCCTTGCGTTGCCGACCCATTTGTCCTTCTGCGAGCTCCAGATATTCAGGTCGGTCCTCTTTTGTTGCTTGGTCTTCTTGGTGTTCTCTGTCCCATCCGTGAACGATACGCATCTCACGTGAGCGCTGCTCGTTTCAGCCTTATCAGCTTCTGCCAATTCCGTCATGCACATCATAATATCCTGGTGCATCCCAAGCATTGTGCTCTCCTCTTTGCGTTTTGTAGAACCTGGGAGTTGTCGAGGTTCGCTCGAAGGTTTGCTGGGCTGTAACTTGTCCCTTGTTTGACTGACTTTGCTGGTCCTTCAGGGTTCTGCGACAGAGCTTCATGCAGATGGCTGGATCAGGTCTTGCGTACCAGGCTGAACACAAGCCAGTGTCAAGTCAGGCCCCAGACGATCTAAGTTTCCTGACACAGATATGGATGAAGCACAGCAACAACAGTGACCGTCTAAATAATGGCTCTTTTGGAGGGCAAACTGTAAAGATGCCCCATGCATCAAGCGTCCCCAGCAGTCCAGCAGCTCCAAGTTCAGCTCTCCCGTCTCAGAACACCCTGTCAGCTTCAGATGCCATCCTCAACGCAGGACAGATACGCAAGGAACCACCAGCACGCGCACCTGGCTTGCAATCCCAGTCTGGCAATGCTCTGCTTCAGGCCTTTTCTGAGCTGCCACAGCAGCAAAGCTTGAAGGTGAACACAGCAGCTCAACTTGCTGCTTCCAGCAGCGCCAGAAATTCACAAGAAACTCAAAGAGCACAGAGTCCCTTCTGGCTCAGGCCACCTTCCCAGGGTGCTGTCAACCCTCAGGTATTGTGTGATCTTTTTCTGCAAGGTCCATGCCATTTGTCATTCATGAGTATAGGGTCAAACTAGTCTGTGATGCAACCAGAGGCTGTACAATATGTTTCAATGGCCTACTGAACCTTGCGTCGTCTCATGCAGGTAACTGCTAACCCAGTGACAGCTGCTGCTGCTGCCACAACATCAACAGGAGTGTTTTTGGGCAACCCTGCATACGGCAACTTCAACGCCGCCAGTGCCAACCCTCAGCTGTATGCTCAGCAGCTACAGGGTATGATAGCCAATCTGCATGCTCTGACTTTGTGCTCGACATTGCTTGCTGCTGTGATCATTACGATGAGCGTGCATTTCTTACAGTGCTGGCAGTCTGCATCACCTGCGCTGTTAATTTTTTGGCAGAAAAGTATTTCAATTGTGCTGATGCTTCATTCAGCGCTTGATGCGTGCCATTGCAATGTGGCCTTCATGCACATCTCATGTATGCAGGTCAGCCACGTAGTCCCCTGTCAGAGACATTGCATCCAAAGGCTGCTGCGCAGGCTGCAGCCAATGCTGCCAGGGCTGCAGCTGCCTTTCAGCAACAACGACCTTCAGGCATGTGACCCTTGTCAGTACTTTGTGCAAAACTTGGTGCAATGCTGTGTCAATGGCCCATGTGAGATTGCTGAAATTTTTGGTCCTGAAATGCTTTAGAAGAATGCCAGCCTTTTGGTTGGCGTCATTACACCCTAGTTGGCTCATGCTACCTGGTGGTGTCCTATGCAATGAAGACAATCTGTCTGGATGCAGGGGCTGCACCTGCAAGTCCATTTTGGGTGACCACTGGGCAAGCTGGAGGGGCCAACCAGCCAATATTGAATGCGTCACCAGCACCTCGATTCAACTCACAGGTACAGTTAGGCTACTGTCTGTTGTGGACCATAGCGTGTTGCTTGGTCCAGGGTTGTCTTGTCTGTCTTGCATGTCATACATGGTCAACCTGCCTTCTCATTGCTCGCCACACCTTTGCAAGGCGTATTCTTGGAGCAGCTCATTACAGCCTGTGTGTGACTACTGTTCAGGTGCCTAACCAGCAGCTGCATCATTTGGCTGCCAACACAGGCCAGAGGCTGCCATTGCACATGCAAGTGAATGGCACATCCCATCTGTCAGCACGCCCTCAGGCCTACAGCGCTGGCCTGGCCAATGCTACCTACATCCCAGGGACTGGTCTGCACTATGCTGGCGCTGCTCCTCATCTGCATCACCGTGCACCCATTCCCCATCACGCTTCAGATGCTTCCTATCTGCAGCAGGATCCGCAGGCCTTGGCAGCTGCTGCTGCTGCTGCTGCTGCTGCCGCAAATGCTGCTGTCTACAAGCGTACTGCTGGATTGCCACCTCACATTCAGCAGCAGCTGCTGCGTGGCCAGGTGTTACCTAATCAGGCTGCACCCAGGCCTCCAAATGGACTGCTCTTTGAGACCAATGACATTGACCTGTCAGGTACCCTCCCCATGCTTGCGCTTTAGCTGTATGACTGGCTGCAACTTGCATGGTGTCTGATTGCTTGTCTTTGCATTGTCAACGCACTGCGTTTGGTTGTGGTGCTGTTGCTGCAAATGCAAATGTTGTCTCTGCTGGTCAGCAGAATAGGTCTTGTTTGGTCCCTGCAGGCGTCAATTGATTGGAATGACTGTACTAGCATGTTGTCATGTTCCGTGGCTGGCAGCACAGCATTGTCCTACTGGCAATATGGCTGGTATCAACCTGCAGATCTGCGCAGCCATGCACTCATCTATCTCTCAGAGTGTGTCACTTGGCTCCCATATGTCTTCATGCACTACTGACTGTATACTTGCTGTGTGCAGGCCTTACCCCAGCACAGCTGCAGATGCTGATCTCCAGCCCACCTGAGCAGGTCTGGCGCCTGGCTGCACAGATGGGTGTTTTCAAGCAGCGCAGGAATGGGCATGTGAGTGCCCCTCTGCGCCAGGCTGCACCCACCAGCTTTGTGGGCAATGGCAGCAGTGCCAGCCAGGCCAACTACATCAATGCCATGGCCCACTTACACCAGCTGCATGGCCACCACAGTCAGAACCCGCCTCAGCCTGCTGCTGCGCCTTTGGGTCAGACTCTCCCTGATGGCTTTGCTCAGCAGGTCAATGGCGGCTTGCTTCAGCAGCAGATCCTGAGGCAGCAGCAACAGCAGGCCCAGCCTCAGGTCACTGATGCCCAGAGGATTCTTCTGGAGCTGGGAAAGACCCTAGCTGGCTTGGGGATCACTGTGGAGGCTGCCATCAATGCTGGCCTACTGGGTGGATTGGCAGTTGCTGATGTTCACACCTTGTGCGAAGCCTATGCTGCCGAGGTGCAGCGCATGCAGCTGAGTGGAGTCCAGCCCCAGCCTCACTTGGCCGGGCAGGTGTTTGGGAATCAAGCTGCATTGAAGCCTGAGATCAATGTGGCTGACCTGTTGGCGCGCTCTGGGTCTGGAGCTGGTGCTGCTGCCACAAATCCTGCCATCCTAGCTGCTGCACGACAGCAGCAGCAGCAGGCACTGGTCAGTCCCTGGCGCTGCCAACTGTATCTCTATTTGTCCCCATGTTATGGAGTTTGCTTTGGATACATAACGTCCACGGCCTGGTGCTCCAGTGGTTCTGTAGCTTATGGACAGAAACCCTGCATTAGCTCATGCGTCAGTCAGCAACAGGCTTGTGATCAGACCTATTTCCATTTGTCGCTGCTCAGTTGCATGACTCTGTCTAGTGCTGCTTTGCAGTGCAGTGCGCCCTGTGAACTGTCCTTGGCTCCTCTTGTATGTTGCCAGCCGCTCAGAGTCAAAGTGCGTAGCTGTTGCAACAAACCATGTTTGTAATTGCAGCTTCTGTCTCCAAATCGAAAGATAGTATGTGTTTTGTGCAGCTGGCAAGTCAGATGCAAGGGCCAGCGGGCTTGGGCAGGATGGCAGGATTAGGTGGCAGTGACCTGAGCCAGCTGAGCCCTCAGGATGCTGAACAGCTTGCTCTTCTGCGCCAGCTGCAGCTCTCGGGTCAGCTGCCTGCCAATTTTGGTGGTGCCAGCACAGGTGGACCCCACAGTACCTTTGGCTCGGTGTCTTCTGCCCCAGGCGCCGGCTTCAGAGCTCCTTCCCCCTTGGCTGTGGGTGGACAGAGGGCTCAGTCACCTGCCTTTGGCAACAGTTTTGGAGGCGGCACTGTCTCTCCTGCCTATAGTACCACCAGTCTCCCTGGTGGTCTGGGTCTGCAGTCCAGGCCTGGGTCTGCCTTTGGGTCTGCAAGCAGGGGGGGCGGGCCCATCACTACTGACCCTGTCATAAGACGGCCTTCCCCCAATCCAAGCGTGACTTCCCATGCTAGCAAGCAAGGTGATTCAAACCATGCACATACCACACTTTAGCGTCCTAGACTGGTCTCTGTTCTTGTGCTGCTGGGCTTGTCTTTGCATGTGGTTGTCCTGCTTTTGTTCAGCTGCAGAAATGTTGGCTTGCTTTGCCTAGCACGACCCTGTATGTCAAGCATTCTTCAGCTTTTGCTGCTGTCTGTGCACTGCACATGTTCCACCAGCAGCAGATCTTGATCCCAATGGTAAAGCAGCAGACCAACAATGTAGTGTGAAACAGCTGCAGGGTCCCCCCGCAAGTCTACCCAGGTTGCCAATAACACATCACCATCCTCTGGCCGTCCCTTCACCTGTGCCTCATACAGCTTCTTTGGCAGCGCAGACAGCCGCAACGAACACAGCATTGAGAGCCCACACAGCAGTGATGCTTGGGCTACCAAAGATGGCATCGCAGCCAAGGACGGTCGTGCTGTGGACAAGAGTGAGCATGGCTCTGACTCAGCACGTAGTGCTTCTGAGCGTGCTGCTTCAACCAAGCAAGAGTCTGATGTCGATGAAGCAGCTTCTGCGCCGTTGCATGGACAGACAGGATTGGATGAGGATCTGGGAGTCCCTACTGATGAAGAGATTTTGATGAGTCACCTAAATTTGGGTCCAGGCTTTTGAGGCCTTTGTGGGTTTGGTGGCACCTGGCGCATTCAGTGTACACCAGGAGCATATAATCAAAACCAGTTGGTGTCCAACATAATCAACGAATGCACTGTCTGTGTATTGTAGTTCCGATGTTTGCTGATGTTTCCAGGCTTTTGCAACTCATGGCCCATTTGTGTGATGATTTTGGGCATTATTTCATTCTGTTTCTGCCTCTGAGATTGAATTGTCCCCTGTGACACGGGGCATCATGCACCCCTTCACATTCTTCTTTTTGGTAGCTGGTAGCCATGCTCGTCTAGACATGACCCCTGAAGGTCAAGTTGCATGTTGTTTCATGTATAGCAGCAGAAGGAGGCCTCCCAAACCAATTATTATTCTGAACTCTTACTAGTGGAGTGTGTTTTTATTGCTTGTGGGCAGCTCGCAAGCGAAAAAGACAATTATCACAAGCCAGTGATGTAGTCCCATCAGTATAACAAACATGTTACGGCACTGCTTTTTCCCCGGCACTGCTTTTTCTCAGATGTGCATTTGACTATGGCCAAGTATGTGTACCCTGATTTAGTTTGCTTTTTGTTCAGCAGATTGTTGCAAGGTCTTGCAATGAATATGTATATCTTGACAATAAGATATGCTGTCATTGCAGGGAGGTAACACTCTTGTGGCTTATCTGGGCAGCAGCTAGTCTTGTGCTGCTGCCTGCACTGGTGTCTTGTTCATTTGCTGTGCTGCTTTTAGTAGGGGGTTGTTTGAGTTTTGAGATTATCTTGACCCGTGCAGCGATGTGGCAACAGAACTGCAAAAGCTGATGTCCTGCTTAAGATGCTGTGTCTGTTTCTTTCACGCAGTATGAAGTCCTGCAGTCTGTAACAACAAGAGAGTTTTAGTCCTCTGCTGCAATCAGGCGCATGTGCACCCTACATATAGGATGCCCTGCAATCCACAGGAATACCTTGGAGCTGATCTCACAAATGTGCTTTGTGGGCCCAGTCTCTAGGTCAATTTAAAGTCACTTTGGGAATGCTCAAATCAAACCACTGAACTGTGGTGACTTTGACTTCGGCCTACACAGCTGTCTTCGGGCAGACCCGTACTAGGAAGGCCTGGCAGGCTTACACCTGAGGAATCTACAGGCATGTGCGGGATTTTGCTTGTTGCTCGAGGTGTTGCGACAATTAGCAAGCTGGAAGCTGACCAGGTGATCACCTGCTGCAGACTCGCAGAGGCTCAGCCACTCAATGTACGGCTTGTATACAGAATCTTGTAAGCCTTGACAGACATGTTCCACAGGTTCATGTCGTGCCGATGTCTGAACGTCTTTCGGCCAGCGACCAGTCAGCAAGCCTGCACAGGCGTGGGCCTGATAGCTGGGGTATCGAGCAGGTATGTTACTTTGCTTACCTTACTGCTTTTGCTGGCATCTACCACTAGCCTACTCGGTCTGACTCCCCGTATCTTGCCCTGTATCTGCACATCCCGCTCAAGTGGTGCTTGGCTGAGCAGCTGGCCCTGCAGGTAGCGCTAGGTCCCACTGCCAACCTGCAGATACAGGGCTCCTTGCTTCAGCTGAGAGGCAGTACACCAGGCGTTACTCCAGTCAAAGATGGCCATGGAAGTTTGCTGGTCCTGAATGGTGAGCTTTGCGAATGTTCCCTACAGCCTTTCACACCAATCCTAGATGCATTTGCACCTTCAGAAGAAGTAGTTACAGCAGCCTGCTGAAATTTAGTGCAGGGGAGATCTTTGGTGGACTGGATATTGCCCCTGGATTCAACGACAGCCAAGCTCTTTTGCAGGCTCTGAGTGCTGGCAAAGCTCCGGATGTCTTCAACTGTTTGCGTGGTCCCTGGGCGGCAGTATACTGGCATGCGGACTCGCGCACACTCTGGTTTGGAAGAGATGTCTTAGGTATAGAGTCTGCATGCCTGTCTTCGAAAGTAGTCTTGAATGATCACTGCTTTAGTCTGCACACGCTGACCTGCTATGCTGTGACAGGCCGGCGGAGTCTGCTGATGCATCTTCCATCATCCCCAGATGATTGCTTTTGCCTTGTGTCAGCAGCGCCAGCAGCCTTGGTCGCAAACTTGGGCGGCAAAGCCTGGTCAGCAAAACCAAGTCAAGGCAGTCAAGCTGCTGACCATTCTGGCGTTGAAAAAGAGGAAAACAGCCTGCAGCATTCTACACTGCAGGTTTGTCCCTGGCAAGCTACCGCAACAGCTGATGCGCGGTACCAAGGACGCTGCTTGTATGCACATGTGCAAATTCTAGCTCATGCTGACGAAGCCTGACATGCTTATTTGCAAGACTGCAGCATTGTGAAGGCATACCTGTGTGTCTAAAGTACAGAGCGCTCAAACAGCTGACATGCATAATTCAGAATCAGCTGTCTGATATGCAACAATGTGCTGACAAGCAGAGTCATGAGACATCTGTGCAGTCTTACAGTGCCTACACAACTGTGTATCTTCTCCTGCATGCCGACGTTGATGGTGCAAGTGAGATGGGAATGTCAGTCTACTTTGCCTCTGGGCTCTTCTCAAACTCATGCCAGAAGGCTGTAACTTTGCCTACTCTTGGCTGCAGGAACTACAGCCTGGCTTGTACAGCATGCACTTTCCTGCATCTGGAAGTGCCCCCATGACAGCTGAGCTCAAGTGTCATCCCTGGCAGGATCCTCTATTATGCTCCGTACGGGACTTTCAGCGTCCTCAAGCCTTCATCACACCCCACACAGCAGCAGCAACAGCAACAGCAAAGGCATCTCTCAGCACAGATGCTGCTTCTGTTGGTGCCGCAACACCGTTGATGAGTGCTCAGCCAGACATGGAGTTGTCTTCAAGTGCTCAATTTGATCAGGCTGTCGAGCTCACACTCACAGCTCTTGCACGCTCTGTCGCTGTGCGTTGCCTGTGCATTGACCAGCATTCACCTCACCTCCATAGACACACAGCATCCAGCAAGCACAGTCAGCACAGTCATGGGCATGGACAGCTACATGTACATAAGAATTGCTCTCAAGGCTCTGGCCAGTCCAACATAGGTGCCCTGCAGACCCTGACAAGCGCCTCTGATACAAGTGGCCCCCAGCTTTCAGCTGGTCTTCAATGCAGCGATGCCTCCAGGCAATGCACAAGCTCGATTGCACAGCTCTCGCAGCTTCAGATGTATGCCGGTCAAGCAACTCTTGCTTTGTCCACTCAGCCAAAGCTGAGTCATACACCTCATGACTGTGCACAACACAAGTCTGAGAAAATCACCAGCTCTCGCAAACAGCCACAGACTAGTGGACACAGCCAGCAGCAGAGTCAGGCACCCCATGAGGAGGCGCAGTGCCAGCTGCGCCCTGCTCCAGTGCTGATTCTGTTCAGTGGAGGAGTAGACTCAACCCTGATTGCTGCCTTGGCCCATCACTCCTTGCCACTCAATGTTCCCATAGACTTAGCTTCAGTCTGCTTCAATGAAGGCCGATCTGCAGATCGGTTGGCAGCACAGGATGCTCTACTGGAGCTGATGCAGTTTGCACCCACAAGGGAGTGGCGCCTCATTCAAGTGGACTCCTCTTTGGAGGAGGTAGATCAACACCGCGACTGGTTGCTTGGTGCGGCCACCTCTAGGCAGAGCAGCTGTCACACAGTTTCAGAGTATCTCACAGTTTTCTTGCTGTCAAATATGGCAAACTGAGCGCTGTTTGGTGCACCTGGACCTGGATGTAATGTGTGTTGATGGCTGCTACTGGTGTCATGCATGTGACAATATCTGCCACGCAATACTGTTGATTTGTACCGTGATTCTTGGCGCACACTGACAGGCATCGCATCTGCCTAGAGGACTGCCACACACATCACATGCGACAGCAGCTGTCTGTGATTGCACACATTTGCCAGGGTCTCTTTGATCTGTTGACCCCTCCAGCTCATTGATCTGACAAACTTGAACATGGGTTTGCCTGCCTTGCATGCAAGCAGTACACTTGGTCAAGAATAATGGCATGCTTGCAGGCCTGCTGCATCCATCAGCCACTGTCATGGACCTCAACATTGGTGCCGCGCTCTGGATGGCTGCCAGGGCTGAGGGCAAAGTGACTGTTGCACACAAGGCTTCACCCTCTGATTCCAACAGCCCCAGCCAGAGTACGCAGAACCAGCAGCCTGACACTCATGACCGCCAAAACACATTCACTTACCCTTTGGTATACGCGTCAGAGACTGCTGGCTCAGGCACAGCCATCCTCCCAGCTGACTGTACGATCAAGTCAGACAAGTTTCAGGCTTGTGACACAGGCACAACAGAGCTGTGTGCCCAACAGTGCCAGTCACAACACCACCTACAGCTGTCTAGCCTAGATGCAGAATGCTGTGGGACATCAAGCCTCCAGCAAGCAGCCCCAGCCACAAATGCATCACCTGCCTCGCGCCATGGTCAAGCTACCGGTGACGATGCTTCTTCAGGCGCTACATATCATCAAATTAAGACCCTAATGCCAACTGAGCCTGAGGCGGGCCCTCAGACTCTGGCTGAGTCTGTGGCAGAGCCTCAGCACCAGCAAAGCCCAGCAGCACCTGCAAGTACAACAGGCATGCATGTTGTGCATGGCAAAGCAGTCACCACAAGCTATGAGTGGTACAAGTCAGCTGCCAGGGTTGTGTTATTGGGTCATGGAGCTGATGAGCAGCATGCTGGCTATGGCCGACATCGCACCAGCTTTCGAAACCACGTTAGTTCCTACTGCCTGCATGTGCATACTGCCTGACCAAACAGGAGCGGTCTGTGAATCCACATTTTTTCTGAAGCAAGCATTGAGATGGTGGATCCCACCCTGTTTCCTATATCTTGTTGTTTGTTAGAGCAAGACGTATTTGTCTCCTGGTCTGTGTTGGCCGCAACATGCATGCAGCAATCACAGCTTTGACAGACATGTCTTCGTAATTCGCGATGCAGTGCAATATGCTGTCTACTAGTTTTAGTTCAAAAAAGACAGCTTGCTAAAGCAACTTGGACCTGCAACACCAAGGCATGTGGCAGCATGACTCAGATCCACATCCACCTTGCAGGAATGGACTGGTTTGCAAGAGGAGTTAGCAATAGACATGCAGCGTCTGTGGCAGCGGAATCTTGGGCGGGACGATCGCCTTGTGGCTGATACCAGCAGGTAGCTGGCCCATCCATGGTGTACACACACAGCTCTGTTGTTAAGATGCATAGTATAGTACCTCGCTGCACATGCAGCAACTCTCAACTCTGCTATTCTGCACAATTTGTCTTGGATGGATGTATATTTGCTGTGCAATCTCACTTTACTGCATGTCCTGACTCAAGAGTGAATCCTTGTGTCATGTTGCAGGGAGGCCAGACACCCTTTCTTGGATGAGGAGTACATCCATGCTGTCTTGCAGCTTCCTCTGTGGCTTGTAGCAAATTTGAAGGATGCGCCAGGACAAGGAGACAAGCTGTTGCTCAGGGCAGCATTGAGAAGGCTTGGCTTGCCAAGGGCTGCAGCCAGAGTCAAGCGGGCAATACAGTTTGGCACTGGCATTGGCAAACTTTCAAATGTGAGAAGCTTTGGAAGCAATAGGGCAGCAAACAGTCGAAATGCTGGATCCTTGGACCTGATGTCTTTGCTGCATGTTTGATGTGAGTAGCCATGTGTAGAGAGCCACTTTAGGATATGGTGTTTGTGTCTACCTTTACAGTTCAGTGTGATTGCATGTTTGATGTGAGTAGCCATGTGTAGAGAGCCACTTCAGGATATGGTGTTTGTGTCTACCTTTACAGTTCAGTGTGATTGCATGATTGGCTGCTCGTGACAACATGTCTTGAAAAGAGTCGTATCATTATGGTTCGTACAATCTACTATAAGCTTAAAAAGTGGAGCAGTGCTTCGCTTATATTTGGTGCAATGCTTACAATTACTATCATGGGCTGTGAGCGCTTTATCTGTAAAAGTTCATAAATTCAGGACGACTTCGCACCAGCCTTTTGCAAGGCTTCCTGTCCTGTATGACACTGCGTTGACACTGCGTTGACACAGCATCAGACTCAGGTGCATACAAGCAGTCAAGTCGAGATCATAAGAACCTTCGTATACATGCATACGCAGCTGCAGAAGCTACAACAAATGGAAACTCTGCCCAGCTTGGCCAAACATGCAGGACTCAACACCAGGTACATCAAAGAATCAATTGTTCACCAGTTCCTTCACAACATCTTGATTTGTGCCTGATGCACTGGTCAATGGGGCTTAGCAGGTCCAATTAGCGATGCTGGATCAGGAACAGCATGCCAGGCAGCAGATTTGCTAGCTTGTAAGCTGAGCACACTTTTTGACTGACGCAACACTCATCACCTTGTCCTTGGCTGTTCACAGCTCGCTAGCACTGGAACGATGGCTCAAACAATTATATCCCATAAAGCCTCAAACTGGAAACAAGCGCAATATCACTGACTAGCGCTGACTGCCGCCCACCAGGGCAGCTCACCACAAAAGAAAGACTCCAGGTTGCCAGTCAAGGGTCTTGTTTGTGCACCTGTTGACTGCCAACATTGGGCTACGCGGAATCATTGTGCTGCCACGGCTTGAGATACACCAGGTTGATTTACTTGCACAAGCTCAAACTCAATCAAAGACATGTTGTCCTCCATCTGCATAAGCACAATTGACAACTGAGTGGCACATCATGGTGAAAGTGCAAATACTGATAGCCCATAAACCAGTATTCACCTTGACTTGGAAATCCTGGTTGGGTTCTGCTTCTTCAACCTTGCCCCACTGATTGACAGCAAGCCGCATGGAGCCCCTGAACATATCTATCCTTGCATTGCGCAATACGATGTAGCCCCCAGGTGTTGCTATGTCGACTGCAAATGGTCAGAAGTTGTGAGAAATAGGTAAAGTTGCAGTGTAGCTACAGCTGACTTAGCAAGGCTCGTGCGGTACCTTGCTCATTTCGAGCAGCGAATACAATCACGCCGGTCTCGTCTCCCACCAGGCATTCAGCCACTTTAGAAGCAGAAGAGCCAGCCCGCCCAGTCGACCTGTTAACAACGACTTTGGCGTCCACAACCTATAAAGTAGCATATCGATGCTGCCTCATCATGCCAGTTGGACCGGCAAGTACTCGATGTTACACGCATCAAGTCTGACCCGAGGACGGCTCGCACCTTCAGAACGAGGTTATGCCCTGTTGTATCAGGTCGAAGCTGATCAACTGTGGTGAAAACTGCGGCACGCTTTTCAACACTAGGCGGTGGCATTATGAAGCTCTACTCTAGCAGTTACATCGTTCCATGTGGCTGTCGGGCACCGTCGGCATGAAAGAGCCTGGCGACCATGCCAATATTTTCACAAGTCGCATGCATGCGAAAATTCACAATACCGTCTGCTTGAGACGAAAGAACAGGGTCTGCAGATGGGCAAAATGTAGGATGCAAGACTTCTCTCTCTCATCAAGCTTGCTTGACAGGACAAGTTTGGAAATCGTGCTCGGTTTTGTAATCAGCAAAAAGCACATTTCACCATGCGTTTACTCAGATCTTTAGGATGCATTCCTGTTACTTGAGTGCGCACGCGCTATATTGCAGAACACTCTTTGTCTCTGAACAATCTGGTCACGTATTGAATCTGATTTCGTTTCACACATGCGTCGCCCACAAGCTCATTCGCAAGCATGCATGCAAGGGCAGTGCAGAAAAGCAGCAAACTGCAAGTGTGTCACGCAAGGTATTTATGTATTTAGTGAGGTACGATAAATGCGTTGACATTGTCTGTACGCGACTCGCAATACTGTGTGGTGAATTCTCAGACAGCAATCGCAGATGAACATAGCCAGCATTGCTTGTACAAGAATGGCATTTCAAAATAATTCAAACTGATTCACCATGGCTTCAAAACAATGCAGACGGACAAAACCATTCTACAGAAACCTGGCTGAAGACTCTATGTCACATCTGCAAACATGACACCAGAAATTTTTGGTGAATAAAGGAATGTTTGCACCACCAAAAAACACACAGCACAGCTAACCACGACACAAGCACTGAGTCCCACAAAACAAGAACATTATTGACAGATGAGTGACATGTGCCCTTCCCTTATAATTTCATTCAAATCCAAATCTTCAAACTCGCCGCTTGTATACTGTATCCTGGCAAAAGGCAGTCAGAGGGTATCAGTTGCACGGCACAAAACACTCTGGTGTGTATTTGAACAGACATACAAACACTGAAGACTAGAATATGCAAACAAAGCATGCTAACGCAGTTGTATGTATAAGCTTACTTGGCTATCCTGCTTCTGATGTTGATGGCATAGACCTCTATGAGATACCACATCTTGTCATCTGGCCAGTAGAGCTGCAGCAGCATTGCCATAGCATCAGCAGCAGCAAAAAAAGCAAAGTTGCACAAGCAGCACATGCAAATTCAGAGAAGCAGTACGGCTGGGTTTGCAGAAGTCACCTCTGCTTGGCGTCCTTTCAGTGCAGGCGTTATGTCAGCATATACAAGCAATCTGCCTGTTGGCAATGGTGCATCTGCTGCTTGTGCATCACCGGCCCCGTTGCCTTGCTGCACCTGCGTCACAGCATTGGACCTCACCATCAACTGTTGAGTTGAGGACACAACATTACCATGCAGCATGCTCAGAAACATGCATTGCCCCTGCAAAGGTATCTGCATCTAGGTCTGTGCTCCCTTGCTCAGCTTGCATTTGCGTGATCAATCAGGCTGGAAGGTGAAGCTTGATGTGGACTCACCGAACTACAACAACTCCTGCCAAGTGAGCTGCATGGCAATGCTGATGCAATAAACTACATTGAATGTAGCTTTAGGTGAAAAGAATCTGACAATTCCATGTTGCATGAAGTACAATATGTAGCAAGGACACAGTTCGAGAGCAAATACATAGGCAAAATGGCTTACGGTATCTGCTCGTTTCCTTTTTGAGTGAGTGTTGATTTTGATTGGCCTAGATGCTCTGCCTGTGATGATCTCGTAAAGTGTTGGCTGGGAGTTGATATTTTTGAACAGCTTGAGTCTGCATGCAACAAACAAGTTGTTGTCCATCAGCAAGGTCGTTTATGATATGGATGAATGAGGTATTTTGTGCAGAACTCTTACCTTGCATTGGCATCCAGCTTCGCACCATAATAAAAGGCTACTGACATCAGCCATGCATCAGAGTGTACTGCTACAAGGGCCAGCCAGTCTTTCCGGACCATACCATCTCGGGCAAAATTGATCCCTGCATCAAATGCATACGTCACGTACATACGACTTTGACTCTTGAGGCATGTCGCAAGAATGCCTCGTCAGGCGCAGCTTTTGAAGCCATCTACGAACTGGCCAGGCAGTCTGCTCGGACAAGTCTGGACACTGAGACGTGACATCAGCAATAAGACGGACCTAAACATGGCTCTGGAAGCTCTGGTGGGACTTCTTCTGCTGGCAACGCCACGGACCAGCTGCCGTCTGAGTGACCCTGCAGCATGCCATAGACCAGTCTCGTTTAAGCAGAACCCACAAACGGAGCCGCAGACAGAAACTGGAGAATGTCAGCTTGTCATTCGATATGATCAAGTCAACAGCAGCAGGTGCCGTTGATATCAGACTCTTGGCGGACTTACATACGCTACCAGGTTTTCTGAGTTGGGATCGCACTGGTCGAAAAAGTCTTCTGCGTCTGCGAGTGGCGTGACCTTGTTCGAGATCCAGAGAACTTACGAAGCTTGTCTCACTCGGCGGAGCAAGCAGGAACAGCAAGGCACACAAAATCACCATCTGTCAAGGCTTGTAGCAACCCGGAGCGCCTTTGGGTAAAGTCTGAATAAATGTCCTCAGGACTTCTAGGCTGAGCCATGCAAGGTCTGAATAGAAGCCTGCAGAAGAGGTTCGATACTGGCGACAGTTGCGTGGCCGGGGCGACACAGACGGTGTAAGCTCGTCGACTTCTTTGAGTATGACGCAGCGATGAACAGCTCTCAAAATTGGCAGAACTTCGATGCCGTGCCACACAGCGATCTGCTTATAAAAGTAGCAATGTTGTCAGAGACCTGCTGCGGTGAGTCTTACGTCTGCGTCTGGGGCTATCACCGGCAGTTTGAGTTCGAGCTCACTGTTGGCCTGTCATGATGCAACCATCATTCATTTGCGCCAACAGCCGTTTTGAAGACGATTACGGTTTTACAGACATCTTACGCCGTACCGGCTAGTATCTTGCATCACAGTGTGGACAGCCTCTGAACAGCCTGAAAGGCGTGATGCTTAGAATCCTGCAGCGCCAGGTTGGCAAGTCTCCTCAGCTGTGCTCGTTATCACTACGCGTCGCACGAGCGTTTGCAACTGAGACCGAGTCAGCCATACAAGAGAAACTGCAGAAGGCACTGACAGTCAAGGACGTGGACGTCAGGGATACAAGCGGTGGCTGCGGAACCATGTTTGAGATCAAAGTTGCTGCGGATGAGTTCAAGAACAAGAGCATTGTGCAGCAGCATAAGGTCGTGACCAAAATTTTGCAAGACGACATTTCACAGTGGCATGGTTTTGTTCTCATCACATCAGCTCCTAACAACAGTTGATGCAAAACTGAGGCAAAGACACCAGAAGCGCCGTATGCTCTGCGTTCAGTCAAGTTGGTGCTGCAAGCTACCTGTGCCTACAACTACCACAAGCTTTGCCAAGGCAGTGCAGGTGTCGAATTTGGTTGGCCTGCGGAGGGTATTGTCTTTTCCAATCCATCTGTGAAATTCACAGTGTGAAGGTTGCCACTCACGCAGCATTCAACCACTTGTCGTAAGCATGCCAGGCGTAGAACTGGACAAAGTATGTTGCAGTGATCAAGCCATAGACGTACTGACACAACCAATGATGCCGTTTGAGTGTAATTGTTAAACTATTTTTCAATGTGCAAGATGACTCTGAGTTGCTTGGCAGTGAATTTTCTGTGTTGCCCTATATATATATATTTGCCTAACTGACCACTGACCATAGGGTATTCTCTGTGATTTGTCATCAAGCATAGGGTTTATGTATGTGTAATCCTCTTACATAATGCCCCCATACCCTACCCATTGTTTTAAAGGTATGGATCCAAGCCCTATCTGTCAAGCTAATTCTGCCTAAATCACCTGTTGTAACTAGGGTTTCATGCCCAATTGCCATTCCAGTACTTAAGGCAGTACCTATACCCTTAATTACTTAATTACACTTTTTTTGAAATTGTATAGAAGGATGGAGAAGTCTTAGTAAAACAGCTTTTCAAAACGGATTTGAAGTATGATGTAACTAGGGGATTAGGGCCCTGCACACACACACCCCATGCTTGCCCTTAATTTCATGAGTGGGTTGGGGTTTCCCCAACATACCCTTGGAATTCTGAAGTAAATTAGTAAACTCCTCTGTAGTACAGAACTACAGAACTCTGCACACAGACAATTCTTCTTCTGCACGCAGAACTCACAGTGGGTTTGAGCCAGAGTTGCAGAGCGTCTGAGGCAGAGTTGCAGAGCTTCTGAGCCTGAGTTACAGAGCTTCTGAGCCAGAAACTGCAGAGTCTGGGCCAGAACCCTGCAGAATAAGTCATACACATTATCTGTGTTATGTCACAGTTTGGTGAACCTGACAAAACTCTAGTTCCTTCTGTGTACAAAGTACTGCAGATCTGTAGAACATAGACAAAACACTACATCCACTATAGGGATTCCGGCTTTCATGAAGGGACCAGAGGTTGTTGCGGCCCTAAAGGGAATCGTATACACCACGGCATTGAATATCCTACCTTCAGAGGATAAAGTCGCGACCTGGAGCTTGTTAGACATCATTAATCTTTGCCTCTTCACTCCCACCTACCAAGTGAATGCCTAACATCGTCCCTACTACCAGTTACGGGTGGGTTGTGAGCGACCTTAGAGATCTGGTTGTAGATCTGGACAGGATAGCACTAGAGACCGGTGAAAACATCACAGAAGTAGAAGCTAGCCTTTGCCACTTTCACCTCAACAAAGTACTGAAGAGTTTATTTCCAGCAACGAGGCTTGCCAGACTTACATGGCCATCCCTCTCCCAACAGATGATGTCACTGACTACCTCAGTATCACCCACAGAAACATCTACAGACTCCCAATCACCCCAGACCAGCGCGTTTGATCGAAGCAGGCTACCCTTCATCATTTATGGTGGACACTCTGCTACCCACAGTCACTGATGCTCAGACCTTGATTGCGCCCTGACGTTGAAAGCTGTGCAATGCCCGTAACAACAGCACCTGGTCACGGTGTTCACAGCAGTTTTAGCATGTATATACGCACAAACAGCATGACATACCAACTTGCTTTCTCCAGCATCTCTTCTGCTGTGTGCTGTGCTAGTGTTACAGCTTGATCGAGCAGAATACGATGATTTGCTGTATGCTACTGTTGCAATTTGCTTTAAGAAACATTGATGCTGTGCTGAGTGCTGTGCTATTGTTGCTACCAGCTTGAGTGACCGTTGATAGTTTCCTGTGTGCTGTAGACTGAGATGATACAGCGGCCCTCAGGAGGTGCGCAATCTGGCAGGGCTGCAGCAGCTGAAAAGGCATGAAGGAGGAGGTCCTTGTGGAAAAGCCTTTATTGCCAGAAAGCGCACTTTTGCGTAAGCCTGCACACAGTCATTGTTGCTTCTCAACCCTTGAGCTTGCATCATCTATTCACGCAAAGCAGCCAGTGTTTGAGTCTCTATGGGTGTCTGTTTCAGGCAATTGCATACAGAGTGCAAACATGCAAGGCTGTGGCCTTGTTGTATGCCTAGCATAGGCTGAGTCACAGCTGTTGCTGTCATCATGCACATGTTCCAAGGTCTGCACTTCGACGGTTATGCTCAATCAGTCTAAAGCAGCAGTTCTTCTCTCCGCGGTTGGCAGCAGTGGTCCTCTTTGCTGTTTGCGCAAGCAGCAGGCGTTTTGCTGACCTGCCTGCCTGCAACAGGCTTGCTAGATTGACGTGGCATTGCAGGTTTCCAGCTATGGAGCGCATGGGGCAGGATGTTTTGTCCATTCAGCCGCTCACACATGGCTACCAAGACCGCACCCTCTCCAAGAACTGTGACTTTGAGATGGAGAAGGCTGAGCGTGTTGTTCTCATAGGTGAGCCGTATCTCTGCTGCAAGGCTCCACACACTCACCATGGGAATCTGGTGACTCAACCTTTGCAAGGCAATGTGTGCTGTAGCTGCGGCACTCAATCTTGCCTTGGGCTGGTGCATGTGTGTTGCGTGAAGAGTGACACTCTTGATAATGGCAATTAAAAGGTTGTTGCGGAATGCAGTAGCGGGATTGGAAAAAGTGCTTGTCCTCTGTTACATGCACTTAGCGTGCACCTGCACATGTGCAGCTGTTTTGGGCAGGTTGTATGTTGTCGCTGAGTGTATCGTGCAGTAGAAGCACGTAATTATTAGAGCAACAGCACGAGCATGCAGACCACCTTCAGAAACACAGTTGCAGGTCAAAATGCTCACATTCCAACACATGTGCAGCGTGAGAGGATCTCAAGCAGCTCACTCTGCTATACAGAATAATGCACAGGAGAAGAGTAAACACCCAACGCAGTCCCTTCTGCGCTGGACAGTGTCCAATGTGCATGTTACTGCCGGGAGATAGTAAATCACTGTGGCACATCTCCAGTTTGCATGCTGTTGGTGTGCAGATCCATGCATTTCACCTCACTTCGCAGTATGCGCTGTTTGCCTGCAGATTAAGAGAAGTCCATCAGTGACAGGGTCCAGCTGTATGAGTTTTGTCCCTTTCAACACTGTTCAGCATCTTGTGACATGGCCAATTCAGTCCCCACCATACTTGGTCTGCCTGCAGGTCCAAATGGCTGTGGCAAAAGTACTCTGCTGCGGCTGATCATGGGGCAAGAGGAGCCTATCAAGGGCAGGGTCCAGCTGGGGCCCCACAACATCACCCCCGCCTACTTTGCCCAGAACCGGGCAGATGCTCTGCTTGAGGTCCAAAACCTCAAGCAGTCTGTGCTGAACACCATGATCAAAGCTGCACCAGAGGCACAGCTGAATGATGTCAAGGCTCTGCTGGGACGCATGAGTTCAGTGGCAAAGCTATGGACAACAAGGTCAACAGTCAATTATGACCTACGACTGTGTTTTTTACAGTGATCTGCATGCTCATGTGATTGATGTGAAGCACTGTGACACCAGCTGCAACATAAGGTGTCTGCAAGCACTGTCAGTGCAACATTCGTAATGCACTTGTTGAATAGCAGGTTTCCCACTCATGTTGCGTCATGTCATGAGACAGGCAACCATGCAAAGCTGTTGCTGGTACACTACTCAGCTTGCATGATTGTTGTCACGGAAAGGCTGTTTTCCATATGTGGCAGCTGATGTACCCTTTCAACCTTGCAGGTGGATGTGTTGAGTGGAGGTGAAAAGGCCAGACTGGCACTGGCCAAATTTGTGCTGACACAAGGCACCTTCCTGGTCCTGGATGAACCCACCAACCACCTGGACATCCCCTCAAAGGAGATGCTAGAGGAGGCCTTGACCAAGTTTGAGGGCTCTGTCATTGCAGTGTCGCATGATCGTTATTTCCTGTGCAAGATTGCCACCAGAGTTGTCACGGTGCGTAAGATGCACCCTATGATGGGAACGTACAAACTTGTTGTGTCATCTTCTATGTCAGTCAAGGCGTTTTGGATTTTTGAACCGCGACAGTGGCAAAATATGACTGACCAACGATTTGCACTGGTGGGGAGGGCAAGAGA
>JAABUO010003139.1_pt1 | contig 19819 bp, 17 predicted proteins | sample 5559291 | NCBI WGS metagenome assembly JAABUO01 (sample SAMN10711878, study PRJNA513372) | rock metagenome | isolation source: Antarctica rocks | place: Antarctica: Victoria Land, Finger Mt sud
AGCGATGTGATGCAAGCCCTCGCCGCGCTTAGCCATAAATCTGCCAATCGTAGAGTTCTCCTCCGTTGGCTCGAGAAGCTCGATGCGCGGCTCTCCCGCAGCGCCGATGGGAAGCATTGCGGTCTTAACCTGCTCGTGCTCAATGGTCTCTTCATGCGTAATCTTCAGACCCAGCAGCTCGTAAAACTCGCGCGCGGCAGCGATACTTTTGACCGCCACGCCGAGGTGGTCGAGCGCAGGCTCGGCATTCTGCGCTCGAGTTCTAGCGAGACGCAATGGGGCTGCAAGCGCACACGCTTCGATCGCGTCCAGCAACTGCTCCGCGCCTGAGCCAGTGGAAGCAACGGTGCGCACAACCGGCGCAACCCACGCGCCATGCTCGAGCGCCAGCGCCTGCATTGCGAGCACCTCCGCCTCCACACGTTCTGCGCCAGGCTGATCGCTTTTATTAACTGCGTAGACGTCGGCAATCTCCATCACGCCGGCCTTCAGGCTTTGCACGTCATCGCCCATTCCGGGCACAAGCACCAGCACGGTTACGTCAGCCATGCGGGCGATTTCCACCTCAGCCTGGCCCACACCTACGGTCTCAATCAGGATTGTAGAAAATCCTGCGGCTGCGATCACTCTTGCAACGCGTTCCGCCTGCGGGGCCAATCCGCCCATGCCTCCGCGCGAGGCCATGCTGCGAATGTAAACGCCATCATCCCCGGTGAACTGCTGCATGCGAATGCGGTCGCCCAGCAGCGCCCCGCCGCTATAGGGGCTGCTGGGGTCGATGGCCAGCACGGCCACGCGTTCGCCGCGTGCGCGCAGCAACCTAGCCATCTGATCGACCAGCGTACTTTTCCCCGCGCCCGGTGCACCGGTAATTCCGATCCGCCGTGCTATTTTGCCTTGCAGCGCAGCACAGGCGACAAGCAGCGCGTCTGCGGCCGGGTCATTATCTTCCACCAGCGAGATCGCACGCGACAGCGCTCGGAGGTTTCCTGCGGCAAGCTTCGTCGCCATCTCTTCTGCCGACAGACGCTCTCCTGGTTTGGTTGTGCTAGCCATACTTATCTCGTCAGCGATGATACCGCTTCGCGCCACTCATCCATCCCGGGCCGCCGCGCATCGAACCGCCTATGCTTACCTTTCAAAGCGGAGGACGCAGCGTCCGCCTCGCGGCCTACGAACCGCTTTCGGCACCATCTCGCAGTAAGCCCGTTCCCGCCATCCTGCTGCTGCACGGTGCCGGAGGCAATGTCGATTTCTGGCTCGGCCGCGTCGCGCCGCTCGTCAACCGCGCAGGCGTTGCCGTCTATGCCGCGCATTATTTCGACCGTACGGGAACCGAACGCGCGAGCCCCGCACACCTCGCCGACGGCATTCACGTTCCGCAGTGGCTTGGAACCGCTCAGGACGCTCTCACCGTCATCGCCGCACGCGCGACGGTGGATAGCGAACGCATTGCCCTGTTGGGGATCTCACTTGGCGCCTTCCTGTCGCTGGCGCTCGGCACGCAGCTTCCGGCGGGCACAATCCGGGCTATTGTAGAAATCTCCGGTGGTTTGGTCCCACCGTTTGAACACGCCGCGACTTCCGCATTCCCGCCCACACTGATCGTTCATGGCGAGGCCGATACGGTGGTTCCCGTAGCCCACGCCCATAGTCTGGCCGAACGATTGAAGAAGCTGAACGTAGAGCATCAACAGAAGCTTCTGCCCGGCGAAGGACACTGGTTCTCTGCGGCGGCTCAGGATTCCATCCTCCAGGCCGTCGCGCTGTTTCTGGCCACCCATCTGCTGTCCACGTCCTAATTGGGCTGCAACGTTGCTTGACAGGCATAGCCCCTCGCCGTCTATGCTCGTCCCACAGCGGCATAGGGTCCGAATGGTCCAACCCTTTGATTGCTGCATTCACTTCCGCCGGAGCGCGCCCAGCATGTCCAGCAACGCTGTAGCATCCTCCCCGGCTGGCTTGCACTTCGCCGAGCCGAAAGGATCAAACCTCCGCTGGGTTGTCTGTGGGCTGCTCTTCCTTGCGACCACGATCAACTACATGGACCGCTCGGTCCTGTCCCTGATTGAACCCCTGCTACACAAACTGCCCTTCATGGGCTGGGACTTCGCCCACGATGCCGCGCACCAGGTTGTGTTCAACAACAACTACGGAAATATTGTCATTACCTTCCAGATTGCCTACGGAATCGGCCTCGTCACCGCCGGGCGCCTGATCGACAAGGTCGGGACCAAGATCGGGTACGCAGTCGCCATCACGGTCTGGGCATTCTCGTCGATGAGCCACGCGCTGGTGTTTTCGGTCGCGGGTTTCTGCATAGCGCGTTTCCTGCTTGGCCTGGGCGAAAGCGGCAACTTCCCGGCTGCAATCAAGGCTGTCACGGAGTGGTTCCCGGCTGATGAACGCGCGTTCGCCACTGGAGTGTTTAATTCCGGCTCGAACGTCAGCTTCTTGGTCGCGCCGGCCCTGGTGGCGTTCGTCACTGGAAAGTGGGGCTGGCAGGCTGGTTTCCTGGCAACGGGTTCCATGGGCCTTGTCTGGCTCATCCTTTGGCTGCTGTTTCCTTATGACAAGCTGCGCCAGCGGATTCACCCCGAAGTCGCCACCCTGACCCAGGCGAACCTGATACCCGTTACACCCGGCGGTGGCGCACTCTACGGCAAGCTCTTCCGCAATCGCGGCTTGTACGCCTTCGCGATCGCGAAGGGCCTGACCGACCCTATCTGGTGGTTCTACCTCTTCTACCTTCCCAAGTTCCTGAACGAAAACTATGGTCTTGACCTGAAGCACGCTTATTGGGAGATCGTCACCGTGTACCTGGTCTCCTCCGTTGGTTCGATTGGCGGAGGCAATCTTTCCGGCTGGTGGATGCGCCGCGGCCACACCGTCAACGCGGGACGCAAGTTCGCGCTGCTCATTACCGCGCTGGCGGTGGTTCCAATTGTCTCGGTGCCGCATCTGGACACGCTTTTCCCGCACAACGCCTGGCCTGCCACGCTGACGATCGCAATTGCCGCCGCTGCCCACCAGGGATGGTCGGCCAACTTGTTCTCGACCCCTACGGACATGTTTCCGTCGTCTGCCATCTCTACGGTCGTGGGTCTGGGCGGCTTTGTCGGAGCGATTGGCGGCGCTTGCTTTACGTGGATCGTCAAAGACCTTTTCGCGCTGCATCCTCTGCTCATCTTTGCGCTGGCGTCTTCGGCCTACGTCGTGGCGCTGGCAATCTTTCAATGGCTCGTGCCGAATCTGGGAGCGAAGTTGCAGCCCTTTGAACAGAATGCGTGACAGAACACTCAGAGCGAAACACCTTGAACCTGCGCCGCACCGTGCTAACCTGCAACGGCAGAAGCAAGCCTAACTCCCTAGGCACAGGAGCGCCGCCAAGCCCGTGAAAGCGCAAGCACCCGAACTACTTTAGCTGGCCTCGCTTTGTCCGCAGCAACAATGTGTGTCAAATCCGCCGCTCCTTATAGCTGATTTCATAGCTGATTTCGTAATGGTGTACAGCGTTACGAAGTTCGGGGAATACAGGGATTCTTCACTGCGTTCAGGATGACGACTCTCCAGGAATAGGAAACGGGTTTACAACAAGTGAGTAAGTGGATATAGAAAGGTTCTTCCGTCTTTTGGTTGTCATTCCCGAAGGGAATCTGCGCTTGTTCTTGCTGTTCCCGGTTCTCTACACCATCTGTAACTCGCTCTGATTTGTCATTCCGCAGCCCCTTGATTTTGTTACTCCGGCGTGAAGCGGAGGGGGCCGCTTCTGACCACGCAGCAACCAGCCCCAAGGACCCCATGCCCACCATCCTGATCCACGAAACCAACGGCATCCGCACCCTTACCCTGAATCGGCCTGAGCGCCGTAACGCGCTCACGCCCGAGATGCAGACGGAGTTGATCGCCGCTTTCGACGAAGCCGCGGTCTCCTCTTCTACCCGCGTCGTCATTCTCACGGGCGCGGGTGAATGCTTCTGTTCCGGCCTTGATCTCTCCGCGCTGCAAGCCATGCAGAACAAAACATCCGCGCAGCTTGACGAGGACGCGCGCCGCATCGCCCGCATGTTCCAAACGCTCTACGCTCTGCCGGTTCCGACGATCGCACAAGTCAATGGCCACGCCATCGCCGGCGGAACCGGACTGGCGACGCTGTGCGACTTCACACTCGCTGCCACTCCCGCAAAGTTCGGCTACACCGAAGTCCGCATCGGTTTCATACCAGCGCTCGTCTCTGCCTATCTCGTCATGCAGATCGGCGAGAAACGCGCGCGCGACCTGCTCCTCACGGGGCGTCTTTTTTTCGCCGAAGAAGGTTTCCGGTTAGGCCTGATTACAGAAGTTGTCGCTCCGGAAGAACTTGCCGCGCGCACGCAGGCTCTGGCGGAGACTTTCCTTGCCAACTCACCAGCGTCGCTACGCGCCACCAAAGCTTTGGTAGCCGCGCAGAATCATCCCTGGCTTGAAGCAGCGCTTGCACTCTCTCTCGAAGCCAATGTCAGCGGGCGGCAGCATCCGGACTTCCGCGAAGGTCTAAGCGCATTCCTCGAAAAGCGCCCGCCCGTATGGCAAGACTGAGTTCTCTCTGTCATCTCTCCGCACCGTTTTCACGTCGTTGCATCGACGTTCAGAGAATACAGGGATCCTTCACTGCGTTCAGGATGACGACTCTCCAGAAATAGGAAATCGGGTTTACACAAGGTAGTAAGTGGATGTAGAAAGGCTCTTGCGTCCTTCTGGTTGTCATTCCCGAAGGGAATCTGCGTTTGTTCTTGCTATTCACGGTTCTACACCATCTGCAATCCGCCTTACACTCTACTTATGCCCTCAGAGACCAGCATTCGCGTGCGCTACGCCGAAACCGATCAGATGGGCGTTGTCTATCACGCCAATTATTTTGTCTGGTTTGAAGTAGGGCGCGTCGAACTGATTCGCCAGATAGGCTTCGACTACAGGACGATGGAACAGGAAGACGGAATCAAAATCGCGGTCGTTGAAGCGACCTGTCGCTACAAATCACCCGCACGCTACGACGACCAACTCATCGTTCGCACGCGCATCGCTGAATCCCGCGGCAGCATCCTGCGCTTCGCCTACAAGCTCCATCGCGCAGCGGACGATCACCTGCTCGCCGAAGCCGCCACAACGCACATTGTCGTCAACCGCGAGATGCAACGCGCGCCGATGCCGCAGCGCTATGCAGCTGCCTTCGCAGCCGCTCAATCAGACAACTAGAGCGGATTCAGAGTTGGTGTAGAGAACCGCGAACAGCAAAACCCAACCGCAGATTCCCTTCGGGAATGACAACCAAAAGACGGAGGAGCCTTTCTACATTTACGTAAAATTTGTTTCCAAACCCGTCGTCATCCTGAACGCAGTGAAGGATCCCTGTATTCCGCCGAACGTTGCTACGCCGTACATCATTACAAAATCAGATGTAACCTCAGCAAACGCTTTTTGGTGTCATCCCCGCAGGGGATCTGCGTTCCGCCCTTTGCTATCAGCGATGACGAATTGCGTGCTCGCACTCGGCTGTGATCGCTCACTGCACACGCCCCCCATACTTCCGCGCGATCTCCGCGCTCGCCGCGATGAGCCCGTCGAGCGGCCGGAGATCCGGTAGATCAGCGCCGAGCTCGCCCAGCACACGCAGCAGAACCTCCGTCGGCAGATTCCCCACCAGCGCATCCTGCGCAAACGGGCACCCGCCAAGCCCGCCGATGGCCCCATCGAACCGCCTGCACCCTGCTCCATAGGCGGCACGAATCAAAGCTTCCGCGCCATCGGGTGATGCGTGCAGATGCACGCCGATCTCCACGCCCTCATGCACTGCCATCACATCGCTCACGACATCGGCTACCAGCTTCGGCGTAGCCACGCCAACCGTATCGGCGAGTGAAATCTGCGTCACGCCTGAATCTGCCAGCAGATCGCACGCGTTGACCACTTCATCGATCGTCCAGTCATCGCCATAAGGGTTTCCGAACGCCATCGAAACATACGCCACCACGTCGAGCCCAGCCTTGAACGCGTGTGTCCCGATTGCCTCCAGCGCATCGAGCGACTGCTCCGGCGTCTGATTCTGGTTGCGCTGGAGGAATCCCGGCGAGATCGAATAGGGGAAGCCCAACGTGCTGACCGCATGCGTCGCAATCGCCCGCTCCGCACCTTTCTCGTTCACCACGATTCCGATGATCTCCACATCATCCGGTGGATCGAGGTAGGTGAGCACCAACTCCGAATCCGCCATCTGCGGGACGGCGGACTTCGACACAAAACTCACCGCGTCAATGTGCTTGAAACCAGCCGCCACCAGAACGCGCAGGTAGTCGGCCTTTACTTCGGCGGGCATCGTTCCCGGCAGGCCCTGCCAAGCATCCCGAGGGCACTCCACAATCTTCACCACGTCTGCACCTCCGTTTCAAAATAGGCCACTCAACTCCCGCCGTCCGTCCACAACGCGCACAATTTCAATTGTCTTCACCGGACCGTCATCCATGTCGGGATGCAGTTCGTAGAGGATCAGGTAAGCTCGCTCCACCAACACCCGAGCCGTGGGCGCGACCCCCAGTCGGCGCGGTCCCAAACGGGGATAAATGGAGCAGCGTTTCCGCCCGGCTCTCAATCTGTGAGTACACGCGCTCCGCTGCTTTTGGGCTGTCGCTGCCGATCGTGACGTATATGTCGAGTAGATCTTCGAGCGCCTGAGGACTCCAGAGGAACTCAGCCGGCATGGGTCATCGTACGTCGTGGAGTTTTCTCCAGCCGCCGCCGGGCTTGTTCGCGCACCTTGGCTAGATCCGCCGGTAAGGCGGGGCCGCTCCTTTTGCCCTGAGCCCATAATTTCCGAAGCTGCTCGACGTCCTGCCCGTGTAACTCCCGTTTGCGCTGCCAGTCGCGGAGCGCATCCCGTACGATCTCGCTGGTGGTGGCGTATTCCCCGGTTTCTACAGCCGCTTTCAGCGCTGCGACCTGCTCGCCAGTCAGCGCGACAGTCACCTTGTGAACCTCAGGCATACCTGTCTCCTGGTAGTAAATCTTACTACTTTACGCGCCGTCAGCAATTCAGTTTCTGCCGATTCCTCACGTCTGAATCACTCCCGGATTAAATCGCGCCACATCCGTATTCAGCGCACACGCTTCCAACGCCGTCATCAGGACATCACGCGTCTTCGCCGGATCGATAATCGCGTCCACCCAAAGGCGCGCCGCACCGTAGCGAGGATCGGCAGCCGCGTCGTATCCGTCCTTGATCTCCTGCCAGATGGCGTGCTTCTTCGCCTCGTCCACCACCTCACCGGACCGTTCCATCTGCTTGGCGCGAACCTCCGCCAGCGTGTTCGCCGCCGCGGCTCCGCCCATCACCGAATAGCGTGCCGTGGGCCAGGCAAAGATGAATCGCGGATCGTAAGCCTTGCCGCACATCGCATAGTGCCCCGCGCCAAAGCTCCCGCCCACAATCACGGAAATCTTCGGGACTACGCTGGTTGAAACAGCGGAGACCATCTTCGCTCCCGCGCGAATGATTCCCGACCACTCCGCATCCTTGCCCACCATAAAGCCGTTGACGTCATGCAGAAAAATGAGCGGCACCAGATTCTGGTTGCAGTCCATGATGAAGCGCGCTGCTTTCTGCGCCGCCTCCGTGTAAATGACGCCGCCCACCTCAACGCGCTTTGACCCAGCCATTGGACCCTGCGCGACGGTCTGCATCTGGTTCAGCTTCTGGTTGGCGACGATGCCGACCGCACGTCCGCCGATGCGCGCATACCCGCACACCAGCGTGCGCCCGAACTCCGCCTTGTACTCGTCGAATTCGCTGCGATCGACAAGGCGCGCAATCACATCGCGCATGTCGTAGACATTTGAAGCTCCGGGAGCGGGGTCAAGAAATCCGTAGAGATCTTCCGCCGCAAACTTCGGAGCATCGCGTACTGCGTCGTATACCACCCGCGAGAAAACTTCTGCCTTGGCCCGGCTGCCTATCTTGCCTACGAGAGAACGTAGCCGAGCCAGGCACAGATGGTCATTTGGCTCTTTGAAGTCGACGGTGCCTGAGATCTCCGCATGCATTGCGGCGCCGCCCAGTTCCTCCGGCGGAGTCTTCTGCCCGATCGCCGCCTGCACCAACGCAGGCCCTGCCAGGAACAATCCCGAACCCTCCGTCATCAACACCGTATCGGTCATTACCGGCAGGTACGCCCCGCCCGCGACACACATTCCCATGATGGCCGTAATCTGAGGAATCCCCAGGCTCGACATCACCGCATTATTGCGAAACACGCGGCCGAAATCATCCTGATCAGGAAAGACCTCTTCCTGCAAGGGCAGAAATACGCCGCTCGAATCCACGAGATAGAGCGTAGGAATGTGATTCTCGAGCGCAATGTGCTGCGCCCGCAAAAGCTTCTTCGCGGTCATCGGAAAGAACGCGCCCGCCTTCACGGTCGCGTCGTTGGCGATGATCATGCAGAGCCGGCCTTCAACGCGGGCCAGCACCGCAACCGCACCCGCAGCAGGCGCGCCGCCATACTCCGCATACATGCCGTGCGCCGCCCAGAGGCCAAGCTCCAACATCTCGGACCCGGAATCGACCAACAGCGCAAGCCGCTCGCGTGCGGTCAAACGCCCCTTGGCGCGCTGTGCGTCGACGGCCTTTTTGCCGCCGCCCTCGCGAATCTTCGCCTCGCCCTCATGCACCTGCTGCAACAACGCACGTGCGGCTTTCGCATTCGCCTGCATCTTCACCGAGTTCGTGTCCACCGCGCTCTTCAACTGATTGCTGAACTTTGTTTCCGCCGCCATCTTGCTCCTCACATCTCCCTTAGCAAGATACCTTGTGCTCTGCGGTTCTGGCTCTTTACGCAGCCCTGCATTCACGCGCGCACACGCAGGATTCCATCATCGCGCACGCCAACATGGGATAATCGGTTGAAAGGCTGTGCCCTCACCATGCTCCGCAAGCTGCTGAAATCGAAGATCCACCACGCCACCGTCACGGGTTCCGACCTCAATTATGAAGGCAGCATTGCCATCGATCCCGCGCTGCTCGAAGCTGCGGACATTCAGGCGTTTGAAGCGGTCCATGTCTGGAGCGTGACGAACGGCAGCCGTCTGCAAACCTACGCGATCCCTGGGGAGGCCAGCTCCGGCCAGGTGATGCTGAACGGAGCCGCCGCCCGTCTCGCCGCTGCGGGAGACCTGGTTATCATCGCTTCCTTCGCGTGGCTCACCGAAGCAGAAGCGAAAGCCGCCGCCCCAAGCTGGTCTTTGTGGATGCCCACAACCGCATCGTGAAAAATGACAACTCCTGAATCTTGGATAACGACCGACGCCACCGTCACCAGTTGCCGCTTCCAGTTCGCACGCATGAATACCTGGACGCTCGGCATTCAGACGCAGGAAAAGTTTCGCATCACGTTCGACTACTACGCTCACGGTAAGCTCTACTCGGACGAGTTCCAGTCCCCGGTCGCCATCCCGCAGAACACGTCCGTTACAGTCCGCTATAACCCGCTCGCGCCAGAGCAGAACGACCGCACCTCCGGGCCGAACCGCCGCTCCGACAATGCGAACCCACGCCGTGCGCAACTCATCGTTGGCGTTGCCGGTTCTGTCGTCCTTTCGCTGCTCTGGCTTGCCCTCCTGCGCGGCTGCCGTTAGCTCCCGGCCACGCGGCTCCGGTCGAGCGAAGAAATCTTTGTTAGTTCTCTCAATCAGCGATAATCTTTCATGCCCAATCCCTGTGAGCAAGCCGTAGCCGAATACTTTGCTGCCGTCCGCGCCGGAGATGTTGAACGCTGGGTCAACACCTTCGCACCTGATGGCGTCAGCCACGATCCCGTCGGCACACCGCCCATGGAGGGCCACGCCGCTCTGCGAAATTTTCTGACGCACATCGGCGCATCCTTTCTCAGCGTGTCCTTGACCGAGGACGCTGTGTTCGCCAACGGCAGCTCTGCCGCAGTCAAATGGACCGGCAAAGCGACCGCGCACTCGGGCAAATCCGTCGACTTTCAGGGCGTGGACGTCATCGACTGCAACGAGGAAGGCAAGATCATCCTGGTCCGCGCCTTCTGGGATGCTGCGCCAGTTATGGCCATCGCTGGCACCTAACGCCGCCAACCGCCAGTGCGTCACTCTGGCGAAGCCAGAATCTCCGTGTTTGCGCTGCTCCGCGCTCCTGACTCAAGCCGCTGGAGCCCCAACTCACCTGCGTTCAGCTGCATGGCCGCCAGGCAGTTGGCCACGTGCTCCTCGAGCGGCAGACCTAGCAACTCCGCCCCGTGCGTCATGTCTTCGCGCTTCACCGCCCGTGCGAAGCCCTTGTCCTTCATCTTTTTCACCGCGCTCTTGGCCTCAACGTCCGCAATTGCCTTGGTCGGCTTTACCAGCGCGCAGGCTGTCAGGAAGCCTGCCAGTTCGTCGCAGGCGAAGAGCGCCCGGTCGAGGTGGGTCTCCGGCTGGACGCCCGAATAGTCCGCATGTGCCAGGAGTGCATGCAGCATCTCTTCCGGCCAGCCATGCTCGCGCAGATACGCCACGCCGACAAAGGGATGCTCTTCAGCCGAAGGATGGCGTTCGTAGTCAAAGTCATGCAGCAGCCCCGCGCAGGCATACCGGTCGGCGAACTTTTCCGCAGCCTCACCTTCGAGTCCAAGACGCGCCGCCTCCTTGCGTCCGTAACTCTCGCAGCAGAACGCCACCGAGAGCGCATGCTTGCGCAGGCTTTCGCCCTTCGTCCACTCTTCCATCAACCTGCGCGCGTCCGCTTTGTTCAAGGTCAAATCCTCCGAAACCTCATCTTAACCTTGAACCTCACGGCCGCTAATGTTTACCAGTTTGGATCAACCCTGGTAATTGTGCAAAAGCTACCGTAGTACCGCACACATAACTCTTGACTCCCACGATACCCAGTGTCACTCTAGGCACATCGCAGGCGCCGTTATCGGACGCTTGCGCTGCGGACCTTGCTCTGGCCCCCGCCCGCTTCACACACAACTATGGCAACCATGATGGCGCCCCTTCCGGCGGCAACCGAGCGTGAGGTTCTGCGCTGCGGAAACTGCAAGTTGGTTCAGTATCGTTGCGCGACATCCTCAACCTGCAGGCGCTGCAAGCAGAGCCTGGAAGTTGAAAAACCCACTATCCCCGCTGCTCCACTCACCTTGGTCCCGCCAGCCGTCAAGGTTGAGGAAGGCCTGCAGGTTGCAACGGCGGTGCGCGATCTGCGCCACGTCCGCAACCTGAGCCAGCGTCAGCTTGCCGGGCGCATGGGCGTTCCCCGTACCTACATCTCGAAGATCGAGAACGGCAAGGCCATGCCGACGCTGTCCTCGCTCGATCGTCTGGCGCGCGCGCTTGAGGTCGACTTGTCGGCCCTGCTTCGCGACTCCCGCACACGGCATTCGAACGAGACCGCCATGCTCACCGAGGATCCTTTCCTCGCTGAGATCGCTGTCTTTGCCGCCAAGCTCGACCCGCTGCAGAAATCGATTTTCCTCAACCACGTCCGCGAACTGGCTGCAGGCCGACGCCGCATTGCCTAGGCATCAGCAGCACCCGCATCTCTTCTCTCTCCAGCGGCCGCATCCATCCGGGTGCGGCTGCCCTCCACTGCCTTATTGTTGTCATTCCCGAAGGGAATCTGCGTTTTCTCCCGCGAGCAATCCATACCGAGCAGACCAAGCTACCACTGACCAACACCTTTTCCCTGCACAGACGTGCTCCCCGCCCGCGGCATCCTAGTATGCTGTTCAGAAGCATCCGCCGAGGACTCTGTTGCCGCCTGTCCTACCCAGCCCCGTTCTAACTCCGGCACCCAGCCGCATCCACGAGCTCTCTGCGGATGAGATGGACATTTACGCTCAACTGGACCCCACCCGAATCCCGCGCCACGTCGCGATCATCATGGATGGCAATGGCCGCTGGGCCGGCAAGCGTGCCCTCAAACGCTTCCTCGGCCACCAGCAAGGCGCCGAAAGCGTGCAGTTCGTCGTGGAAACCGCATCCCGCATCAACCTTCCGTGGCTCACCCTCTACGCCTTTTCGCTTGAAAACAATCTGCGCCGGCCCAAAGCCGAGGTCAGCTTCCTGATGAAGCTGTTGAAGAGCTACCTGACCGGCAACGTCAAGCGCATGAATGACAACAATGTGCGCATGGCGTACATCGGCCGCACCGCCGGTCTGCCGCAGGAGATTCAGGACACCATGCAGTGGGCCGAGGAAGAGACTGCCCACAACACCGGCACCACCCTCACGCTTGCTCTGCATTATGGTTCCAGGTCAGAGATCGTTGATGCCACTCGTTCGCTCATTCAGCAGCTGATCGACGAAGCCCACCAGCGCGGCTGTTCGCTCGAAGATCTGCTCCAGGTCGACTCGCTCGAATCGCGCATCGACGAAGCCCAGCTTTCGGAGCATCTCTACACCGCGCACATGCCCGACCCTGACCTGGTCATTCGCACCTCGGGCGAACAGCGCATCTCGAACTTTCTACTGTGGCAGATTGCTTATGCTGAGATCTTCGTCACCGACCGCCTCTGGCCGGACTTCCGCGGCATTCATCTGCTGGAAGCCATTCAGAATTATCAGCAGCGCGAACGCCGCTTTGGCGGCCTGGGAGAAGGCACCGACGAACGCCTCGAAGGCAAGGACGACGCGCTCGAATCCCCTGAATCCATCGCGGCCCAGCTCGCCAGGCACTGAGTCCCATAGGAAGTCTTTACTGCCTTCAAGGGATAGAACCATTTATCCTTGCCCCTGAATGAAACGCATTCTCACCGCCGTCGTTCTGATCGCCGTAGTGTTTGCGCTGATCTTCCTCGCACCCTTGTGGTTGATCGCAGTGGTTGCTGCGATTGTTGCTGCGCTGGCCGCATACGAGTATCGTGACCTCGCGCACCAGAAGGATGTCTACATTCCGCTGTGGTGGCTGCTGGGCGCAATCGCGCTTATCTTCCTTTCCATCCATTACCAGCCTACGTTTGAGCTTCCCGTTCTCACCCTGATCACCTTTATCCTGCTCGCCTGGTCAGGCTTCCGCGCGCCGCTGCAAAGGGTTCTGCTGGACACCGCGCTCGGTCTCTTCGCGCTGATTTACGTCGTCTATCCCCTAACACTCCTTACCCTGATCAAGGCACACGAGGATGGCACCGGCCTCCTCGTTTTCCTTTTCGTCTGCGTGTGGTTTGGCGATATCGCCGCGCTGTACGTCGGCAAAAACTTCGGCCGCAAAAAGCTGGCGCCGCAACTCTCACCGAATAAAACCTGGGAAGGCTCAATTGCTTCTGTCGCGGGTTCAGTCGCGTTTGGGATGGGCGTGTACTACCTGGGACAATTCCTCGACACGCGCGGCTTCGCCCAGCTCCACATCGGCTGGCCAATCTGGCAACTGGTGCTTCTGGCCATCGTCCTCAACTTTGCCGCGCAACTGGGCGATTTGTTAGAGAGCGCAATCAAACGCGGCGCGGGCATCAAGGATTCAGGCACCATGCTTCCTGGCCATGGAGGCATTCTCGACCGCATCGACGCCCTGCTGCTGGCGGCTCCGGTGCTTTGGTATATCCTGCTGTTCCGCGACTGGCTCGGAGCCTTCGGCTGAACCCGAACACGTCGGGAAGGCTCTTCCGTCTTCTGGTTGTCATTCCCGTAGGGAATCTGCGTTTGTTCTTGCTGTCCCGGTTCTCTACACCCTCTGTCAATCCGCTTTAGCGAATCGGTTTTGCAGGCTTCGTCAGAGTCTTAGCAGACTTCTTCATAGCTTTCGCGTCAAGCACACCAACGCCGGTGCCCTGCCGGACAATGTAAATTGAATCAACTCCCGGCAGCTTCACGGTTTCAACTGCACCGCCGGGCCAGTGGACTTCCAGCTTGTTGACGCTGGCCGAGGCTCCCAGGCCAAAGTGCAGCCGAGGATCGGATGATGATGCGAAGCTGCCACCGCTGATCACGTCTGCGCGCTGCCGGAAGCCGTTAGCTGTCAAATAAACTACCGCTCCCACAGCATCACGCGGGCCATGCGGACCTCCGATCAGCTTGAGTTCCACCCAATGGTTGCCGTTCTCGACGACGTTGCGCAACAGGGTCGGCGTGCCATCCATGTTATTGATCACGGCATCGATGTGACCGTCGTTGAACAGGTCACCATAGGCCAGGCCGCGCCCCACCGCAGCACGAGCGAGCGCAGAACCTTCCACGGCCGGAACAATCTTCAGCTTCCCTGCATCGCTATGAAAGAGCAGAGGACGCTGCGCATAGCTGGTTCCCCACTTGAGTTGATCGACTGCTGGATAAACGTGCCCATTGGCTTCCAGAAGGTCTAGCCAGCCATCATTGTCATAGTCGAAGAAGGCGTCGCCCCAGCCCAGGAATGGAACCGTAACTTCTGCGATTCCCATGTGGTAGCTGATGTCGGTAAAGTTACCGTCGCCATCGTTGTGATAGAGCGGCTTATAGTCATCCGAGAACGTGGTGTTGTAGAGATCTACCCTTCCATCATGAGTCAGGTCTCCCGGCGCTATCCCCATGGACGCCGTCTCCTGGCCACTCTCGTTCAGTGCATAGCCCGATGCAAAGCTGTCGTCTTCAAACGTGCCGTTCCCCTTATTGATGTAGAGGTAGTTGGGCGTAGAGTCGTTGGCGACCAGGAGGTCGACTTTACCGTCGCTGTTGACATCGACGAAGACCGACGCAAGCCCGTAATAGCGCTCCTTGTTGTCGGCAACTCCGGCTTTGACGCTGACATCGGTAAAGGTACCGTCGCCATTGTTGTGGAACAAATGGTCGGATTCTCCAGGCAGACCACGTGGGCCGCACATTACCTTCACACCTCGAAAGGAGCAGAAACTTGAGGAGGTGTTAGCAGACGGCTTTCCGTCGTTAGCCATTTCGTAGTGCACATAGCCGGGGACGAATAAGTCGAGCCGACCGTCTCCGTCGTAGTCGCCCCAGGTGGAGCCGGTGGACCAGTTGCCGAGCGCTACTCCGGCCTTCTCGGCAACGTCGGTAAACGTGCCATCGTGATTGTTGTGGTAGAGCCGGTTCTTTCCGTAATTCGAGACGAAGATGTCAGGCCAGCCATCGTTGTCATAATCGGCGACGGCCGCGCCAAAACCCCAGCGGTCATTGGCTACGCCGGCGCTCTGGGTCACATCGGTAAACGTGCCGTCGCGATTATTGTGAAACAAAGCCGCGTGAGGCGCGGACGCTTTTCCCGTTTGCGCATCGTAAGTCGAGCCGTTGACAAGGTAGATGTCGAGCCAGCCGTCATTGTCGTAATCGAGCAGCGCGACACCTGACCCCACCGTTTCGATGATGTAGTTCTTTTCGGGATTACCCATCTGGTGGTGGAAGCTTGCCAGTCCGCTGCTGGCAGTTGCGTCTTTAAAGATGATGGGGCCTGAAGCGACCGTCCCGCCCGCGGTAATTGGACGGTTTTTGGAGTCAAGAACTGCGGCGTGGGGAGGTCCACTCTGCACCCCGCTGCTCTGCATTCCGCTTCCATCCTGCGGAGTTGCAGACGTCGTCTCCTTCGACTGACTTGCCTGCGATGCTCCCGTGGCCTGCCCCAGGGCGCAGGCAGAGGTGAAGACAGCAAAAATCAGGAAGATTGATCGAGTTGTAGAGTGCAGGTCAGCCATGATTTAGAGGAGTTCCGATACTGATGATTACCGCCATGATTATCCGTTGAACCGGTGAAGGTAAGAGGCAAACTGCCCTTCCATCGTATCGCTTTCGGGAAGCGTACGAAAGGCATACGGTTTTGCATTCCCGCTGGGAATGACAGCTAAAAGGCGGAGGAAAACAGTCCCAAATCTGTCGAGCAGTCAGGCCTGAAGCGCGCATCCGCAACTCTGCGAAAATAGCAGCGTGAAGAAAATTGCCATTCTGGGCAGCACCGGCTCCATCGGCACCTCTACCCTTTCGCTTTGCGAGCAGTTTCCCAACCGCTTCGTTCCCATTACGCTGGCGGCAGGCGCCAACGTCGACACAGCCTTCGAGCAGGCCGTCCGCTGGCACCCCCAACTCATCTCGCTCGCCACCGAGCAATCCGCCGAAGCCCTCCGCACGCGTCTTCGCGAAGCCGGAATCAGCGGCACCGAAGTCCTCTACGGAACACTCGGAACTATCGCCGTCGCGACCCACCCCGAGGTCGATTTCGTGGTGTCCGCCATCGTAGGCGTGGCGGGGCTGGAGGCCACCTACGCTGCCGCCCAGGCCGGTAAAGACATCGGCCTCGCCAACAAGGAAGCGCTGGTCACAGCCGGCGAACTCATCCTCGACGCTGCGCACGCCAGCGGCGCGGCCCTGCTGCCCATCGATTCCGAACACAACGCCATTCACCAGGCCATGCGCGGCGGCGCGCAGTCTGAGGTCAAGCAAATTTGGCTTACCGCATCAGGCGGACCCTTCCGCACCACACCACTTCCGGACTTTGCCCATATCACGCCCGCGCAGGCGCTCAAGCACCCTACCTGGGTCATGGGTCAGCGCATTACGATCGACTCCGCCACCATGCTCAACAAAGGGCTCGAGGTTATCGAAGCCTGCCGCCTCTTCAACCTGCCGCCCGCGAAGGTTCGGGTCACCGTCCACCCGCAGTCCACGGTTCACTCGCTGGTCGAGTTCATCGACGGCTCGATCCTGGCCCAGATCTCCGTCACTGACATGCGCCTGCCGATCCTTTACGCGCTCGCTTACCCGGAACGGCCGGCTTCCAACCTCACCTTCGACCTCGCTGCACTGTCGCACCTCGACTTCTCCCCGCCTGATTTTGAGCGCTTCCCATGCCTGCGTCTCGCCTATGAAGCTGCCGAATCAGGTCCGGCCGCCTGCATCGCACTGAATGCCGCCGATGAGATTGCCGTGGCCGGGTTCCTCGCCGGTGAAATCCCGTTTATGGGGATTCCGCGTACAATCGAGCGTGTTGTGGAGCTAACTCCAGCGGCCAAGCCCGAGTCTATCCAGGACGTCCTCACCGCCGACTCTGAAGCTCGTGAGCGAGCCCGCGAAGTTGTAGCCCAGGACTACAGGTAGAAAGCCGCAGAGCGCTTCTCTCCATCCCGCAGCGCAAAAGCAGCACCGCAATTCGCCGCACTGTCACCGAGGATTAGAACCCGTTGCCCTTCACCGCCTCCAGCCTCTCCGCGCTCCCTGAGCTCGGCATCGTCCTTGGCATCATGGTGCTCGTTCACGAGCTGGGCCACTTCGCCGTCGCCAAGGCCTGCGGCGTACGTGTGGAGGCGTTTGCCATCGGGTTCGGCAAGCGGCTCTTCGGGTTCGTCCACAATGGCACCGATTATTGCGTCAACCTGATTCCGCTCGGCGGCTACGTCAAGATGGCGGGCGAGCTTCCCGGCGAAGCCACCAACCAGTGGGATTCGGGCGAGTTCACCTCGCATCCCCGCTGGCAGCGAGTGCTGATTGCCATCGCGGGCCCGGTGGCCAACTTTATCCTGGCCTTCGCACTCCTCGCCGCCCTCTACATGGCCCACTACGAGGTCCCGACCTATGTCACCCACACGGCGGTCGCCGATTACATCTCGCCCGCTTCTCCTGTCGGCAAGACAGGCATGATCGCGGGCGACACGGTTGCCGCCTTCGATGGCCACGCAGACCCAACATGGGAAGACCTGGAAAATCAGGCGCGCCTGAATCTGAACCAGACAGCGCCTTTCTCTTACCTGCACAACGGCAAGCGCGTGGATTCAAGACTCTTCGTCCGGAACAAGGGCGCTGCCGAGGACTTCGACTTCCAGGATCTTGGCTTTGTCCCCGTTATGCAGTCGGTGCCGGTTGAGGTCTCCGCGCTGCCTGATCCGAGCACGCCTGCGGCCCGGGCCGGTTTGCGGCCGAAGGACGAGATCGACACCGTCAATGGCCAGCCCGTCCACTCCGTCTTCGCGCTCGTCGCTCTGCTGGCCGATCAGCACGGCCGGCCCGTCACACTTGCGGTTCAACGGCCTCAGGCTTCAGGCACCGCACAAAGCCTGTCAATCGTTGTCACGCCTTACCTGACCGATACTCCACAGGGTAAAGCCTACCACCTGGGCTTTATCAACGTGGCTCCGCCCGTGACCGTGCAGCACATGCCGTTTGGCAAGGCTGCGGTGATGTCCTGGCATGACAACCTGAAGAACTCTGTGCTGATCTTCGACGTTCTGCACCGGCTGTTTACACGGCAGGTCTCGGTCAAGTCGCTCTCAAGTCCGATTGGTATCGGCGTTCAGGTCCACGAGGCGTTCGCGATGGCGGGCTGGGCACCCATTGTCGAAACCATGGCGATGATCTCGCTGAACCTCGGCATCTTCAACCTGCTGCCCATTCCCATTCTCGATGGCGGCATGATCGTCTTCCTGTTCATCGAATCGCTTCTACGCCGCGACCTAAATCCGCTCGTAAAAGAGCGCGTCTATCAGGTCGCCTTTGTTTGCCTGATCCTGTTCGCGGCCGTTGTCATCTTTAATGACCTGACGAAATACCTCCCCGGCCACCTGAAGACCTAGGCCGCACTCTTTCTCTTCCTCGGTGAGGTATTGGGGGCAGAGGCTTTGACTTGGGCGGTACGCCACTTTTCTGGATTGGGGAGCTGCGACAGGGGAAAAGCAAACGCAGATCCCCTGCGGCGATGACAACAATAAAGCAACAGAACCAAGTAGGGTATGACAACCAAGTAGGGTATGACAACCAAGTAGGCGATCTCCCCTGCGGGATCGGGACTAAAAAAACCGCCCTACAGATTCCCTCGGCTCGCCTGCTCCCGCTCGATGGCCTCAAACAACGCCTTGAAGTTACCCTTTCCGAAGCTTCGGCTGCCCTTGCGCTGGATGATCTCGTAGAACACCGTGGGACGATCCTCCACAGGCCTGGTAAAGATCTGTAGCATGTAGCCTTCGTTATCCCGATCCACCAGAATGCCTAGCTTCTCCAGATCGTCAATGGGTTCGTCAATCTTGCCCACGCGATCCTGCAGCTCCGTGTAGTAGCTGTGCGGGATGGTCAGGAACTCCACGCCCTGCTGCTGCAGCTTGCTCACCGTCGCAAGAATGTCGTTGGTTGCAAGCGCCATGTGCTGCACACCTGGACCACCGTAAAAGTCCAGGTACTCCTCAATCTGCGACTTGCGTTTGCCCTCGGCGGGCTCATTGATAGGGAACTTCACATAGCCATTCCCATTCGCCATCACCTTCGACATCAACGCCGAATACTCCGTCGAAATATCCGCATCATCGAAGTGCTGGTAGAGCCCGAAACCCATGACGCGCTCATAGAAATCCACCCACTCGTTCATGGAGTTCCAGCCCACGTTGCCCACGCAATGGTCGATGTGCAGCAATCCCACCGGACGTGCCAGCTTGTCCTCAGGCATGGCCCTGTATCCGGGCATGAAGGCACCCTTGTAGTCGGTGCGCTCGACAAAACTGTGGATCGTATCGCCATAGGCCGCAATCGAAGCCGTCACGCAGCGCCCGTTCTCATCCTCGGTCACAGACGGCTCCTGCACACTGATGCCGCCGCGTGCTGTCGTGGCAAGCCATGCCGCCTTAGCGTCGTCCACCCACAGCGCCAGCGATTTGACACCGTCGCCGTGCTTGTCCACGTGCCGTGCGATCTCTGAATCGGCACGCAGCGCGGTGGTTAGGACAAACCGCACCTTGCCCTGCTGCAGCACGTAACTTGCCCGGTCGCGCCGGCCCGTCTCAGGACCTGCATACGCAACCAGCGACATGCCGAACGCGGCCCGGTAGAAGTACGCCGCCTGCCGCGCATTGCCTACGTAGAACTCAATATGATCCGTCCCTTTGAGGGGGAGAAAATC
>JAABUO010003141.1_pt1 | contig 19808 bp, 28 predicted proteins | sample 5559291 | NCBI WGS metagenome assembly JAABUO01 (sample SAMN10711878, study PRJNA513372) | rock metagenome | isolation source: Antarctica rocks | place: Antarctica: Victoria Land, Finger Mt sud
CCTGCAGCGCCTGGGTCAAATCTGCTACCGTGGTCATAGGGACGCTCCTTTGCTCCTAAGGTCTTCTACACCCTTATGATGCCAAAGAAGCGCCCCTGCTCATTTCTTAGCTTGATGCGAGTGGGTGGCTCATTTTCAAGCACCGCCCTGTCGCTCGTAGAGACATACCCCGATAGTCGACGAGCCAGACGACGCCATACAGGTCCGGGTGCTCGGCTTCAAGCCGTGCGAGGGCTATCGCCTTCCGTTCGGCGTCGAGGTCGGCCAGCTCGTCACACGCCGCTTGCTCGGCGTCCGCGCTGTTGGCCTGGGCGCGTACCCGGTCGAGATGCGCGACGAAATCGGGCCGGAGCGGGGGCAGCGCCTGACCCTCGACGGACTCGTGGAGCTGCGTGAAGCGACTCTCGACGGCCTGGCCGAGCGTATCGACCAGGTGTAACTTCGGATCTCGCCGGCTCATGCGACCCTCCCCCTCGACTGCTGCGCCGCCCGTATCGCCTGAATCGCTGTGTTCAAGCTGACGGCCTGGGCATGATCGCCGCCGGCAACGTCGGGATGCGCGATCTTCGCCGCGGCGCGGTAGACGGCCTCCGCCGCCCAGAGGGGCGCATCCGGCACGAGGTACAGCACGCGATAGGGCGAGGACGCCGGCGCTGCTGGAGCGTCCTGGGGCCGCTCAGAGTGCCGGTGCTGACCATCGCGCCGCGTGGCGTTCCAGTCTTGTCGGCCTGCCCAGGCATCGGCCCAGCGCTGTAGCCGCGCAATCGAGTAGGAGGACAGCGTCCACTCGCGTGCGGCGCCATCGTACTTCAAGCCCGTGCCGTGGTTGAATGACCGCTTGAGATCAGCCTTGGCCTCGGCCCACAGGTCGGTATCGGACGTGATCCACCAAAAGCCGTAGCGGCCGTCGGTGCGCTCGCGAGCAAAGAAGGTTAGGTCGCTTGTACCGTAGGAGTTGCTCATTGAAAGCCTCCAGGGGTGATTGGAGGGCGGGCGGCAGTCGCCCTCTGTGTCGTCGATGGAGCCTCGATGCTACAGAGCATGAGCGTCCTCCTGGCCTGTGTCAGGACCATGGGACACAAACGCACACGGCCCGCGCTCTGCCTGTTGTGCCTCCTCGCCGCATGGCCAGCAGCGGCCATATGGAGGGCACAGGCTGTGATGTTGACCGCACTCAGGGCAAGCTAGATAGGCGCGGAGCAGGGCGGCGTTGACCGCGACGCGCGTGACGAGCACGGGCGCGATCGCGCGGCTGATGACCAGAAGGATCTCCTCCTGGCTGGCCGTCACAAGGACGCCACGCTCACGGAGGTACGTCAGGATCGCCGCCGCTTTGCCCATCTCCACGGCGCTGAGATGGCCCGCCACGAAGGGGGCATCGGGGTCTACCTCGACGTGCAAGAGCCCCGGCTCGACCGCGCATAGCGCGTCCTGTGGAATAGGTAGAACCTGCGTGACCTGGGGCCGCTCGACGGTGAGGGTCATACTGACACCCCCTCACGGGCTTGAGTGCGGGTCACTATGCGAAGTGGGCTCGGCGGGCGCTCCCCCAATCGGCACGGCTTGCAGGTGAGGCCGTGCGGGGTTAGAGTGACGCCGCACTCGTAGCAGGGCCTCAGGTCGTCGGCCGCCGGCGGCCGGGCTGATTCAATGTTGACATCGAACAAGTTAGTAACGGTACGGTGTGTGTCGTGGTGTGTAGATTCAATGTTGACATTGAATACTGAATCTTCGGACGCCTCGCGCTCGCGCTCGCGGCACTCATCGCAGCACCAATCAGCCGCCGCGATGAAGGACCCACAACCGGCGCGGCACATGATCCGCCCCGCGGCACCCCCACCCACCGGGCGCTGATTATCTTGAATGATGCGCTGCGCTTCCTGTAGAGCGTCACGCGCGGTATTGCGCTCGAACGTGAGCGCTAGGCATTCGGCCGCGGCCTTCTCTTTGTCCTTGCGCTCTTGCTCCATGTCGCGTTTTAGAGCCTGGACAACGTGCAGGGTCGGCTTCTCCTCGGCGATGGCCTTCTGTAGACAGTGTTCGCGGCTTTGCTTGGCTTTGAGCTGGCGCTCGGTGGGGGCGATCTCGGTTAGGTCGGGGAGTTGCGCCCACAGCGCGTTGACCGCGAGGCCATTGATGGCGTACGTGTAGAACCAATCTTTGCCCCGCGCCCCTGCCCGTCGCTCCCCTACGTCGTCGCCCGGCTCCGGTTCCGGGGCCTTCTTCATGACCTGTGTTCTGGTGAGTAGGCCGAGGTCCAGGAGGATATCGCGGCCCTGATGATAGGCGCTGATCGCGAACCCTTCGGCCTGCATGTTTTGTTCATCGACGTAGATGCTACGGGGCCTATCAGTGGATACCGCGCGACCAAGCGGCACGTTCAGACGTTTGTGCATGTGGACGAGGACCCTCTTGGCCTTATCAGGGATCGCCCTGTTCGTGGAGAGATGTTCCCACGCCTTGACTTGTGCTTTCAGGTCGATGAGCTGGGCGCGCTGCGTGGTGACCAACTCACGCAGCTTCGCCACGCTCATGGTCGCTGGCGCGTCTTCTAGCTCGGGCACGTCGGACGCCGCGGCGTCGGTGCGCGTCTGCTTGCGCGCCTCGGCCGCGGCCAGGTCGTGGACCGTCGTGTCGAGTTCCTCGTAGGGGAATGACGGCGTACAGCGGTCCACCCAGGGCCGGAGCAGGATCTTCACCTCGGCCGGGGCGATGCCAAGCGCCAAGTAGTGCCCCACGAGCCGCGTCATATCGTGATGGCGCTGGCCAGCGGGTGAGCCGTTGGCCAGGAGGTCGGCGTAGGAGTTCCTTTCGTCATCGCCTAACCCCGTGGTCGTGGCGCCGTTGGGGCGCGCCGCCCTCGTCTTGGGTGGCAGCGTGGCCGCCAGGGCTTCCAGTTGTGCCCGAGAGATGATACTGCCACGGGGGTACTCTGCCGTGGCGGCGCGCCACGGTCTCTCGGGCGTGTGCATGCCCTTTGCCGTGGCCGTGCCGGCAACGCGGGTGATGCGCGAGGCGTTGGAGTTAGCTACATCGACCGTGGCGGTCGGCGTGCTAAAGCGCGCGTCCAATGCACGAAGCGCGCGTTTGATCAGATCGCGCGCTAGGTCGTCGTTGGGCAGGTCGATGACGAAGATTAAGCCGCCACCGTTGCCCGAACTGGTGATGACGTGGGCCGATCCCCAACCCATGACTTCCCGTAGATAGGTGTGGATGTCGTCGCGCCGGGCTAGGGCGGCTGCGCGCTCGTCGTCGGTCGCCGATTCGTCGGGGCCATTGGCCGCGTCGATGTCAATGAGGAGATGCCGTCGCGACAGGATGTGTTCGTCGGGGGTTGTATCGCCTTTATAGGCGCGGGTGGCCCCTTTATTAAAAGGGCGGCGGCGCGTCCCGTCTTTCTTCAGCGCCAGCGTTGGTGCGTTGGGATCGACAGGGTTCATGGTGAGGTAGACGCCGGCCGCGTAGGTGGGGTGGATGCGCTGCGCAGCCGCTACAAAAGCGTGCCGGTCGGTGAAGTAAGCGCTGTCTATGAGCTTCTTTCCGTATTGGTCGGTCTCCTTGCGGAGGATACGCATCTCATAGACCTGGCCTGGTTCGGTCATCTCGTCCCAGAAGGTTCCAATAGCGTCCGGGTCGGTCGTCGGCGTTAGGCTGCGTGCGTTGGTGTCGCGGGGGGAGGCGCTCATCGCAGACCCCCGATCATGGCACTAACTAGCGCGTAGGGGGTATGTTGTGCTAAACTGGGTAAGGACATCCCAAAACCTCGTTTGACTCTAAGGGCCGGTTCACGAAATCTTGGCGGGTGACGTGACCGGCCTTTCCTATGTCCTGCGATAGTCTCGCAGTGGCATTGCGCTGTAATTGACCCCTTGTGACTGTAGTCATCTATCATCTATGATGGAAAGCAACGACACAACGGGCGCTGTGCCCGTACCTCGCGCCAAGTAAGGTGGCTCGATTCCGAGCCGTGTGTCGTTGCCGCGGCGCGCGTATCCCCGGTTTAGGTCGCCAAACTTTCGACCGGGGTACGCGCTTTTCATTGGCCTGCCACCGGCACTCCCCGCGCCGAAAGCTCTTCCGGCGCACAGCCCGTGCGCGATATCGCGTCGAGCACGTCCAGGCGTATCCGCCACCGCTGGCCGATCTTGACGGCGGGGACGAGCCCGCGCGCGCACCACATCCTGACCGTGCTCGGCGGCGCTCCCATCAGATCCGCCGCGCCTTGTACCCCGACCGCAATGGGGGCGGGTCCGCGTGATCGTTCCATTTCCCACGTCCTTTTCTTTACTGAAATCGCTAAAGTCGCTCTGCATTCCCTATGCTACCGCGCCGTATTAGATTTAACTAGCCCAAACATTCCCCCTTGGAATGTTCTGCAACATTAATTTCCATCTACCTGCCCGATGATCGCTTTGCCGGTCTTCCCGGCTTGGGGAGATCGAGGCCATGCGCCTTGCAGTCTTCCCTATGCAAGTCTCGGATCTTACGAGGCGTGAGGGGTATTTCAGCACCCGTGACGTTACAGGCAGCCTGGACAGTGGGATCGACCATAATCGCGCTGATGATATCCTTGCCTGCCGCCCCCGATGCCAAGAGGTCGTCATAAGCGCGCGTGATGGCCCGCCCCGCAGCGCGCTCCACGGGCGCCATCCTATCTTGCTTTTCCTTCTGGCGCTCGCGTGACGCAGCGCTGACGCCGTAGGCGCGCGCTTGTTTCGCATCTCGGAATAGTTTCCGCTCGATTTGCTCGGCGATTTTCCACTGTGTGTCACCGATGTCCTCCTGCCGTTCTACCCGGAAGGTTTTTACCTCGTCTTGTTTAAGTAGGAACGGCCATGGGTAAGGGGGCGCGATCAGATGAGCGGCGTCGTCGATTGGATCAGGGCACCAGATGAGGTGCGCGAGCAACAGGGCATAATGCTTATTGGCGCGGAGGTTGTCGAGACTGAACACGCCCGCGACGAGGCGCTGTCCGTTGAGAACATCCCTAAAGCCGCGATGCCCCGTCTGATTGAGCGGGACGGGAGGTGGAATGAACGGCCAGAAGTCGATGGGGACGAAGTACCCCGTCGCGGCCCACGTCATGGCAAGAACAATCTCCACGTACTCAGCCCATGCTTGTGTCCCATCAATCCGATAGGACGCTGCCCATTGACGATGTTGTTCCTGGACTTCGGGTAACCCGCGCCACCAAGCGACGCCTCCATCTTTCTCCCAGGCGGCGGCGATAATCGACCGCAGCCGCTCATCTTGCTCACGGCGTTGTGCGGGCGTGAAGAAAAAGACGGATAGATCAGGGGCTACCATCGTGGTCCCCTTCCCGCTGTAATGCACATAGCGACGACCGCACCTCCCGTCGCACATAGGGCGGTGGGGCTCGACACACGAACGACGTTCACGTCCACTCCCCGACCGACCGATGCAACTCCGAGCGATCGCGCTTTGCATAGGTCTGGCTGGTCGTGACGTGGGCGTGCCCCAACTGCGCGGCGACTTGGAGCAAGTCGTGTGTTTCGCCATAAAGACGCGTCCCGGCCGTGTGTCGCAGGCTATGCAGCCCGCGCTCGGCGACGCCGGCCTCCCGTGCTATGCGCTTGACGCGATACCAGGCCGCTTGCCGCGTGCGGTAGGGTAAGACGTACGCATCGGCCTTCGCGTGCGGGATGGCCGTCAGTGCCTGCCGTAGCCCCTTGGACAGCACGACCGTCCGCGCCTTGTCGCCCTTGCCGTGTGTTATGACGAGTTCCTTCGTCGTCATGTTGACATCGGCCCACCGTAACGCGAGCATCTCGCTCGCCCTCAAGGCGCCATGCGCCCCGAGCAGCACGAGTACGCGGTCGAGGCGGGCCATGGTCTTGGCGGCGGGTCCTCCCTCGCCGTCGTGGCGGTCGATGACGGCGAGCAGGGCCGCCACCTCATCCTCGCCGTAGGCGGCGCGCTTCTCCCAGGCCGCCGTGTTATCGCGCGGGGCGCGTGTCTCGCCGAAGGGGTCGGCCGTCGTCGCCCGTGCCCACCGTAAGGCGCGATAGAGTAGTCGCCCCGCGGCCAGATAGACCCTGATGGTCGACGGTTGGTACGCGCCGCGTGCGGCAGTGCTCGCTTGAAGAGTGCTCACCCACGCCTGGCCGGCGTCCTCGTCAGGGTGGAGCATGTCTACCGTGGCCCAGCCGTCGACCAGATCGTCTATCGCGCCGTGGTAGCGTTCGCGCGTCTTCTCGGACGTTCTGGTGCCCGCTCGCCCTTTGAGTGTGAGGTAGGCGTCGGCAAGGCTCCATAACTCGTCAGTGTCATGCGCCAGCGCGGCGGCCATGGCGCGCCGCCTACATTCATCGCGGGCCATGGTCTTCCACACCTTCATACGGTGAACAGCGTCCTCTCCGCGTCCGTCGTGGAGCACCAGCGCCCGCGTTTGCTCGACCATCGTCCACACTCCCTGTCCCGTGCGCGCTTGCGCGCCCTGCGCTATCTGTCGTTACTTGCGCCAATGGGCGATCCCGCGTCGCCAACGGCTCGTACACGAAGTAGACCGAACATCCCTTCGGTTAAAAGCCGCCTAGACGACGGCCGCTTCCTCTTCCCGTTGCGCCGACCGTAGCATGCCGCGATCGCGTGAGTCTCGTACCACAAATCGACGTGGCCCGTCCCCCTCGGCCGTGCGCAGCTTGGTGGCCGCTGCTCTGGCGTCCTTCTCGGTGCGGAAGGGACCAGCGGCTATCTCCTCGATGCGCTCCATCCAGTCCAGGTCCCGCGCCGCGGCTTTACGATCGACAATCCCGAGGTCCAGCCCGTCAGGTTCGATACCCAGGTCGGCGGGCTCGTAGCGATAGGCGATCACGTCAAACGTTTGGTCGCCTGCAGCGACCAGGCCCACGCCAACGAGTTCCGTGAAACTGAACCCCATGTACGGCGGGTCAAACTCAAACTGCCCGTTCTCGTCGCTGTACTCGGATGCGACACGCTCGACGGCATCCACCACAGCGAGCGCCTCGGCGAACGTGAGCAGGCGTAGGCGAGCGATAAGTTCGTCAACATCGACCTCGGCATGGGGGAACGGTTCCATGCGCACACGCCCGTCCGCATTCAAGTGCACGCCGACGCGCGAAAGGATTTCTGCCCTCCTCGCGCGGTCGTCTTCTACCACATCTTTCATGCGCGCGACGTAGGCCCACAGCATTGGTGGATCGACACGGAACCCGCCGTCTTCGTCGCGCCCCCGCCGTCCCGGACTAGGCGCGGCAGCCTCCGTGACAGCGCGCATGATGACGCGCGCTTCCCCAATGGTGAAGGTGGGCAGGGAACGGCGCAGCAGGCTGTAGTAGCGCCCCAGGTCGCGCTTGGCCACGACCGACTCACGCCCCTGTGTCGCACGCGCCTCGATCTCTCTCTCTATGTCCCCTGCACTGTACTGAATCTTTAACGCCATGTTTGATCCCCTCCTCCCTGATGCCTAGTTATGCGGTAAGATGCTAACTCTGTAATAGTATCCACAAGGATGCTTTGTGTCAAAGGAGAGGTGTTTCACATGTGGGAGGAGATGGGGTGATGATCCGGGGGCGCCTCGGCCTGTTGCATGATCTCCACGACCCGTTGCTCGACGAGGCGCTGTATCACCGCGCCCGCTCCTCAGCTTGCACGCGCGTCATAGGGGTGTAGCTTTGCTTTGTCGGCGTCGAGTTTTCGGTGCCATCCTGGACCTGGGCGCTTTTCTCCATTAGAAGGGTTAAAAGCGCCTGGACGGGGGCGCTGAGATTGGTGCGCGCCTGCTGGACGCGCGCCGCATCGACCTGTCCCTCTGTCGTGGTGTCGTGATCCATTGATCCTCCTTTGGCGAAAAGGGTATCTCTTCGGCCGTGTCGTAGGTCAGGGCGCAAGCGGTCTGTGCCGCATCCAATGCCTTGTCAAGCGGCACGACTGGCAGCGCGGCCGGCGTGATGGTGGCCGTGATCATTCGTCCCGCCCCTTGTCGCGTGCTGGCAGGGCTTCAAGGACGAGGCGCCGCAGCGCGCTGGATAGGCTGCGGTCCTCTTCCTGAGCCATCTCCTGTAGTTGGTCTCGCGCCCAATCAGGAAGACGTACGGCGACCCATGTCTCACCGTCTTTCGCGAGCCGTGTGCCTCCCGGTATCAGTTCGCTATTTAGCATGGGGCTAAAGTGCGTGATGCATGCTTGCTCTAGCCTGTCTAATAAGCCGGCGTCGTCTACCGCCATCCAGGCGATACGACAGCACCCGTACTCGTTAAGTTGGCTTAGACGATGGTGCGCAAGCCATCGCTGCCACAAAGAGACTGACTGTCCGATGTAGAGCACCGTGTCGCCGGCAAGCACGAAGTAGATAACGGCCGCGTCTGGGAGGGTCTTACGCTCGTCGAGCGGGACCGACGGTAACTCGGTCAGCGTGATCGTGCTTGGGGTGTTCACGACGCATCCTGCGCGCGATCGCTCCCGCCTTTTCGTTCCATCTCCAACCGCTCCGCAAGCCACTGCCGCGCCAGCGTTGCCGGCGCGAGGGCCTTACGCGCGGCGTAGATGCGCAGCTCGTCCATGAGCGCATCCGGTAGCGTCACGCTGAACTGACGCCCGCGCCGCGCCGGGGTTTCGGTTCCGTCCTGCATGATTGTCCATCCTTCTACCATGTCGTCCATCGGTCCCTCCGCTATTCTACCGTCTTATACCCTCATCTTATCAAGTACACAGTTTATATACAAGTTTTAGATTGACAGTAACATGCAATCCATGTTATAATTATAAATGTGAGGAGCAAATAGCTTCCACAAACACAAATGGCCGGCGAGTGTTCTAACCACTCACCGGCCGGTAGGTACGGAGGCCAGACAAGACAATGAACACCGCACCCAAGGTCAAGGCTACCACGTACAAGCCCATGGTGAAGCTCACTTCTCACCGCGGATTGTACCGCGTTCAGTCTGGGTCCAATCCCAGCGTCTACTACGAGACCAGCGCTAACCAATGCGATTGTCCCGCCCGCAAGCCCTGTAAGCACATGCGCTACGTCCGGCTTCTCAATATCGCGTTCTATGTCACGAAGGAGGCCGAGGGTCCGGTGGCCGTGCCGATGACGGCAGGCGCTCTCAGCGGTATCGTGCGGCCAGTCATGCCCATGCCGCCCGTCGTCGCCAGCCTCGATGCCCAGACCGACGAGGCGGAGATGAGGCTTGCCAGTGCGCGGCGGGCGCTCGCGGACACAGACAGCCGGGCCGACGAATATGCCGGACTGTGGTGCCAGGTGGACCGCTTGGAGCGCGCCGTTGCCGCTCTGCACTATGAACTGATGCGGGCGGCTTGACATGCGTCCCACCACTGCCACTACCAACGCGGCGGGTACGATACCCGCCGCCCCCTACACGACCGCCGAGCCAGCCTACGCGTACGTCGGCAACGGACGTTGGTTGCCGGCGAACAAAGCAGCGCACGAGGAGATCCGCCGCTGGAATGAGTATGCCGCCATGGTCACGGCCCGGAGCGCGGCCAGCAGGGGCGTCCAGCAATGATGCGGACACCTTCCATTCCTCCCACCGAGACAGCGCCCGCGCGTAGCGCCTGGGGTTTCACGCGTGGCGACGATGGCCGCGCGGTCCTGACCCTTGACGGGCAGATCGTCGCCACGCGGGCCTGCCGCACACCCGCCGAGCAGGCCCGCGTGTACGACCTCTACAGCGCGCTCGTGCGCAGGGGGGCGTCACGATGACCACCGCCCTTCCGTCTATCGAGACGCCGTACCTGACCCTGGAACGGCCGGTGCTGGTCTACCAGCGCCACGGTGGCCTGATCGCCGCGCCCTTCGACCTCGACGGCGCTCCGCATGTTGTCACGGTGCGCATCGACCCGCTTACGGACGCCGAGACCGTCGCGATAATTCCGGCCTGCGCGCACGACCCGCGCGCCACACTGGCGGCGCTTGTCGAAGCGTTAGACGCGCTAGAGGGCGTGCGTGACCGCGCTCAGGCCCAGGAGCGTCGTGACGCGGTACGCCTCTTTGAGCGCGCCCTGGTTGCCCTCCGGCGTGAAGGGCAGACCCTCGCGGAGACACGCGCCCAGCCTGCCTCGCGTGTTACGGCCTATCCGGATCGTCGTACCCCGCGCCATACGTCGCGGATGGAGGCTTACGCATGACCACACAGCGCCACGCGTGCCCATGGGCGCGGGGGCCGCCGTCAGGTTCACCGTCAATCCAGTATCGGCCCCACTTTCACTAATTTGGATAGATGCCCAGGAGGGCCATCACCATGACGATGACATCGAATACAGGACACTCGACCGAGTCCCAGGAGCCCCAGGCGGCCCAGGACGCACGCCCCACCGAGACCGGCGCCGCCGATGACCGCACCGCCGTTCACGAGCTGCGGGTGCTGCTTGACCTGGCGGACGATCCCACCGCGGGGAACGAGTTCCGCTCCGCGACCGTGGGCGTCGCCCGCTCCGTCGTCGCCAGTATCCACCGGCTGGCGTCCCCCGGCGCGGCCCTCCCCGGTAAGAGCTACGAGGTTCAACCCCAGGGCATACCGAGCCAGGCCCCCGTCACGCTCGACGGTGAGGCGTCGTATATTCTGTTTAACGCCATTTTCGACGCCATCGTGGCATGGGACAGCGACGATGAGGTGCTTCCGAATGAGGCGGCATACCGTCGCCTGCTCGACCTCGCGGAGGCCCTCGTGATCGCGACGCGCGCCCAGTTGACCGCGATGGGGCCGCTCGTCGCCGCGCATCGAGCCGATGACCACGCGGCGGCCGAATGGAAATCCCATCGGTGGTTTGCGCGACAGTCACGCCCCGGCGACACCACCACGACCATAGGAGCTACACCGTCCGCCGAGGCCGCGCAGGTCTAAGACTGACACTGCCGCGCCGGCGCGCACCTGAGCGCCGCTGGCCGGCACTCTCCATAACACACACAAGGAGCATAGACCACTCATGACGACAGAAACCATTGAGACCCGCCGCACCGGGGCCAAGAGCTACGTCGGCTCTGATGATGGGTGGGGATACACGCACGTCCTCTCTGAAACCGTCTGGACGCTCAGCGATTTCCTCCAAGAACTCGCGGCGGAGATCGAGCCGCACGGGTTCGATCCAGATGATCGAGGGCTATCGGCCGTCGCTGGGTTCCACCGCCAGGAGACACTGCTCGCTTATACGGCGGAACTGAAGGCCGCCGCCTCCCACGCTCTCGATACCGCCGATGGGGGTCAGTGCCGGGCGCGCCTGGCCGAGATCGCGAAAAGGAACGCTAGCCAACAGGAGCGTAAGGCGGCAGCGGAGCAGGCCGGGCAGAACCCGCCGCCCCCCGCACGCCTAAAGGCCACAGGCCGTCCGGTGCGAACTGGTGGGGCCAGGGGATGATAGGTATCCCCCTGGCCCTTTAGGCGTGCGGGGCGTGCTACAATCGCGTAGGAGGAGGACTGATGATGGTGAGGGACGTGAGGAGTCACCGGGTCGGGCGCGCGACGCTGGCTACCGGCGGGACCACGATTGCCTACCGCGCGGTCGCCCCGTTCGAGTGTGTCCAGTGCGCCGGGATTATCGCACCAGGTGCGCTCTTCTCGCGCCAGACGCGACACACACCTACCGGCGCGATGGGTGTGACGACGACCGACCCCATCTGCGTGACCTGCCGCCCGTTTCGGGTGGAGGGCATTGATGAGGGCCTGTAGGCGGTTAAGGTTACCAGTTACCCCTCGCCGCCTTCGTCGTATTAGGACGTGGTACACTAGCGGCGATGATGGACACCCCGCCGGACAACCCGGACACCATGGACAGGTCCGACACCCCCGGACGGTCCGACACATCGGGCATGTCGGACCGGTCGGACATGTCCGCCCGGTCCGCCCTGTCCGTCGCCGAGGCGGCGGCAGTCCTGGGGGTGAACGAGCGCACCGTGCGGCGGTATATCGAGAAGGGGAAGCTCCGCGCCGACCGTTTGGAGACCGACCGGCACACCGTCGAGTTACGCATCAATCAGGCCGCGATCGACGACTACCGTGGCCGGCGCGGCGCTGTCGAACACGAGATGACATCCATGGACACCTCGCCGGACAGCCTGTCCGACAGGCCCGCGCCGCTGTCCGGCGGGGTGTCCGGCCCCTTGTCCGGCCCCTTGTCCGGCCCCTTGTCCGGCCGACCCGTGGACATGCCGGCGCTCATCGGCGCGATCAGCGACCGCCTCGACGCCCAGTATCAGGCGCGTCTTGCCGACAAGGACGAACTGATAGGAGAACTACGCCGCCGTGCCGAGGTCGCCGAGCGGGAGGCTGCGGAGCTTCGCCGGACCAGGCGACAGGCGCCGTGGTGGCTTAGACTGCTGGTAGGGGGCCGCTGAGGCGCGATGTGCGGGTAGGGCGTCATCCTCACCCCGGTCCCAGCAGTGAGGACGGCCCATGACACCACGCCCTCGTTTCGTCGCTCGTTCACGCCCCGACTCGGGGACGTGGGTCGTGTTCGATGACCTGCGCAGCCACACCGTCAGCGCGGGCAATACCGCCTCCGTGGCAAAGTTCATCGCGCACAGCCACGAGGCGACCTGGCGCGCGCGGTGTGCCCGCTGGCAGCAGGCCGAACACCGAGACAGTACACCCTAAGCGGCAGTGCTAGCCGCAAGCCGGTAACGCGGACGGGCCACGGTGGCAACACAACACACCGCAGACCGTCCGCATCATCAGCGTACCGTACGGACGCACTTCTGATGCCGCGTACCGAGGGCTCTATCATCCTCTCAAGGCCGCAGGGTCCAGGGCGGCACGCCCGGTCATGAGGGGACCCGCGACGGTCCGGCCAACGGACCGTCGCGGGGGGAGCACGACGGCTCCCGAGGGGGTAGGCAGGCTCGCCCGCGTAGGGCGAGCTGCCGCGTAGGGGGACGCCTCCCCCTACAGCGCGGAGCGCGGCCATACCAGCGGAGCGATGCTAGCGGCTAGCGCGATCGTTGACATACGAGGCGTCGCGTGTCTTACTCCTCACTGACGGTCCAATCCAGGGATGCTGCTCTTGTCGTCGGGGCCGCTATGGTCACCCGCGTCCGCGCTTCCCTGTACAATCTCCGCCTCGCCCCATGTTCCGTCAGGGCTGTGCGCGAGGAGTTGATCGGCGCTCGGGGCATCCTGGTCGATCATGCCGCCGATGTTGTTGATCAGGGGCTTGGTCAAGCCGGGCTTGCTGGTCTCGTCGTCGTTCGCGTTTGACATGACATCCTCCTGTGTCCTCATCTGCCGGCCAGCTCACGCGTTACGGGCGGTTGGTGGCGTCGCCGGCTGTCTAGCTACCACACACTGTCGCTGTGCATGATCGCTATGTCTATAGTGCCACGTTCAGGGTGGATAACGCTAGGGACAAACGGTGCGCGCACAGGGCGGAAAGGATCGAGCGGACGCGTGGAACAACCCCTGGCCTGTCTTGCCACACTCCGATAAGAGTAGAGATACTATTTAATTATTTTCCCAGTAGCTCGCGGTTGCGGCCGAGGCGTTGATACGCAGGCCGAGTGTTTCGCAGGGCGCGTAGCGCACGAGAAACGAGTAGATGGGCGATGGTACGGGTTATCCCGCTCGCGGAAAGCCGCCCCATCTCATTAAGTGGAGCGATCCTACGCTTTCCTTGCGCCAACGACGACTGTGCTGCTGGGAAAAATAAAGAGATGGGCTCTTTAGGAGGGCGTTGTGGTGTCCCACGCGTCGCAGATGGTGCGTAGTTCAGTGACGGATGGGGTGAACGCGACACTGAAGCCGCGCCATAGCGGCTCGTCTATGATCTGCTCGGGGGTCATGCTCGTCACGCTGACACCACCCGTGTCGGCCATGAAGCGCAACTGTGCGACGAACGTGGGCAATGGAAACCAGAAAGCGATAGTCGCGCGTCTCCCGTTGATAGCGGGGATGGTGACGTTGAGACGCGCGACCCCCTCGGCGTTTTCTTGTGGCGTTGGACGTGTGGATACCCACTGGTACACAAAGTCTATGTCGTCCTGGCCCTGCTCGGTTGCCCGGTAGTGCGCTTGCTCCAGGGCGCGCACACGTGGGCGGCCGGACTCCTCTACCCACACAAAGGGATATGGCGCGATCCGCCCCTCTGGGTTGGTATTCCAGATGGCCCCGTTGACCTCGATGGCCTCCCGCTTAAGCGCGGCCATCGCTCGGTGTGTCGCCGCGCCCGTGAACGCGCGTCTCATTTTGTCTCGTAGGCGTCCCATCGTCGTCTCCTTCGTTTAAACGTCCCCACCCCTAAAGGCGGCGCTTGCCATACCTAAAGGTTATGCCGAGTCCCGCACACCACCAGCCTCGACGGGCATAGGCGCTGTGTGAGCGTCGTGCGTGCCTTGTGTGTGGGAGCCGCGCGGGGTGGACCTAATCATACAGCCCGCTCGCCGGCGTAGCCGCGTCTTGTCCCACCGGATGACCCGGACCATGAAGGGCCGTTCGTTGGCCGCGCTGACGATGAGCGTCCCCTTCGGCAAGGCGCGCAGCTCGTCGGCCCCGATCAGCGGCGCGCCGGTCTCGCTCTTGCCCGTGCTGCCACCTTGTGTAAAGACGCGCTCCCGCTCCCGCGACGCCCCCGCGCTGGCGCTGACGACGGTTCGCTGCCCGAGCGTGTCGCTCATCCACTGCGCCGTCGTCGGACCCGCGCCCGCGAAGAACAGGAGCGTGTTGCACCCATCCTCGAAGGCGGCCGGCGCGTCGGGGCCGTACTGCTCCACCATCTGTGTCGGCGACTGGAATGCCAACAGGATACCGATGCGCGCCGAGCGGTTCCGGTTGAGCGCGTGCAACAGCCCGCCCACGGTCCCGATGGTGCCGGCCTCGTCGACCACGTTCATGACGGGTCGGGGAAGCGCCTTGCCGGGGCAGGTGTTGGCGTAGGCGATCTGCGCGTCCCACATTTGGCCGAACAAGGTGGCGACGAACGGGCGCAGGGTATCCTCGCGGCCCGGTGTGAGCTGGATGTAGAGGGCGACGGGACGCTCGTCGAGACGGCCCATGCCCACGAAGTTGAGGTCGTTGTGGTCCGTGACCGCCTGGATGGCGTCGCCCTTGAGGCCCATAAATCTCAGGGGTAGCCCCGTCAGGACCTTTTCTGCAAGCGTCGGGTCGGCCTTGAGATGCGTCAAGAACCCTTGCGCGGCGTCCCGTGCATTGAGGTCGGGGCTTTCCAGTAACTCGCGGTGCATAGCCTTCACGTCCGTCCGTGAGAGGTAATGCGCCAACTGCGAGAGGGTGCCCGGCCTATTGACCGCGTTCAGGTGCAACGCGCATGCTTGGATAAGCAAGAGCACCGTATCATCCCAGAAGCCGCCCTCGGAGGCGTCCTGTCGCCGTGTATTGGCGACCCAGGTTCTGGCAAAAGAGAGCGCGCCCTCTGGGTCGGCCCCGATATGGGCGAGGGGGTTATACCCGGCGCCGCTCGGGTCATAGAAGTTGAGCCGCAGCACCGTGTGCGTTTTGGATAGCGCCGCGCTGGTTCGCTCGTAGAGTTCCCCCTTGGGATCGACGGCGACGATGGAACGCGGCACGCGTCGCTTCACCTCGCGTAGTAGCAGCCCGATCAGGAGGGTAGACTTGCCGGACCCGGAGCGCCCGACGAGCAGCGTGTGGACGTACACCAGGGCGTCCGGGAGCGCGATCGTGCGGCGCATCCCTATGACGCGGCCCAGCACGAACGATCCGGCCCCGCGGCGCGGCCGCCAACGGCGCGCGTCCCGCTGGCCAGCCCAGCGCGCCGCGCCGTGCGCCGTGCCGGGCTTTAGCTTGCCGGCACGGCCGACCACGAACCAGAGAGGTGCCCACAGCGTGCGCAGCAGCGGCAGCACGACGATGAGGATGACCGTGGCGACCTCGACCCATAACCCGATGCGCATGAGCTGACCCACCGACGACGGCCCGTTGATTTCCGCGAGGCGTCGCACGCGGGCACGCGGGTCCGTCCACTGCGGCCAGGGCATGGGGCGCCAGCCGTGCGCAAGGCGGGGGATGAGATGGACCCTGGGGATGGTGGCGACGACATGTGGCGGCCACGCGGCGGCGATCTCTGCCGCCTGGTAAGCGGTGACGATATGTGGCCGCTCCAGCAGGGCGATACCGCCGCTAGCGGCTATGACGAAACAGGCGACCAATAAGGCTTTCACGCGGCTCCTCCTGTACGCTAACGGGTTGTGCTGCTTGTCTGCTCCGGGATCGCTCGACGAGCGCGGCCATGTCGCGCTGCCGGTCTACCGTGCGCGCGGCCTCCCGTGGGAGCGACAGGCGCACGCCGGCGGCGATCCCAGCCTGGCGCATCAGGTCAAGGTGCTGTCTCTTGAGCCGCACGCCTATCTGCTTGCCGTCGCTGCGCCTGATGCCCGCGCCACTAATCAAGACGTGGGCGTGGGGATGGGCCGTGTTTCGATGCACGGCGGCGCACCAGGTGAGATCGAGGCCCAGGTAGTTGCTCAGGGTCCCGACCACTTCCCGTGTCCACGCTTCCAGCTCCTGTTGCGTCTGCAAGCCGTGGGCGGGGCTCGGGCTCATAATCTCGCGGTGGTAGAGCACCGACCGATCCTGCCGTGCCCGCAATAGCTGCCGCGCCTGCTTGCTCGTCATGTCACCCGTTGCCCCAAAGAGATCGCGCGGACCTGGCTCCTCATCGCCCCCGGTCTCGCGGTTCTGCATGTAGTACACGGCGTCGTAGAGGCGCGCGACGGCTGTCGGGCCTTGCTTCTGATAGTGGCTCTTAATCAGCGTCGGGGGCATCGCCTCGATGTCCGCGTCGTCTATCATCATGGTTTCTCGCCCCTCTCTGTCGTCGCGTAGCGGCGTGTGTGGCCGTGGTGGTATGGGCAGGCGTTGGCCTCCGTGCTGTTCACCAGGAGGCACCAGCTTTATCCGGCAACGGGATTGCAGGCGTACCGATCGGGGAAAACTACGGGATTGCGATAGGCTGAAAAGCGCCCCCACACCAGCGGCATGGGGGCTAGTGCTCGACATAACTTACCGACTCCGCGCCGGATAGATGAGGTGATGCTGGACGCCATAACCGATGGCGTAGACGGCGAAGATTGTTACAAGGAGCACGGTCACGACGATCACCGCGATCAGCACGCGCCGCATCACGCGTCCGGTGATCCGCACGGCACGGCGCGTGATCGGGCGCGCCAACGCTGGTTGTGGCGGCAGCGCCGGCAGTCCGTACTGTGCCCGCAAGCCCTGCTCCATGGTGTAGCGCTCCACGGCCCGCGTGCGCTCGTGTAGCCTGCGCTCCTTTTTACGCCCGATGAGATACCAGAGTACATCGTCCATGTCCCTATCCTCCTCTTGTGCTACAAGGCCGCGAGTTTCGCGATACCGCCCACGTTCTCTAGACCACTCGCGCCCGCATGCGCCACAGCGGAAAGCAGCGCCGCCACAATACCCGGCACCAGCGCCAGCACCAGAAGGCCGCCGACAAGCATCAAGTCGTTCCACAACACCGTGCCGATGATGCCGCCCGCGCGCCCATTGCCCTGCCCTTCCAGAGACACGATGACTGACAGCATGAGGGCGTAGGCTGGCCCTAACAGGGACAGGTACGCGAACGCGCGCAACCAGGCCCGCGCGATGTCAGCGGCCGGGGGCCACGCGAACAGGATGATAGCCAGTGGGCCGATCTCATAAACGAACGCGAACACATGCAGCGTGACGGCGCGCTCAACGCCGACGATGATGAGGAGCACCGGCGCCAGGAGTAGGGCGATACCGGAATGTCCCATGTCGTGTAGCGTGCTCGTCCCGATGTCGCTACTCAGGCCGTTGACCGCCCCAAGCCAGACGTTGACGAGGGTATTGTAGGCCGCGAGTGTGGCCAGCACGAGGCCCGAGCGCCACAACAGCGCGACGCCCTCGGCGACGTGGCCGAACCACGCCGGTTTCATCGTCCAGAGCACCGCGATCCCGAACACGACCGCGAAGGCGTCGCTCGCGTCGGTCGCCAGCGTCGTCTCAACCATGACGAGCCCCGCGTTCCCTGTTGGGTTGTCGGTGCGCGTCAGAGGGCCGATAATGGCGTCGGTCAGGTCCTTTATCTGTGTCGCCACGATCGTGACCAGGCCATTCCATACCGACGAAAAGCCCTGATGGATGACGCCCCATAGGTCGATGCACACGCCATTCCCGAGTGGGAGCGGGATGGCGAGCGCCGTCGCACCACATGTACTACCTGACGAGACCGCCCCGCCGATGGTCGCCGCCGGCGTCGGCGACGGGCTGGGCGTGGGTGAGGGACTCGGCTGAGTCGTGGCTATGACCACGTCGACGCGCGCCGTGTGCGTGGGCGGTGGCGTGTGCGTGGGCGCGGGGGCCGCCGCCAGGATCAGTGTCAAGAGTAAAGCTTTCAAGCGGACGCCTCCATCCCGGCCGTGCCATCGACGGCCATCTTAATGCCCTGCCACACGTCCCCGCCGGCTTGTGCGGTCCACCAGGACCGCGCCGTGATGTCGTCTACATCACTCGCAAAGAGGTACGCCTCATCGGGCGTCAGCTCCACGCGCACAATTCCGTGCAGATCGCGCGGGCTCTTGCGGTCGCGCCGGGTCAGAAAACAGGGCATGTATTCCCCTTTGACGCCGCTCATGCGTTGCGCCTGGTCCACCTCCTCGGGCGTCAGTTGGAGCATACGTTCTAGCTACAGTCGCGGGTTGCCCTGCGTCTCTTGGCCGTTGTCTTCGACGCTAAAGAGCGCCTTGTAGCTGGCCTGACTGAAAAACGTTTCGGCATCGGCGTTGCCGACGAGATCCTTGATTTGCTGCGACGCGAACAGGACAACGTTGCCACCGTGGCGCGCCTTACGCGCGTCGCGGTTAATGAACGCGCGGGCCTGGGGCGACGTGAGCAGGCCCCACGCCTCATCGAGGCCTAAGAGGCAGTCGCCGCTCGATCGGCCCGCTCGCGCGCTCCTGGCGCGCGCCACGGCCCGCCGTTGGTCAACGATCGCGAACACCGAGAAGTACGCGTAGTTCCTGAGTGCCGCGTGCTCATCGAGTGGCGCGGTATTGAACGCCAACAGGGGCGCGGCGAGCGGGACGGTGGTTTGCCCGTCCACCAGACGCGCATGCTGGCCGTCCAGGACGAACGGGCGCAGTTTCCAGGCAAGAGCGCGCCACACCTTGCGGTCATCGCTGTCCATGCCCACCGTCGCCGCCTGATCGAGCAGGCAGGCGTACAGGGCGCGCATGACCGGGGGTGTGGCACCCGCGACGGCGTAGACGGCCCGTACCGCTTCGTCGAGGAAGGGGGCTTCGAGTCCGGTTAGACCGCCGAGCAGCAGATCAAGCGCCGCGGTCACGAAGCGCACCCGTTCGGCGCGGTCCTCGTCCGTGTCGCGCGGGCCGTCGAAGACGTTGATCGTCGCGGACGATGCGCCCCCTAACAGCGCGCGGGCACCGCCCGACATGTCACACAACGCGCCGAAACTATCGACGGAACTGACAACGGTCGCCATGTCCCCACGCAGTAGAAACCACAACGCGATTTTCTGTAGCAATGACGTCTTGCCCGTGCCGACACGGCCCAGCGCGACGCCGATCCTGTTGTACAGGTCGGCGTCGTCGAGCGCCAAGGTGACGAGATCGCCGGCGACATCGGTCACGCCCAGCGGCACGCCCATGGAGCGCGTGCCCGGATTGAAGGCCAGGAACGGGAAAGCGTGACCGGCCGTCACACTATCCCAGCGATAGGTCGAGCGCGCCGGGTCGCCGTAGCCAGGCAGTGTCGCGCGGTACAAGGGCTCTTGATGCGCCGTGCCGAACCCCGGCTCGGCGATCATCGTATCGCGCATGGCGAGTAGCACGCGTCCCA
>JAABUO010003143.1_pt1 | contig 19806 bp, 26 predicted proteins | sample 5559291 | NCBI WGS metagenome assembly JAABUO01 (sample SAMN10711878, study PRJNA513372) | rock metagenome | isolation source: Antarctica rocks | place: Antarctica: Victoria Land, Finger Mt sud
TGCCCATGGCATTTGGTTGGCAATGGCATACTATATTTACATCTCGCCCTAGCTGTAAGCAGTGTTATGTTCTGCTATGAATCCTGCTGTTTGTTGCCGTCTTGGCAGTTTGTCTGCTACAAGCAATCAAAGCAATCGTAGACCATGCAGCTGTGCATAGCTCAGGTTTTGCTGGCATGATTGCTGGTGACTGTTTCCAAATTTGTATTGAAAGCATGCACCCTGTTTGAAGCATGTCTGTAAAGCTGCACACAAGTGCACGCAAACTTCTGCCTTCAACTTGTCAAGCGTGGCTGCAGTGGAACGCATGGAGCAAAGATCAGCAAGAGCATGACCACAAGCGATCCGACTACAACAAGGATGAGGTTGCAGCAGGCTTTCAGAACTTCCTCATCTGTATAGAGATGTTTTTTGCAGCCTTGGCGCATGCATATGCCTTCCCCCCCAAGGACTACATGGACCCTGGTTGGACCCTCAAGAGTGGCTTTGTGTACAGTCTGAGAATCATGTTTGATGTACGAGATGTAGTGGATGACGTTGAGGATGTTGTCAATGACACGGTGAGCTTTGACTGCTGCTCAATGTACACAGGACTCATGTTTTTGAGTGGAATGTGAATAACACACTGATGACTACTTCCAGGCTTCCACGCTGGCAGGCTTATGATTCTCCCTTGCTTAACATGTCGCTTGCGCTTGGAACCCTGATTGTGTTCAGATTTGTGAACTTTGTTGCCTGTCAGATCATGCTGCTCAGAAGCTGGTTAAGTGCACTGAGTACTGCTGGATTTTGTGTTTCTGCACAGCCATATTGGTGAACGATGCGCACTGCGGTACATGCCACATCAGTGATTGCTTTATGCAGGTGAATCGCACAGCACACAACATCCATGAGGCAGGGCGTCAGACCTGGAGCACAGCAAGACAGAGTGTGACACGGCCCAGCTCTTTGCTGTCCATATTCAGTAGAAGTAAACCAGATGAGGAATGGGGCAGCTCTGACAATGCTCAAGACAATGCTGACCACAGGAGGCAGCTGTTGAGGTATAGTAATGATCATGAGAGTAATGAGGCTCAGGAGACATCAACAGATGACAAGTGATGGTCGCAGTGGAAGTAGTTTCAAGTTGCAGTATGTACTCTGTAAAGCATGTCTAGTGTTGCAGTTAGGAACGTGTTTTGTTTGAGTTGAAAATTGTTGAGTTTCTGGTAGCAGCGGCAGTTTTGATTGGATGTTATTTGCATTGTCGTTGAGACAAATCTGAGACATTGCTGCATCAGTGGTGGGCAGCAGTTTCATGTGCTCGCTCTGTGTGCTGAACGTGCGGCAGGGTATGGTTTGTGTGATGGCCAAGTCTCTCACGCTATGACAGGTGAATGCGTTCTAGTGACTCGAGCACGTGCTATTGAGCATATGCTGCTTCGGTGAACTGTTCCGTTCAATCATGACATACTAGGCAGCAAAATCAGTCAACGAACGCATGAAAACCTTTGTACATGCTCGCCAGCATCAGGGCTGTTCAGTGATCCGCGCAAATTATATAGTCGACCCCAGAGCCGACCAGCATTTGACTCTGTAGACATGGCCGCAGCTGGCTGAGCACAGTCTAGGACGGTCCGAACGAGCCGACAGCCCTGTGCTGTGCGGTGCGCACGGTGAATGGACTTGGCTAGCGCTGACTTCTGCCGTTGCACCGGTCAGCCGCAACGCGCACTCGTCTGTAGTAGCCTAGTAACACGTACTGGTGCGCCTGAGTAGAGGAGGCCGCTGACCGCTCCAACCTCGTTGCCTGAGGCCATTCTAAAGTTGCGTAGCCTAGCCCAGGAGCATCGACTTCTCGGGCTGGGCATGGCTTTCCTGCTGACAGCCGTCACTTTGTGGCTCGTTCACCAACAGTGTGGGCTGTGCCAGCAGGTATGTATCTTGCAGTTTTTATCTGTGTGCCCTCATGACAGCAGCAGCAAAAAGGCCTAGAAAGTCTGCTGTTTTGCAAGCTGCAAATTTGCTGCACCAATTTTTTCACTTGTCAGACTCTACAATAAGGCAACTTTACGACTGCTTCAAGTACTGCTGCTCAATAAGCAGCCTTGCATCTAATGGAGCATGCAACAGTGAGGCAAATCTGCATTCCTCTCATGCCTTTTACCTTCTCTGTACAGATGTGCTGCATGTTGATGCCCTGAAAAACATTGACCCTGATGCTTGCAGGCTACATCATCTCTTCTGACTGCAGACACTTTGTCAGCTGCTGCACCAGCTCCTCTGGCATTCGTCAACACCACCAGAAGAAACACAGCACCAGAATACTTTGTGACCATCACAGACGATGGGAGCTTTGCTGTTGGCTGTCAAACCTTCTATCCTGTGGGCTGGAACCAGTAAGCTCAATGTTGTGGTTGACACCAATAAGCAGCCTGCACAATTTTGTGCAATAGGCATAGGACTGTCTCCTGTGGTACAAACCCATTGTGCGTATACTCCCTTGAGATACACGCTCCTCTTTACCTTGCTAGAGCAGCCCACAGCTTTACTTTCAGCTGGATCACTTGTCTTGAACTACCAGTGCACCTGTTTCCAATCATGCTCGGGCTGTCTCAACCACAATCAATGGGTCACTGTCATGATAAATTTGGTGGGCAAGGAGTGTGCGCATGCAGGTGGGAGTGGCTGGAATCTGGTGCAGGTGCTCCAGTACTAGTGGCGGCCTCATTGCCTCCCAACAAGACTGGCCCTTGGGTGCGATTCTTTACTAGCTCAAAAAACAATGGTTGCCTGCTGTCTGAGCCCTGTTTGCCCTGTAGCCTTTCCATCCTACCTGCAGCCTTCTGCTGCAAGCTGCATGGACGCTCTTGCATGCACTGAGCTGTGAGGTCTGCCAGATCATGCAATGCAGCTCTTGCCTGTCACTGTGCCCAGATCATTGTGACAGCAATATGTGTACACATACCTGACCCTATTGGAACAGCATGTTGAATGAATGAATTAGCACGCAGTCATGATGACCTGTGCCCCTCTGCTATACAGTTGATCAGGGATGTGATGAGCAAAGGCCAAGCAGCCGGCTTGAATGTCATCAGAGCATGGGCCACATCCGCCTCACCCTACTATGCGCTCCAGACAAGTCCAGGCAACTTTTCTGAGCCCATCTTCAGAGGGCTGGATTATGCACTCGACCAGGCCAGGCAACAAAACCTCAAGGCATGCTTCCTCAGCGCGACTCTTGCAGTGGGATTGCTGCTTTTGGGGACACATACCTGCAGATCTGTGGGTGATGGTCATGACTGAATTGGAACAGATCAGGCTGTGTAGATACGCTAGGCCAGTTTATCCTGAATCAAAAATTGTTCCTAATGCCGTTTCTAATTTTCCAAGAGCTGCTTGTCTCCTGAGCTGCTTGTCTCCTGCATGAGCCAGTCTGAGATGCCTCAGAAAATAATGTCAGCTTGCACAACAGTTTGGCTCTACAGGGAAGCTCACGGCCAAAACAATCTTAATCCTGGGCTTGTCTCTGCTAAATGTCAAAATGCGCAATCTTTCTTCATCTGTCTAGTCTATTTTGGCTGTAGCCTGCAGGTCATCCTGTCCTTGACCAACAACTGGAACAGCACCAGCAGTGTGGACCAGTTTGTGTCCTGGAGCCCAACTGCACACGTGCATGAAGACTTCTTCAATGACCCTACTTGCATGCAGCTGTATCAACAGTATGCTGCAGCCATCATCAACAGAGTGAACTACATCAATGGCCGCAGGTGCACTCCCACTGTACTTCTACCTCTTTTTATGATGTATGTATACATGTAGCCATACCTTCCCACCGTACTTCTACCTCTCTATATGATGTATGTATACATGTAGCCATGCCTTCCCAGTATACTTCTGCCTCTCTCAATGATGTGTGTACAGAGATAGCCATTTGCATGCCACATCCAGATCTCAAGGTAGCACCCAGTCTGTTTATGTGCACAACCTTCCAGCTGCCTTAAGCAGGTGCCCACTGAGCCTGACCTGCTGAATGCTTTATGCAAAAATGCAGGAGCTTCAGTGTTCCAAAAGCAATGTGCAAGCCATTCATCGCAGCGCAGAAAGATCTGCCTTGTGTATGTGTGTGTGTACAGGTATGGAGATGACCCAACCATCATGGCATGGGACCTGATCAACGAGCCAAGATGCTATAAATGCGGCGACAGAGTACAGGTATTGGCATGCTTGATTATGATTGTGGTCCGTGCAAATGAGGTTATCTGCAGTGTTGATAGTACGCCGATGTGAGAAGCATTACACTACAAGGCGTAGCAGACACAGCGTGCCTTTCTGCACAGCGTCAAGGAGCACAACTCAGACTTTGAAAAGCATGGTGAACCCCTCTGTGTCACCCACCTACATCAAACATAACTGTAACAAGGACGTGCTCTTCAGCGGCCAATCCAGTGCTCTGGAGCAGTTCGTATGAGGACTGTTTGCATACAGTCATTTTTGGCAACCGGACTATACCCATCAGGGGGTGACAGACATTGTGCTGATGCGATAGGAATGGGTGGACACCATGGCTGCATATGTCAAGAGCTTGGACAGTAAGCACCTGCTCACAGTGGGGGAGGAGGGCTTCTACCCCAGCGGCGACTCTGACCCCTCAGGCAACCAGACGTGAGTGTGTAAAACTGAAGTCATCACAGCTCATGCTTGTGCCTTGCTTGCACAGAATCAAGCTCCTGACTGTCAAGTTGTGTGGACCAGGGTGACGTGCCTGTGACAGCTTCAGCACGCATTCCACACAACAGATTGCATGAGCCCATGCATTGCTGATGCTTAAAAGATACAACAGCGGTGGACTGATTCCATGCGTCCAGACTCTGCTTACAAAGGCCTGATTATTGGCAGCATATTGCTAAGGTATTGCCAGGGTGTTGCAAGGGTATTGCCAGGGTATTGTCAAGGTATTCCCAGGGAATTGCCAGGGTATTGTCAGGGTATTGCCAGGGAATTGGCAGGGTATAACCAGCCCAAGCAAGTGTTTTCACTGTAAGCACTCCCGCAAGCAAAGCCAACACACACAGGTTAGTTCAGGCAGAATGGCTCAGGCTGTGCCACAGGCTACTAGACTTGTTGGCCAGGTCAACCTTGTAAGCTTTGCCTCTCTGTCTCTCTCTCTCTCTTATCCAGGTCCTAAATGATGATGCAGTTGCAGCACTGCAAGGCTGACAGCTTCCTGCAGGTGGGCATACAATGAAGGGCAAGACTTTCTGGCGGACCACATGTCCTCTGACATTGACTTTGCTGCCTTTCACCACTGGCCTGACAACTGGCTGGACAACAGCACCAGCTTTGAGACCAGCTGGATCGCCAAGCATATAGCAGATGCTGCAACCCTGGGCAAGCCGGTAAGCTGCTGCATCAGTTTTTAACTCTGCAATTTGGCATTTGGATGAGCTAGCAGTTCATTGCACTGTGGCACTTTGCCGAGCTGCAGGTAAGCATGATGTGGCTCATGACCGTCTGAGAAACGGACTGGTTGTAAATGTAGCATGAGTTGTCTGTATGCTGCTATGGGATGATGCCCATGACTACTGATCTGAGGGACTATACATTCAACATTGCCTGCTCAGCAACAGCACAGGCTGTCATTGTGTCCAAAAAAGCAAAAAGAGAAATCCAACTGTAATGCATGGCCTATGTGTGATTGGTGACCTTCTGATCCAGTAAGTTGCTTGTGAGGATGCTGGCCTACACATGCTGCTGTACACTGAACATCACGATTTCAGCTGTTGATGCATTTGGCTATGTATTGCATGTTGACATGGAGCATGCAGAAGCTTCAACACCCTCAACTTTCAAGCCTAAATGTAATACAGCTCATTTGTGTGCCTGATGCATTTGGTGGTGCAGCTCATATTGGAGGAGTTTGGGAAGTGGGTGAAGAATGGTACAGCAGCTGATGAAGCCCAGCGAGATGCTTTCTACACCCTTGTCTATGATTCTCTGCAAATGGTAAGCTGACGGACCGACGCAAGCTCCACGGGCCTTTGTACATTTATGTTCAAGTGTCAAGGTATGCGGGATGGAGTGAAGTGGGATGGGGCGGATTGGGGCGTGGTGGGGTGGGGAGGATTGTGGTGTGGTGGGGTGGGGAATGGCTTCATCATCTGTTGACTGCCAGTGACAAGGAATTATGAGAATGGTCCCTTGTCATGATGCCTGCTGAAACAGCTCTACCCTCATGGCCAGCAACTTTGCAGGCATTTGCAGCGTTTGTTTGGAGTTAGGCCTTTTCGCCACAGCTTTGGCAGTGAATGTGTTTTGACTGCTGGCATGTTGATAATGGACAATCACCTCTATAGGAGGCTGCTGAGTAAGTACTTGATCCATACACCATGTAAGATGACGTGTCAGTACAGTGTTCCAGTGGGCTTTGCATCTAATGTGTTCCCTGACAGCAACGTCAGTGCCTGCAGAGCATCAGCAATGGGAGCGCCTTGAAGGGAGCTGCCTTTTGGGCCTGGTATGACGAAGGGCAAGTAGGTCCTGAAGGGGAAGGGGGAGGAGATGGACTGTATGGCATCAGAGACACCTCCAGTACCTTTGACATCGTGCGCAGCAATGCCAAGACCATTGCTGGGTAGATTCCTGGCCCATCTGCAAGCAAGCAACAGTATAGAACAGTCACTGAGCAGTCACTGTTGTCACTTTTCTGCCATATGCCAGGCTGATGTGCTGACGCTTCATGATCAAAAGGTCATAATGTACAATGATGGGTTTTGCTGTAGGTATACAGCACGACATGGCAGGTGGTCGATCTCGCATGCATCCACGCCAGTGACCTGTGTGCATGTGCTTCTATCCATTTGCCCTGCCTGCATGACTATGCGCATGTCCCTTGGTATGAGCTGCTGATATGCCTATGTTTACGTGTGGAATCTATGCATGCTCTTCAAGGAGGCAAGATTCACAGCTGAATCAGCATCAAATGCTGGTGTGCAGGATGGCCCAAGCTGTTCCCAATTGTCTTCTGAGTCCTGCTGAGGTGCCAGAGGCTCCAGACTGTAGCCAGACCTGGGTGGCAAATCAACCAGGCACTGGGTACAATCCCAGGCCTCTTCCCTGCTGTCTTCTCTTGCTCCTCTAGTGTGTTCAAAAGCTGCCTGTCAAATGATGCATAGCCGTGCCTGCAGCGTGTTCTGTTCAAGCATAAGCACACCGGATGCGTTATGCAATGATGTGTAGCCACATCTGCACAGTGCTGTCCAAGCACACTGGTTGCATTAATGGTAGCATAGGTTACAGGCAGCATCTAGCTGTTCTGATGCATTGTGCACTGCACATGTGTTTTCACCACATATGTCCTGCTTGGTGTGTGTGCAGGTTTGAGGGCCCAGAGTGCAATGTGGACATCAATGAGTGCCTCCGCCAGACCGTACAGTGCGCACCAAATGCAGGTTGCATCAACACTGAAGGAGCATACAACTGCACATGCTGGCCAGGCTACACAGGTACTGCTTGCTTTGCTCATCAACAGGCACTCATGCAGCAATACTTCCAGCACATGACTGGACACCATCTCTGTGTTTTGCAGCTGTTCAGCGCATCAGACCTGATGTTTTCACGATGTGACCAGACTTGTTCCCACTTCCAGCAATCAATCAAAACAGTGTCCTAATCAGACACTACTTCACCGTCGTGTGGTCACTTCATGCAGGGCAGCATGGTCTGCAATTCAAAGTGGAATGCTTCATTGTATGTGTTGCTACTCAGGTGATGGTGCGCTGAGTTGCACATCTTCAAGTCAGCTGCTGCTGATGAACAGTGACTACACCACTGATGGTATGGGAACCTTGTCATGTGACCAGGGCCAGGATATTGTTTACCCAGAAGGCGCTCCAGGGTTTGTGTATGACCCCACTGGCTACTTGCTGACGCTCCCTGGGCGGCAGGTACATGCTGCAAATGCATTTGGATGGCTGCCTTGATCACATGTAATGCAGCCTTTGTATACACAGGATTTATGCATGAAGGGAAACATAGGCAGGGTGCAAAGTAAGCATTCTGGACGAAGCGGGATGTTAGACTACCCTGAGTCCAGTTTGCTCCATGTTGATGTTGAGCAGACAAATTGATCACAAAGTACTGAATGTACACGGCGAAGGTGCCACGGTGTATGTGGTGAGCATTTCTATGAAACCTCAGGCTTGTCACAAGACTAAACCCCAGTGACCATTGAAAGCCAGCTCTGCTGTTGTAGCCCTGCCTGCTATATAGCAGCACAGTTCAGAAATCATTTCATATGCGTGCTCACATGTGCTCTTTGCAAATTGCTCGATGGGTGTGTGGTGCCTGTCAGCATGCTGTTTGGGATCATGACAAATGCAGTGCATTGTAATTTCAGGATGGGGGCGGCTCTGCTGCTGCAGTGGATTTGACAGGATGCCAACAGGCTTGTGAAATGGCCCAGCCTGAGTGTAACGCCATTGTGTATAACTCTGTGCTGCAAGCTTGCTTTCTGAAGTCGGGACCTTCTGGACAGTCCTGTCAGGTGAGATTGCATCCTCCCTGCCAACTGTTACATAATCACTGGGTCATGCAGTCATGTGTTGAGTAGAGAAAGCATGTGGTTGTGTCAATGATGAACTGCTGTGGTGCGCTGCAGCAATTGGTCACAACTGATGATCAGGTGTTGCAGCTTTTTGTCAGCAATGTGGACGGTCACAGCTGTGCCCACTCAACACCAATTGCATGCACTTTGTTGTGTACAATCGTAGTCAGAGAGGCATCATGAGCAATATCAACAGCACTGCTATGCAACCTTGCTTTTCCCTTGATAGATCAGATCTCAGACAACTTTTCGACTTTGCTGGTCTTGTGAAAACGCAATTGTTGTGAGCAGGCTACCTCAACAGCCTGCGGGAGTGAGCAAATCAACCAACCACAAGCAGCCTGTTCAGCTTGGACCATGTACTACCGACAAATAGGGTCAGCCTCTACAAGCTCAGCAGCTACTGCAGGATGACAGAACTGACTCTATTTTGGTAGACTTTGTTTAATGACTCATCACCAAGCCTGCAAAGACATGCATTGGATGATGAGGAGAACTGCGAGTTGTAGACCCAGATGCATCCTGGGTCAGAACTGTTGGCTTGAAATTGACGGTGCCCATATGAACTGATCACAAGCTGTGAAAATCATCACAACAAAAGCAGCATCTTGAGCATAACATCAGCATTCATAAAACTTCACTCGATAATTCTGACCAATAAGTCCTCCCAGTCCTTGTCCAGGAATGAATGCACAGCAGACCCCTTGCAAATCATAACCTGCATGTTCATAGCCTGCTACCGTAAAGGCACAAGCCATTGAACTGTGAGCTTATCAATGACATAGAGAATTCAATTAAATGCACAAAATAGACAACTGCTGGGCGCAATAAGCAGTGTACAGTTCATTGTCTATAGGACTAATCAAAGGTCTGCCTTCCGTTGCAGCAGGTTCAAAATGCCTTGAGGTCCCAGAAGGATTTCGTTTATGAAGCTCAGCAGGGCCACCCAGACGATTGGCGTGACATCTAAACCACCAACTATTGGTATAACCTTCCTGGTTGGTGCTAAGATTGGCTCTGTTGGTCTAACAGCCAAAACCCAAGGCAGCTTGCCGTAGTTGATGTTTGGATACCAGGACAGTACAATCCGGACAATCATCAGAAGCTGGCCGATATTGAGCACGGGACCCAATAAGCTTGCTATGGTCGCTGCGGTTTTGGCGTCAATGTCCGCAAGCTCGTACAGCACTTCAGCCGCTTGTAGTGTCTGCGTTGATCTGCGGCTTATCTGCCGAGCGCCACCGAACCCTCGCGCAGGTTTCTGCTGAGCTGGACATCTTGGCTTCACGCAGTGTATTGATCTGCCTTTGGAGAGGTTTTGCAGAGCCGGCCGGTGTGCAGTGAATGGCTGCTGCAGGACAGAGCAGAGCTGCAGTGAAGTGCTGGCTGTCATTTTCACTGAGATGCAGAACGCTGCTGTATCTGCTGGGATGAGCACCTTTTCTGACTCAAAAGTGGGCAACAAGACTTGCATTTAGTTTCACGCATTACCATGCAAACGTCCCTCCTTTTGGCAGTGCTGTGACAGCTCAAATACAGCTGGATAGCGGAATTACACAGCCAGACTCTTCAGCAAGATGATGCCGTGTACGGGCTATGACAGTGACAATACAAGGCAGCAGAGCAGGCTAAAATCTACGGCACGAAATATGCACACCTACACAACTTGTACATGATGTTCTGTACGTATGCACTGCTCTTGGATGACAATGCTCCGTGAGTCGAATCAGGCACAGGACCAGACAACAAGCTGCATCCTCAGCCTACTTAAAGCCCAAGTTGAAAGCGAGCTGCCAGTGTCGGTACCTTTAAGGACATAAGGTGTTGCTGATCACTGACAGACAGATACAATTGATTCATCACCTCTGAAAACGCAGGAAGTCCTGACGAAGTATGCTGAATATAGTGGCTTACTGTTTGACGAATGCAGTCATTGTCAAGCAGATCAAGGCTTCTGAGAAGGGGTGATGCTGCGCAATATCAATGTAGTGCACTGTCCGCTTTGAGTATCTCCAGAGCACACACAGTGTTTCAGCACATTGAAGGCCTCGTTCTTGAGCACCATCACTGAGAATAATGGCTTATGGATCCTGAGGAACCGCAGGTTCTGCGGCCACAATGAACACTGTCGGGCAGCTGCACACATCAGTTGCCATCAGTAGACAACACCGGGGAGTGAACTGTCAAGTGTACATCACAACATCCCCACGCATACAAAATAAGTCAGGGCCACTCCACTGGCGATGTGTCACTGCCAGTCTGTTGCAATAGAAAAGCCTAACAACATGTGGGTCACAATTTTACCATGCAGCAAATGCTATGCCAGTTGTGACTGCCCACGTCGCACCTGTCAAAGGCATATGCATGCCTGAAGCAACTGAGGCAAGGCCATTGGTCTGCTTCTGCATGGCCTGTTGATGTGAGCTTCCATGCACAATACTCTCGGCATGCACGCATACCCGTAGCATATGCATGACACCACTCAGGGAGCGCTTGCATGCAGAAATGAGCAAGCCATTTGGTGTGACACTGCATTGCTGCATCAGGCCTGTGTCTACCTGCCTTGCTTGGTGAACAGCGCTACCGCATGTATTTTTGACAGTGTGAGGCAGCAAGCTACCTCATTAAGATGACTCCAGCCTCCAGGCTTGTACCCAAAGCTCAAGGCACTCTCAGAGCGCACTTGAATCATGACCACAGGCTGCTGGTAGTGCGCTTCGCTGTCTTGATGAGCAACCAGGTACCCTCCCTGTTAGCAGCAACGCTCAGCATTGTGTTCCACACTCAAAACATGCTGTTACTGCTGTGAAAACACCGCCAGAACTATACAAATCCACTATATGTTTACATGGTGCCCTAGCAAGCTTGATGCACACATTGAGAACGAGAACAAGGCAGATGATGAATGGAAGGACCATTATTGAAAGAGTAAAAGAACCCAAGCTGTTGCGCTTGTCAGGGTATGCTGCCAGACCTATGTCAAGAGAATGAGATCGTGAGCACCTTGTGATACATATTCAGGACTGCCTGGTGGAAATCTGAGACAGCAGTGATGACCCCTAGCTGTACCAGGTGGGGTAGCAGTCTGTCTGTGATGAATGTGGGTATAGGCTCGACATCCCAGTGAAGCTGCATCATGCACACATACACACACACACAGTCCCAAACGTTTCTGGCAGTGTGGTGTCCTCATGCAAATACCATCTGAATATTGGTTGTCAAGGGTTTTGTGTAAGACGCTGTGCCTTCTTGCATGCCTCATGCACCATGCCTTTGCAAACTTGCGGCATGCACATTGGAAGGGCTGCAAAAATCTACAGATGGAATGCCATGCATGCAGGCAGTAGCAGCAAAGCTGATGATGACAGGAGACTATCCTTCTCTCTGAAGCAAACAGGGGTTCAACACTTGTAAGGACTACAGAAGCACTGTGCATAGAACCTGAGGATCATTGTGAATGTCCCTGCACCCAAAGTACACCTTTCTCCTTTTGGCTGTTGGGGAATCAACAACACTGGTGATGTAGTCAGCAGCATCTGTGACTTCCCAGTGCCGCACCTGCAAAGTCCACCATTTCCATGAAAGCAGCCGTTGAGCTTCATAGCAGAGAAACAGCATGTGCTGATTTGACAATGGCTTGCAGTCTCATTTGTGCATCATCAAAGAAGATACTGCATGATGCGTGTGACAGGCCCCACATGAGGCAACATCAACACCAGGACCTCAAAATGACCATTTGACATCAGCAGCCATGCTCTACCTGCTGATGCCATCATGTCAAGAAACAAGGCATTTTGTCAAGAAATGAAAAGCGCAACAAGCATTGTCAAGCAGCTGAATCTAAACTCCAGGTGCACTGTCTCTTGCCAGCACATCATGGATGACATTGCTTGCTTCAGAGTTTCTATCCTTCCACAGACAGAACAGGTGGAGCACTTAGAATGAAAAGAAAAGACTACGCTTTTTGGCTTTGATTCAAGAAAAGCCCAAGGGCAAGGTATATTGGGTTTTCCCGTGTGTGAAGCACATACCAGTGATGTCAGCTCAGCTTCTAGCTGTTTGCCCAGCAGACCTGAAGGCTGCCACACTTCAACACCAATGCAGCTGCCAGCAGCCATGTATCTGTGAATCTCAACAGCTGAGCCTCCATTTGATGGTGCTTTTGTCACCACTTCTACCTGGAAGCAGGGGCTGGTCATGCAATTGTGAGCTGCCCATGGAAAGTTAGACCAGAAGAAGGGGAACAAGTACAGGATGCGTGCCAGTCAGTGCATTGCGGAGCGGCTGCCTAACTTGGCAATGCTTGAGTGCACACCTGCACATTGTACAATATATCTGGTCAAAGTGCACATAGTATCCATTCTAGACTGCAATACAGCTACAAAACTTTGGCCCTTGCAAAGAGACAGTAGGCGAGAGGAAAGGCGAAAGTTTTGGCAGGGAAAGGGGAGTATCGCCTGGGGATACCCCATTGCTTCTCTCGACTTTGCGGACGTCCTCGAGGACGGGCGAGGGGCGACCCTAGGGTTTCTAGTGGACGGAACCCTAGGGCGCCCCTTGGCGCTGTTGCGCGCGCGCACAGCGACCGCCCGTCCACGAGCTGTCGGAGCACCTCCAATGCCAACTGCAAGGCCGGCAGGTCCGACTGCACGAGCTGCAGGCCACGATCATGTTCCTGCTATCACTCCCAGCTCGATGCATCTGCCATGACATGCGTGCATGCATGCCTGTCGGAGTAGGAAGAGCACAATGCTGCTACGGCAACGTCCTAGCGACAGAGCGCAGGCTATTTGCAGAGCATACATTGCTCTCGCCGGTTCGGGTCTGGCGAGCCAAGATTTTGCCAGAAGGATGCTGATCACTCGTTCCTGCCCGAAAGATCTCTTCTGGAACAAGGCATGCAAGCAAGCAACAAGGCATTCAGCACAACAGATTGGAACGGCTTGCACAGAGCCGCAGTATGCTTGGCGCAAGCAGCCCTGGACTGCATGCATGTGACTAGCTTGTAGGCTACTGAGTTGCAAACACACCTCGTGCTGTAGCGCATGGTAAACTGCGCTGCTAATGCAGCGGCTCACCTCAGCAGACTGCTGCAACATCAAGCATCATAACAATGTGTCTGGCTTGCACAGAGCCGCAGTATGCCTGGCGCAAGCAGCCTTGGACTGCATGCATGTGACTAGCTTGTAGGCTACTGAGTTGCAAACACACCTCATTGAAGTTTACACTTAGTCACATGTACATCAAAGCAATGTGTCTGTTGGCAATGGCTAGCTAATCAAGGAAGGCTACTTATGGGGTTACTAGTATTTGCTTTGTGCTGCACAATCATTGTGTAGTATGCATGTGCAGCCCTTTTGAGCCACCATGGCTGCAGCCTAGACTTGCAAGACAAAAGCTCAAATCAGCTGTGTCATACAGCTGTCAGCTCATCCTGTTGCGCTTGGTGCTATAAACACTTGGCGCCCTGCTTTCTCCTCGGCAAGAAACACAGACATGCCTTAGAGGAGTGCAACTCATGCACAATAACTGCAGGTGTGGCCTTTTACCAAAATCATAGCAATTCACACATGAGCAGCAGCACATGTCATTGCAATGCTATTACTCATGCATGTTGCATCATATGGCAAGGAGTGTTCTCTTGAGTATGATAAGCACAATTGGCTTGCAACTTTCCCACCTCCTTGACATATTTGGCCACTGGCTGCTTTTTGTTTTTCCTATCCTGGTCCACGGCAGTAGCTACGGTTTCAGGAGGCACTTGATGCTCTGCAGCTTGCAACTCGATTTCTTTCAAGATGCCATTGAACTCATGGAACCGTTGGCGCATATGTTTCCTCCAATTTGGGTCAGCCTTTTGCATTTCATCAAAAGATGGAGTATTGCTTAAGGCATCGCCATGCATAGCAGTCTTGTACAGCTGCTCAATGCTCTGAAATGTTTTCAGCTCTGGGAATGGCCTCTTCTTCTTGAGCTGTGCAGCATCAAATTGCCCAGTCAGAGCTTGAGGAACACTGTCTGATGGTCCAGCTGCTACACTTGTTGCTGCACCAGCGGTCGCGCTGTAGACTGGCAGTCCCTGATGGACTTGGACAGTTGTGCTGCCATAACGCAGCTGCTGGGATGCCTGTGCAGCAGCCAGCTTCTTGGAAGGTGATGCTGAAGGTGGAGCAATTGCCATGGTGCCAACACCAGGCTTGTGAATGTATGCCCATTCTCCTCTGACATCCTGCAGAGCTGGTGGTGGTCGCAAATGGTGCAATGGGGATGTGATCAGCTCAGCAAAGGGTGCTGACAAAGGATGCGCCGCAGCCTGAGCAATTACGTCTGTGCCCAAGCCAAAGGCATCATGAGCTACAGGTTGTTGAGCCTGCTCCATTCTCTGGCGTCGGGGCCGAGGCACTGCGATTGCCTGCCGCTGTTGAGCTGGCGGTGGCAGCGGTTGAAGAAGCTGTTCAGGCTGCTGAGGCAGATGCTGAGCAAGTTTTGGCAGCTGCTGGGGAGGCTGTTGACTGGTGGAAGCTTGCAGCTGCTGTGCAAGATGTGGCAGCTGACCAGTCTGTGGCTCCAGCTGTTCACCAGACCATGGCGTCTGAGTAAGAAGCTGTTGAGCAGCCTGAGATTGCAGGCGCCGTGGAAGGTGATGTCCTGACATTGATGGCCTTCAGCATGTTGACTCAAGCCAGTACAGGCGCTGGACTCAGGCACCTGCTGCTGTGGCCGTATGGACATGGGCGGATAGGGTCTGTGCTGAACTGAGGGCTGTGGCAGCAATGGGCGATGGTGAGCTTGCAAGCCTGCGACAATTGTCGCAGCTGATCAGCATACTCCAACAGCTTGTCAGCAATCTCCTCCTGTACTCGTTCACGCACATCACCAGGAAGCTGAGGGGGAAGCTGCTGAAGCTGATTTGCATATGCAAGAAGGTTAGCAGCAAGCTCTCCGGTTGCTGGCTGTTGTGAAGACAGCGCAGATGGACCCACCAGCTGCAGCTGTGACTGACTGGCTTGCATGGATGGATCCTGAAACTGCACATCAGCTTCTACCCAATGCTTGGGCCGCGATCCAGCAGGCATATGCTCTGCATGGCAATGTTGATGCTATTAACAAGATAAGACTTTGCAACAGCAATCCAGGCCACATTCGCTAGAATCTCAAAGTTGCAGGAATCAAAGCAGATATGCCAATGTACAGCTTTGCAACGGAAGTCAAAGCACATGTGATAATCTACAGCTTTGCAGCTTGAGCAAGGATGACTGCCTTGCTGCAATGTTGCAGAAGTGTCTAAACCAGCATAGTAGCCAATTAGACTTGTTTTGAGACAGGTTGCCTTCTGCATCAGTCTCATCATCTTCTGCTCCTTGTGCTCCTCTGTCAGCTCTCTCTGTGTCTGCAATTTCAAGCACTCTCTCCAACTCACCATGCTGAGCCTCCTAATCTTGCGCCAACTGCCGCTGCTGAGCTAGCTGCATGCGTCTCATGGCAGGTGCATCAAGAACATCAGTTTTTTTGCCAGACTGCACAGCCTCCACAACATCAAGCAGCAAACTTTCAAAGTTAAGCATGCGCTCTGCCATCAAGTATGGCCGGAAAGGAGTATGATATCCAGCAGCACGCTTGCGTTGGTGCTCCTCTTCCACAGACCTGCAGAGCAACAAGTCAAGCTGGGTCTTCTGTTTGTAAAAGTTTAGTAGCACTGCAACTTAATTGCTCACCAAGATGTACAATACATTCCTATAAACCAGAGAACTCAAGATTGCATTGTCTTGCTCAGCTGCAAATCATCAAATAGCAAGTGTCACCGAAGAAGGAGCCGAGCATGTGTCTGTGCATTTGTACCGGGTGAGCATGTGTAAGCAACCTTTGACGTCTGGACATAATGACTGGCATAGGGTTTACAACATAGCACTGCTATCAATCATGGTGATCAGCAGCCATGAATTCAGCATAGCAGGAAGTGTTGACCTGAATACTGATGGTGTGTTGAGTAGCACATGAGCGCCGTGGTGACGATGCACCCGAGACATGCCTCCTGCAGCATCCTGGATGACCGCCCTAGCCAGGTACTTCAGGATCAATGGTGCAGCATGCATGGACAGGCTCGCAGCAGCTCCAAGCTCTTTGATAGCCTGCTCCAGATTGGGCAGCAGGAGCGCAACAGCAACATGGCAGAAGGCGCCTCAAAACTGCTGGTGGCAAGGTTGTTGGAGCAAAAAGGCCAGAGGCAGCAGGGCATGGCAGTATAGGCAAGAAAGCAGTTGGCAGAGGTGACAGTGCAGCAGCCGGGCAGCTGAACAGCAGGAGAAGATCCCCGTTCAGCTTTGATCACACACCCGCAGACAGTGATGTGGGAGACAGTGAGTCAGATCATGCTGCTCCAACACGGACTGCTAGGCAAGCAAATGCATGCAACAAACTTCCTCAGCATCATTTCTGCTCATTGCATTAGGCCTTCTGTATCCTTGTTGGTCAAGACTTACTTACTGTATTCATGCTGCCAGGTTGAATCCTGTGCACAAGAAGCAGATTGCAGACAACAGCAGGGCTGCCAGGAGGAAGAGCACTATTCACCAGTATGACATGTACCTCAAGAGATTTGAGGTGAGCTTTCATGTTGCCTATTGTTGCAATGCTCCAAGCAAGCCTGAAACATGAATGCACACATCTCTTGGGTTGCAATGCACATATCTTAGTTTCAATGCCCCGAGCAGATCTTGAACACTTTGAGACTGCACATATCTCATTGCCATGTCATGCTGGTGACCTTTTGGCATGTGATGATGTAGTGGTTTTTGAAATACCATGGAGGTGAGGAACCTGGAAAGGCAGCTGGCACTCTTAGAGACAAACCATACTCTGATGACCTGTTACAGCCTGAAGCGCCATTGGCCACTCTGTTTCTGGAGTGGGTTGGTGAGAACATTCCAGGGTGGTCAACCAAAACTAACAAGCTGGTGAGATGCCAGCATGCATTTAAATGAAAGGTGCTCAATGCAAAATACAGCTTTCTGAGACAGCTTTCTGAGACAGCTTTCTGCATGATACATGCTTTCGTATGAGCGTTGAGAGCTCCATTCTTTGAAATTCTGAGCTATACTGCTGCAGGGGGTTTCTGTACTTGAGCCCACTCAAAAACACTGCTGGGGAGGTCATGACATCTCATGACATACTGAGAGTTTGTCAGCTACTAATGAACTCAAACAACACAGCTGCTGACAGAAGTTTGTCTTTCAACAATTGGCTGCTGAGCACTTGTGGCAGATCTGATGATGGGAGGCTGGTCTTCCAGGCTGACTTCTGTCCTCCAAACCTATATTGTTAAGTCTTGCCTGTCTCTGGAATGCACGATGGACCTTGCACTCAACAGGACTGTTACTTCCCTGCTACTTGGTGAAGGTTGCACAAGAATGTTTGTGGTTTGTGCAAACGCTAGTCAGAACTTGTACAGGTCAATATGGGCATGGCCGTAGTGAGCTAGCCATCAACAATCCAATGGTTTCACTGCTCTCTTCATTCCTCTGCAGGTTTGAAGTCCTAAACATTTCATGTCTTTCCCAGGGCTGTCCTTTCAGCATCAGCAGGAGGGTGTGTTATGTGGTTCACATGGCAATTGGTTCCTGTTAAGCAATACATAACCCAAATTTGAAGCAGCATGAGCTCATGGCATGACTTTTTTAATAAATATGATAGGCCCTTCTGCAGAGCTTGCTCAAGGACCTTGTTTGCACAAGGAGCATCAAGCCTGCTGATAGAATTTCTTTGGCTTATATTACCTCTTGTCATGCCCTTACGTGCCCTTGACATTTGCAGGATGATGCAGCACAAAGGCCACCATGTTGCAATGTCAGCCAGAAAGTCAACTTGTGAGAAGCTACTTGTGTGACTTGCAATGGTCCTGATGACTAAGGAGATGTGATCCTGGGTGGTGTACAACAATGTGTGATATGCTTTGCATATATACCCATGGTCGCATCAGGAGGCTATGCAAATTTACAAATCCTGCAATTCATGACAATTGCAGGAAACAATTATATACTTCGTGTGTGATATACACTGCCTAAGCAAATCTTAGCAGATACAAAAAATCTTGTTCAATAGACTGTAATTGTTAAGATTGATGTATTCCTTTCTGCATGATCGTTCAAGCTCTTGATGATATTCCAAGAGATTGACTAAAACAAATCTCAGCAGATACCAAACTCCCTTTTCAACAGGCTGTAATTGTTAAGAATGATATATTCTTTTCTGCATGACCGTTCAAGCTCTTTGTGTCGTGCAAAGAGATTGATACACTTCAAAATCTCAGAGTCAAGGTCCTGCACAGAAGCAAAATGAACAGTGTTGTTGCGATTGCAAATTATGTCATCTGCCATGGTTGCAAAGACACCATCGGTAATCCCTGGTTGATCTAACTCTTGAACAAAGCTGGTAAGTCGCTTGTCACGACCTGCCTTCACGCTGGTACAATATCTTGGAGGGGGAGGGCTTTTGGGCTGCTGACCAACAGCAAACAAGAGGGCTTGTGTTGCAACATTTTTCACAAATGGCTCCCCAAACAGGACAGCGTCGGCCTGCAAGTCTGTGACTTTCTCCTCCAGTCTTGCCATGCGAGCCTCCAGTGAATCTGACTCTAAGACAAGAGTCCAGTCTTGCGGCCCGATGTTTCTATCTGAAAGGCTGTTTAGCCTGGTGGATTCATTCATCAGAACCACGAATTGAGGTCTAGCGCCACCGGTCTCCAACTAACACTGCAGTCCTTCCACAACTTGCACCAACGAAGATGCTGCTGGTACTTCCATCACCCCTTCTTCCCTCCCTATCACCACTCTGATCCATGTCATCTCTCTGCATGCCACAAGCAGTATTGAAAGTACAGCACAGCGAGCACCATCGCTTGTTGAGAGTTCAAGTTAAGTCACAAAGGATACCTGTTACAAAGCCTGCCTGTGATCCAGTCTCTTCTTTCCAGATGTATAGAGCGGCCGTAAAAAAAGTGCTTGTTGACCTGTTTATCCTCCAGCCTTCCTGTACAAGCAAAGCACTGAACATTCAGCCCCTGCCCATACTGTGTCTTGGGTATGACTTCAGCTAGGCAGCAATGTCAGCCAGAAAGTCAACTTGTGAGAAGCTACTTGTGTGACTTGCAATGGTCCTGATGACTAAGGAGATGTGATCCTGGGTGGTGTACAACAATGTGTGATATGCTTTGCATATATACCCAT
>JAABUO010003144.1_pt1 | contig 19804 bp, 38 predicted proteins | sample 5559291 | NCBI WGS metagenome assembly JAABUO01 (sample SAMN10711878, study PRJNA513372) | rock metagenome | isolation source: Antarctica rocks | place: Antarctica: Victoria Land, Finger Mt sud
ACTATTGTACGCCTTGCGGCCCGCCTGCATGAACACGCATGCTGCGCCCGCGAGAGGACTGGAACAAGGCGGGACATGGCCCGGATGTATGCTGAAGCACCTGCCAGGTGATTCTTGGCCAGCAGGGCCGTGCTTCTTTGAAGGAGGCCTTGCGGGCGCCAGAGTGCGGGCTGGTGTCAGGTGCCAGAGTGCGTGCACGCTGACGGGCGCGCTGCGCAGGGCAGGGCGCGGCCGGGCCGGGCGAGGCGCGCGCGCAGCTGGCGGGCGCGCTCTGCGCGCTGGCCGAGCTGCACCTGGCGCAGGACGATGGCGCGGCGGCCGCGGCGGGCGAGTGCGAGCGCGCGCTCGAGCGCGCGCGCCGGGCCGCGCCCGGCAGCCCGGAGCCGCTGCAGGCGCGCCCCCCGCGCGCGCGCCTCCGCTGGTGCCCCGGACGCCGGCAGCGTGCCGCTGCCTCCTCCGCTCCGCCCTACCTCCTGGTCGAACACACCCTTGCGCCGCGCAAAGCTCGTCAGCCTGTGCGCGGAGCAGGGCCGCCCGGACAGCGCTGATCGGCACACTGTTGTTGCATATCCACTCATCCAACCCCTGTACGCGCGCCAAGTGCTCGCCAGCCTGCGCGTCGAGCAGGGCCGGCCAGAGTAGGCGCTAGCCGCCATTCCATTGTTGCACATCCACTGATTTCCCCTCGCACGTGCGCCAGGTGCTCGCCAGCCTGCGCGTGGAGCAGGGCCGCCCGGACGAGGCGCTGGCGGCGCTGCGCGCGTCGCTCGCGCTCTGGTGCCCGCGCCTGGGCGGCGGCGGCGGCGCGGCCGACGCGCGCATGTCCGATGCGCGGCCGGACGTCGGGGCTGGCGGCTGTCGCGCAGAGGGTGACCCAGCGGCGTCAGGGGAGCGCCGCCCCGACGGCGATGCGCAGACACAAGCTGCGGGGTTGACTGGCGGGGCCCGCAGCGGGGAGCACCCGGGGGGCCGGGAGCAAGCGGACGGCGGCGGCCGCGCCGGCATCTGCGACAGCACTGCAGGCGAAGCTGCAGAGGGGTGCGCCGGACATGGCCAGGCAGGTGGCGATGAGCTCGAAGATGAAGATGAGGCAGATGGCGGCAGCGAGGGGGGCTGGGAGGAGGCGAGCGAGGGCGGCGGCGGCGACGAGCTGCCGTCCTACGAGTTCCGCTTCGAGGCGGCCAAGCTGCTGCTGGAGCTGGATGACCGCACGGATGCAGCCGCTGATGTGCGCCTCGCAATCTCTCGTTTGTATCTCCTGTGTTGTGTCTGTGCTGTGGAGGGTGACCGGTGCATTCGATGCGGCACAAGGGCGGAAAACCCTGAGTTCAGCATCCAAACTGTTGGATGCGTGCTGTTCACAACCTTTGGAGCCCAAAGCAGTGGTAGTCTGCATTTTCGGCTTGTGAAGAGCGACTGCGCGCAGGTGCTGCACCGAAAAGATGGAATATGACCTCGTCATTGGGTGACATGGAGCGCCCCATGTGCGCCCCGCGGGGGGCCGCGCAGGTGCTGGAGGGCCTGCTGGCCGAGGACGACGGCGTGCCGGACGTGTGGTACCTGGCCACCCCACCCCTAAATGCGCCCCGCGGGGGGCCGCTCAGGTGCTGGAGGGCCTGCTGGCCGAGGACGACGGCGTGCCGGACGTGTGGTACCTGGCCGGCCTGTGCGCGCACGCGGGCGGCGATTTCGAGGCCGCGCTGGACGCGGCGGCGGCCGGCGAGCGGCTGCTGCGCGGCGGCGGCGGGGGCGCGGAGCGGGGTAAGCCCGGCGAGGAGGCCGCCCCGGACTCGCTCGCGGCCGACTTTGCGGAGCTGCGGGTGCGCTGCGCGACCAGCCTCCCTGCAGGCAGGCGCCAATGGTAGAAGCCACTGTTGCATGAAGTACTTGAAAAACAGGTGCACGTCTGGGGTGCCCTAAGCTGTAATCCTAGGCCAGAAAGTCTTGTGGTTGCAGAACCAATAGAGCGTGTTTGCGTTTCTGGCATGGCTGGCGAAAGAGGTGCACGTCTGGGGTGCCCTGAGCTATATGTCTGGGCCGGAAAGTCTTGCATTTGCACATTAATAGAGCGTGTTTGCGTTTCTTGCATGGCTCGTACACTGAGGACACCAGGTATGTTGTGATAGCTAGAGGCAGTCATGCTGATGTGGTGTCCTGCTGTGCAGGCTGCTATTGAGGAGTCGATGGCGAACATTCGAGCAGGCGGTGGTCCAAATTGAAGGCACAGCGCCTAGGAGCAAGTGTGTTTTTTTGGGGGTTGTGTGCCAGTACGTGGCTGTGTGAGCCCAGGGCTCTACATGTAAGTGTTGCCAGCCTGCGGCTTGCGTGTTGTCCAACACTTGTTCATAAGGAAAGCATTGCGTCGCAGATTTGGAGTTCATGTGCGTCCGCAGCATCACAGCATGATTTAATGTTTACAGGTGGCTCAATTCAGTGTCGCTGGGTTTTCCCTGCACACACGGAGGTAGGCAACTTCAGGCAACATCAAACCTTAACTATGGGATGCTCTATGCAACATGTCCCGTCAAACTGTCTGAACATGGCGCGTGACGCCGGTCTTTGCCCATGAGGGCGAGGCAGGCAGCTGCATGCTCAGGCGCTATGCACAATAGGAGAGCACACGGGCGCTGCCACAACCCGGCCTGGCTCACTGGCCAGCCCCGCGCACACTGCCGCAACGCACCAGCCACCCCGGGTCCCCGACCCCAGCCCGCCACTGCAGCCCGCCAGCGCCGTGTCTGTCACATGGTCGCGGCGGCCTCTTTGAACAGGTTGTGCGCGGCTCGCCGGCCGTCGTCTGTCAGCAGTGAGTAGATCGCCGTCTCCACCAGCCTGCGCGGCAAGCAGGAGGTTTGCGCGACGTGATTGCATCGTGCCTTGGAGTGCCCTGGCATCAGCCTCATGGTTTTCCGTTACAAGACAGAGCACATTGCGTTCTGGTGAGGTCGCCTCACCGTCGCATCACTCAACCAACTCACTCCAGCCTGGCTCCAAATGCAAAGCCAATGCATGCAGGTTGCTCCGTGATCGTCATGCGCACACCAAAACCAACAGACAGTAATCATGGTAGCAGCATGAATTGTGCCGGCACTGGAGCCGGCCCTTCCACGGCATCGGGGAGCCAGGCAATGCGTTGCCCTCGTCAGTGCAGAGCACACGCTGCACATGGGAGGGACATACGAGAGGGGAGCAGGCCGCGCACTTGTAGATGGTGACCACAAACGTGACCAGGTAGACCAGCAGCGACACCATGCGGACTTTCTTCTCGTGCGGTATCTGCCTAAAGATCTCCGTGACGTCCACCTGCGCACGCAGTGCGCCCCAGTGAATTAGAGGTTGATACGCAGGCAGCAAACAGCAGCTGCAATGAGCTAAAGACAGTGGCGTTCTTGTTCTGCGACGCTCGTCGTGCGGCGCCGGTATAAGCACTGCAAGGTCCCCACAGGGCTCGAAACATGCTTGCCGGCGCTTTGACAAGGGGCAGCCCCAGTGCGGCGACGGACAACGGGTCCCTACCAAGCCCAGCTTGATAAAGAAGGCACCGATGGGCACCTACAGCCAGGTAACCAGCGCGCTGCAGCATTTCGGGTTCTGGTCCGGGCCAAAGAGAGGTCCAGTGTAGGGCCGGCCTTGGTCGACACCGAGGGCCAGTGCGCAGGAACCGCAGTGAACATGGCAGCGCAACACACTCTCGCGCTCAAGCCCACCAGCAAAGGCCGCCGAGCACAAGGAGGCCAACACTTACGACTTGGGCGAGCAGCACACAGGCCGCGCCCGGAGCGGCACCTTGTGCTCGCCGCGCAGGTAGGTGCGCAGGTCCCAGGCACACACGCCGAGCAGCAGGCACGCGGTGGCCCACTTGCCGGTCAGCAGCAGCAGGCCGAACAGAACGCCCTCCACCGCGTACTTCGGCATCTGCGCACAGCACGACAGTGGGCGCACTGACATAGAGTGCAAAAGGAGCGACACACTAGGTACACTGAGGTTTCCTAGCTGGCAGCGACACTGCCAGCATGCAGCCTGCAGCGCGGCTCGCAGCCTGGCCCTTGGTAGCACCGGACAGCGCCGCTAGGTCGGCGGCCGCGGCGCACCACCCATCGGTTGATGCTGACTGAGGAGTCGTGCGGGTTGACAAAGTCGTTCTCCAGGTCGGACAGCGAGATGAGCGAGTACATGGTGATGCCCAGCAGCGCGGCGCATAGCAGCAGCGCCAGCAGCCACACCAGGAAAGTAAAGTTCATGCCGAGCGCATGCACCGGCAGAAGCCTGGACGGCAGTCACCGGGGAGAGACAAGCAGGTTGCAGTCACACGTCTACACTAAAGTGGCACGCTTACTGTCAGAGCTGTGCTTGCCTCATGGCGCTTGGGCTGTAACCAATACCTTCAGCGATGGCTGTGCTCCTGAAGCGTTGCCTCGCACTGATGCAGCGATGCTTGTCTGTCACATTGCCAAAGCTCTCGAGGGCAGAGGTGGCGTCCGCCAGTGGCGGACCGCCACCATCGTCACCGTAAGACGTTACGGTAACGTCGGCGCAGGATCCTGCTGTGGGCGAGCCACGTCTGGCCTGGCCAAGAGCGGGTTGCTTTGCCATCCGCAGCCTCAAGAGTCCACATACGCACTTTCCAACACAAGCTTTCTGACAAGATGCAGACGACAGGCACCATGCAGAACGCTTTCACGCAGCGCCTGGCGCAGCGGTCTACAGTACGCGGCGCAGAGCTCCGCACGCGCGCGCCTGGCGCGGTTGCACAGCCGCGCAGGGTGCGCAGGGCGGCCGTCGCAGCGCAGAAGCAGGCACGCACCTCACACAAGCGCATGGCTGGTTGCGGCTGGTTGATGATTGTGTAGGCGAGCTCGGGTGCGCCACGCAGGCGGACGAGCGCAGCGGCGAGGCTGCGGTGCAGCGGCTGCCAGCCGCGGCGCTGGCTGCGTTGGCAGCTTGGAGCATGGCAGGCGCGGATGTGGCTCGCGCGGCCGAGTTCTACACGCCGCCGCCGCCGCCGAGCGGCCAGCAGTCGACGCAGCAGAAGTCGCAGACGCTGGACTTCCCCACGCCCGCCGCGCCGGCGGTGAAGTCGGGCGAGTTCCAGCTGCCGGAGGGCAACCAGTGGCGCTACAGCGAGTTCATCAACGCCGTGCAGGCCGGCAAGGTGGAGCGCGTGCGCTTCAGCAAGGACGGCGGGCAGCTGCAGGCGCGCCTGCCTGCTGGCTCACCTTGGGAGGTGACGAGCGTGTCGCTAGGAACCTGCTTCTTACGTCTGCTTAGAAAACAGTAAGTAGGCTGCCAGGCTGTGCTGACTGTGCGGCCGTGCGGCTGCAGCTGACGGCCGTGGACGGCCGGCGGGCGCTGGTCGTGCTGCCCAACGACCCGGAGCTGGTCGACATCCTGGCCCGCAACGGCGTGGACATCTCGGTGTCCGAGGGTGACCAGCAGGGCAACTATGTCGCCCTGCTGGGCAACCTGCTCTTCCCGCTGGTCGCGTTTGGCGGCCTGTTCTTCCTGTTCCGCCGCGCCGGCGGCAGCGGCGGCGCGGGGCCGATGGGCGGGCCGATGGGCGGGCCCATGGACTTTGCGCGCAACAAGTCCAAGTTCCAGGAGGTGCCCGAGACTGGCGTCACGTTCGCCGACGTTGCGGTGCGCGTCCCTGCCTGGGTTCGCCTCTGTCTGGGGATCAGCCTGGCTGCAGGTGCAGTGCTGGTCGAGCCAGAAAAGGCGCTCCTGACGTGAGTGCTCTGCCAGCAGTGCTTTGGGTGTTCAGTGACGCAAGTGCTGCCATGTCAGGGCTTGTACTCACAACTGTCCACGCGGCTCAGCAGAGCAGGACACACCGAGCTTCTTCATTCGGCAAGTCGTCCTAATATGGTAGCCTTTGCGCCAGTGACTACGTGCTACAACTTGTTGTAGAAAGCAGCTCTGTGTGTCCCGCGCGTGGTGAGCAGCGTCGACAGTTGTATGTACAGGCTCCCTCTCTGCTGTGCGTCAAGCCCGGCTGTTCCAGTTGCGTGTGCGGAGCGTGTGGCTGGAACTGCGCAGGGCGTGGACAACGCGAAGCTGGAGCTGCAGGAGGTTGTCGACTTTCTGAAGAACCCGGACAAGTACACCGCGCTGGGCGCCAAGATCCCCAAGGTGCGGCGGCCTGTGTTTTTTAATAAAATGTTTTACGCTGGTTTAGGAACTGACCTGCTGACACTGACCCTTGTAAGTGGGCAGGTGCTGGATTTGCCAGCAGCCGGCCATTTGTGCATGCTTGGGGGTCTGCCCAGTGTGCAGATGGGCACCTGTCCGTTGCCGTGCATGCTTCCTGCTCCGCAACTCCGGTCGCTGACCGGGGTGTCCCGCAAATGCAGGGCTGCCTGCTGGTTGGGCCCCCAGGTACCGGCAAGACGCTGCTGGGTGCGCCCTGCACTGCGTGAGTGTGAAGGAATGACGCTGTGCAAGCTACCCTGCTCTGCTTATACATAGTAAGTATGCTTTAGTAGTGTTTTAATTGCACACGACGATACCAACATGCGTTTGCTTACCAATGACCATCATGCTTTGCTCATTGTGAGGACAGACTTGGGGGGCTTGTGCTGACATGGGGTTGTGCCCCTGGGGGTGCTGCAGCCAAGGCCATTGCGGGCGAGGCGGGCGTGCCGTTCTTCTCCTGCGCGGCGTCCGAGTTCGTGGAGCTCTTCGTGGGCGTGGGCGCATCGCGCGTCCGCGACCTTTTCGAGAAGGTGCGCACCAGGGGTCGCTGTTTGCGAGTATATGCGGGGTTATGCAGCAGCACGCAGTGCGTAGCGGCGGGCAGGTCGAGGGCTGCTTGCAAGGAGTGGTGCAAGGCGTGCACTGTGCTGCTGGCACCTGTGAAGGCGACAGGTCATGAGTAGTGTGCGTAGCATTTCTTACACAAGCATAGCTTATGTCGCCGTGGTGTACTGCTGTACAGAGGGAGCACAGGCAGGCACGGGTCAACAGTGATCATACTATGGTTTCATGGATCACTTTGTGAAGCGTAGTGCAGTACCTAACACAACTTTGTGCGAAGGGCAGGGAAGTGCTGGGATTGGCATTGGTCCACAAACATATTCTGATGTTGGCTGTAGAGACGAGTCCATGGAACAGTCAATTATGAGCAAGGTGCCGCAAATCTAAACTTCTCGTCCTGCGCAGGCCAAGACCAAGGCGCCGTGCATCGTGTTCATCGACGAGATCGACGCGGTCGGGCGCCAGCGCGGCGCGGGCATGGGCGGCGGCAACGACGAGCGCGAGCAGACCATCAACCAGCTGCTGACCGAGATGGACGGCTTCGAGGGCAACACGGGTGTCATCGTGCTGGCGGCGACCAACAGGCCGGACGTGCGCTCCCAGCGATATTAGTGCGTACAGTTGTTCAGCTGCTGACGCGTGCAGTCATTCAGTCGTCGACTTGGGTTGAGGAAAAGCATGCGCTCTGTGGTCGTGCTTGCAGCCGCCAGCAGTGCAGGCGTTTGCTCCTGCCCACAGTGGTGGGCGTTGTGCCAATGCTGATAGAAGTTTTGGTGCGCAGGTGCTGGACAGCGCGCTGCTGCGGCCGGGCCGCTTCGACCGGCAGGTGACTGTGGACCGCCCGGACGTGGCCGGCCGCATCCAGATCCTGAAGGTGCACTCGCGCGGCAAGGTGCTGAGCAAGGACGTTGACTTTGACAAGGTCTCGCGCCGCACGCCGGGTGCGCCGGACCGCGCCCGCCCGCTCCGGGCAGGGCTGGCGGTGAGGGATGACAGTAAACACTTTGAAATATTTTTTCAGAGAGCTAACTGTTAATGGCACACAGCTGTTGCTGCCCAGCCCTGCTGCTGCTCGGACTTGGTGCGGAGCAGACTGTTGACGCCTGGGCACGCGTGGTGGCTGCGCAGGGTTCACTGGTGCTGACCTGCAGAACCTCATGAACGAGGTACGTGCCCTGCTCGGTGGCTGTCTGCATACCAAGACCTGCAAGGGTGTGTGCATGCGTGTGCAGCACCAAACATGCATGTTTGGCTGTATGAATGGATTGTGTCGCCCGCTTGTGCTGCGTGTGCTGCATCATGTTGCATGTTTTGGTGCAGTGCCCAGATGTTGAATGCAAGGCTCCACTGCACTGCTTCTGGTGAGTTGGGTATCAGCAGTCAGTGATGTCAGCGCTGGAACAGCCATGCTCGCTGCAGCGTGCCAGGCTATCCGCTTCACGTGCGGGCGGTCCTATTCGCAGGCGGCCATCCTGGCGGCGCGGCGCAACCTGAAGGAGATCAGCAAGGAGGAGATCTCGGACGCGCTGGAGCGCATCGTGGCCGGCCCCGAGAAGAAGGGCGCGATCGTGACCGAGGCCAAGAAGCGCCTGGTGGCCTACCACGAGGTGCGCGGCGCGGCCCGGCGAGAGGGGGGCGTGCCATGCTGCGCGCCAGCCAACGTCTGCCGCGCTGGTTGCTGGTTTCCAAGAGCACCTGTTGGGTCACTCAGCAAACTGGCGGTCCTCCTCGCCCATGCGTACGAGAGAGCCTGTGAATTTTGTGGCGCAGAAACAAGCATTGGCATTGGCACAGGCTACCTTCTAATATAGTCTGACATGCGCATGGTTGGCATGTCAGAAGAAAGAGGAATGCATTGCCTGCAGTGACATATGTAGTGAAAGCGCAGCCTGATGGTACTGACGCACGCGGCCGCGGCGCGCGCAGTCGGGCCACGCGCTGGTCGGCGCGCTGATGCCTGAGTACGACCCGGTGACCAAGATCAGCATCGTGCCGCGCGGCCAGGCTGGCGGCCTGACCTTCTTCGCGCCCTCCGAGGAGCGCCTGGAGTCCGGCCTGTACAGGCGCGCCCCCCCGCGCGTTGGCCCACAGCGTGCAGCAGGCCGCTGGTGCAAAGCTTGGCGTGGCCCGCTGTGCTGGATAGCTTCAGCCGCTTCAACATCTTGTGATCTTTGTGATGTTGTTGTCATCATGTACTGTCGCTGGACCACTTCGTGCCACTGCAACATGTGTCGGTGCTGCGAGTGTGCGGCCTACAGTAAGCAGGCTGCCTGACATGGTGAGCGCACAATTTGGGCAATGCAGGGTTTGCTGCAGGTTCCAGCTCTACCGCATCTGTGTGCCCTCGGATGAGCACTGGCAGTCTGTTGCATGGTAAGCATCCCCAGCCAATAGCTCCTATGTAACCGTGGGACCCTCGCGCCGCGCAGCCGCTCGTACCTGGAGAACCAGATGGCGGTGGCGCTGGGCGGCCGCGTGGCCGAGGAGCTCATCTTTGGCGAGAACGATGTCACCACTGGCGCGTCCGGCGACTTCATGCAGGCGCGCGCCCGCCTGCCCGCCGCGTCGGCGCGGGGCGCATGCTGCGCTGCAGGGTTCGCCTGGCAGCGAGACCGGCTGGCGCTGGTGTGCTGCTGCGCTGCGCATGCTGAGGTACCCAGGCATACAGCCTGCTGCATGGCAAGCTTGTAGTAAGAAGTCCGATTATGGTGTATGTTGGTTTCTGTAGTGAATCGGCTTGCACTAACCTGGGGCGCGCGCGAGCGTGCAGGTGTCGCGCACGGCCAAGGCGATGGTCACGCAGATGGGCATGAGCAAGAAGCTGGGCCAGGTGGCGTGGACGAGCAGCGGCGGGCCCTCCTTCGTGGGCCAGAGCATGGGCCAGCCGTCCGACTGCTCCGGCGAGACCGCCGACGAGATCGACGCCGAGGTCAAGGCGCTGGTGGAGCGCGCGTACCGGTGCGCGCTTAAGCCTGCTGTGATAGGGTTATGGCTAGGGTCAAAGCTAGGGGTAGGGTAGCTTTGCGTATGTGCGTGCCTGATGTGTGCCTGATGTAGCAAGAGGACTCTGCCTGGCGCTGTTCAGGACAGTCGGCCTGGTGCTGGCCTGCGTTGGCTGGAGCGCGTGGCCAAGGCGCCGCGTGCTGCGCGGTGAGCATGCCGGCGCGCTGCGGTGATGGAGCGGAGGTGAGGCGCGCGCGGGCGCGCGGGCGCAGGCGCGCCAAGGACCTGATCCAGAGCAACATCGCGGTGCTGCACAAGACGGCGGACGTGCTGATGGAGCGCGAGCAGATCGACGGCGAGGAGTTCCAGCGCATCGTCATGGACGCGCAGGCCGAGCAGTACCTCAAGGCCGACGAGCCGGGCGTGGGCGTGCCGTACAAGGACCCCGTGCCCGCCTGATCTGGCTGGCGCATGGAATGGGTCGGTGCCCGCCTGATCTGGCTGGTGCAGGGGCTGCGCCAGCGCAGTGCAGCGGGCGGCGGTGGTGCGACGGTGAGCCGTGTCTGCTGGCAGCTCGAAGCCCCTGGGCGGCGCGGGACGTTTGTGTGCCTCTTGCAGCCTGGTGCCGCGCGGCGCGTGCAGCCTGGGACGGGAGCGTGCTGCACGTCAGGGCGGCATAGCGGTGCAGGGAGATGTCCTGCGGGTGTTGTGAGTGGCTTGCTGCGTGGCCCATGCCGCTCGTGGCGGCGGGGCTGAGAATGATTGCGTTGAACGAGTGCTGAGTGTGTGGTGGCTGGCGGGTGGGGTTAGCCGGCGTTTGCCCTGTGATTTTGGCAGTGTGCTGCGTCCTTAGCGAGTGGGTCGGCTGCTGCTGTGGGCAGCTCGTGAACAAACATATGGAACGCCTGGGTGCTGTGCATGGGATCACAGCGGTGCATGTAGTGTAGTCCCAGCATGTACCCTAGCAGCACTGCAATGACTCGTGGCGTTTGTTTTTTGTGCCTGGTTACATCAGACCATGTTTCGTCGCTCGCAGTGCCCTTGGTGCTGACCCATAAAGCTGTAATGCAGCAGCGAACTGCCGTGCACTCGTCAATGTTGCCTTGGCTTTGATTGTGAGTGTGAATGATGACAGAGCAGGAAGTTTTGAAACTGTGATGTGATTGTACAGAAGGAGATCAGTGTGAGGCGCCCAGGCAGTCAAATCAGTCTGTGACACCACTTCAAGATGAGGCATGAGCCAGGTCTCCTGACACACAGAGGGCCTTGCACATGGGCAGTGTTGCAATGCAATGGGTGCTGCCATGCACAGCACGAGCTGTATTGCAGTGCAATGGGTGCTGCCATGCACTGCACGAGCTGCGACGCCTGCACAGCCACGCAACAGTCCGACCCCAGGCACTCCATGTGTGGCAGGATACGCGCGCCATGCGCCCACCACGCTGGTCAAATGCCCCCCGGCACACGCTACGCGACATGGTAGTCGTCTGTCAGCAGCACGCACTTGCTGGCATAGCGCACCGGCTGGCCGTCCGCGGTCGCCGTGACGGCGGCCACGCGCACGTCGGCCAGCGTGTGCGCGGCCTGGAAACTCACCTGCGCGAGCGCGCATGGGCCATGGAATATGCAAGCGTGCCAAGCACCTGTCAGGCCCTTTCTGCTTGACACGTAGCATGTGACAGACGCAGTATATGCTCCAGGCCTGCAACAGGAGGGCTCAACAGCTCAAGTGCTCGGCGCCACATGCGCAGGCCACGGAGCAGCGGCGCGCCTCGACGGGGAAGAAGGCGTCGGGCGGCGCGGCGGGCGAGGCGACAAACTCCATCGCGCCAGAGCTGTTGGTCTTGTCGATCAGGTCGACCGACCACAGCAGCAGCGCCTTGCGCGCGTCGTAGTGGTAGTCCCCCGTCACCTGGCGGCGCGGGCTGGCAGGCTCAGGCTTGGGGGCCTTGCACTGTCTCCCACGGGGTATAAAGCAGGTGACCTGATCCATCCTGGCTTATGCGACGGCAGCAACCCAGCATGGCCAGGCGGCCATGTCCTTCCAGGCAATTGAGAGCATGGCCTGTCAGCGTCCAGGCGGTTCTTATCCTCTACAGGTCGTCCTCAACAGGCTCATGACAGCAATGTGCACCCTGGAATGCGGAGCGGGCCCCACAGCCCGGCCCTGCGCAGGGCGGCGGTGGCGGCCTGGCGGGCGACCAGTGCCACCAGCCCCGCTGCGTTCCGCTGAACGGAAGCGCGCTCGCGCCCGGCCCAACACGCGCTGCTGCGGGGCCGGTCGGTGAGCCGGGTGGCAGGGCAGCCGGCCCGCGCGCGGGCGGCGCGCCTCGTTGACGCGCGGCGCGGTGTGGCAGGGGATGGAGATGACCACGTTCTGCAGGTCGAAGCCCGCGTGCGCCTCGTACTCGATGTTGACGTACGAGTCGCCGCCGCTGACGCTCGGCCAGCAGTTGATCGTCAGCGGCACGCGCGCCTCATCCTTGGTCTGCGCGCGGCGCGGCGCGCGTCCAGATGTAGGGTTGGGGTTGGGTAGGGTGACACACTGACGCCCGTCGCGCCGCGCGGCGGCGCGGGGCGGCCGCGCAGCCGCTGCGGCGGCCGGGCCCGGGCCGGGTGCTGCCACACTTGCGCTCCAGGAGCCTGGCATGGCACCCTCGCGTTCTGCCCCGAGCGCCGGAAGATGGCGCGCTGCCGACTGCGCCGCCCTGCAGCCCCAGGAGCAGAGCGGCGCTTTCTGCGGGCCGTGGGCGGGCTCCCAGCCCCGCGCAGGGACGCCACGCGCGGCCGGGCGCGCGCCTCGAAGCGCCACTTGAGGATGCCGAGCGGGTTGCCAACCGGGAAGGGCCGCTCCGGGTCCTTGAGGCCCAGCAGGTTGTCGCCGTACAGCGCCTTGTCGATGTTGGGGTGCGTCTTGAACTGGAAGCCCGCCGTGTCGCCCGTCTCGATGCGCACGCGGATGCACGCGTCCTCCTCGGCCATCACCTGCGCGCGCGCGGGCTGACTGATGCCAGGGTATAGTGTCGGGGTGAGGTTTAGGGTATCGCTCCCCTCCGCCGTCGCGCGCCCGCACGGCCGAGCCTGCCAGCGCGGCATGGATGTGATCTCAAGAGTGCCCTCCTGGGCACACCCATCGGCCCACATAGGGCCGCTCCCTGCTGCACAGCGAGGGCGCGCAGCGCAGATGGCGGCACATGCAAGCATCCCGCTACTGCAACCGCATCAAACCAGACCCAGCAGGTCGCGCGCGCCGGCACTTGCACCGGAGGACCCAGCTCTGTCTGACACCATAAGAGCCTGGGTATAGGCTTAGGACTAAGGTGATCTCCTGGCCGCCTCGCGCGCCTGCGGCGACATGGTGCCCTGCACCTCCATGCTCTCCACCGGCCGTCCTTGTTCAGCGACACCAGCAGCTTCTCCTTGACTAGGGTTAGGGTTATCTCCTTGGCCGGGGGGCGCGCCTGCAGCGACATGATGCCCTGCACCTCCATGCTCTCCACGCCGCCGTCCTTGTTCAGCGACACCAGCAGCTTCTCCTCGACCACGACCGACACCGGCTCGCCCGCCATCTGCTGCGCGATGCCGGCCGTCGCCGCGCCCGCGGCGCCCGGCGCCGCCGGCGCGGGGTCCGCCTGCGCAGCCGGCCGGCGCCATCCCCTTGAGTACGTAAGAAAACCACTCTTTGCAAGTCGTTCCCCGCCGTCCCCGTCGTCGTTCCACGCCGGGTGCTGCACGGGCGTGCGCTGCGACCCAGGGCACCCGAGCGCCGCTTGCGGGCGCATGAAATCACTAGTTTGCTGAATCACAAACTTGCTTGATATTTTCTGGTTGAACCAAGTCGCGGGGCAGGGCCGCGCCTCCACGACCTCGCCCTCCGCGCGCAGCGAGTCCAAAAAGTCGTTGGCCTTCTTGGCCTTGCCCAGCTGCATGCCCTTCTTGGGCCGCGCGCCCTCGGCCTTGGCCGCGCCAAAGCTCGACGGCTCCGGCCTGCGCGCCCCGTCGGCCTCGGTTGCTTTGCATCATATTCTGTTCCGAACACAGGGACTGGCGAGCGTGTCTGCAGGCGATGGGCAGTGGCTGCACCCTCACCCTTGCTTCTGTTGCTGCCCGAACGGCCCCTGCCCCTGCCGCGAGGCTCTGCCTCTGTTTTCAGGCGCGCGCGGCGCGAGGCCAGGCCGAAGGCAGGGAGCGCCACCAGACCACTACAACACAGTGGACATGCTCGAGCAAGCCATGGAGCACACAACCAGTCGCAGTGCCGCAAGCCGGGCGTAGTCCCGCAATCAGGGCCGCCGCCCCGCGCGCCGCCGCTGCCGCCTGACGAGATGCCCCCAGCCGGCACAAGGCCGCAAGCGCCGCCCGTACTCTGATGCAGGCCTGTTCACTCTCCTTAACAATGCATCGCGCAGGCAGGCCCGCCCACGCGCACACGCGACACGCCAAAATGAAACAGGTCTGCAGCCTGTTGCTTTCGGCGTGTCGCATGTGCGTGCGGGCGGGGGGTCTGCAGACGCGCGCGCGTCCGGGCGCCGCACCGCGAGTAGCTGGGCGCGCTGTCGAGGTCCAGGCCGCCGCCGCGGCCGCCGCCGCCCATGCCGCCGGACGAGATGCCGCCGGAGGGCACGAAGTTGCCGGCGCTGCCCTTGCCGTCGCGCGCGCGCTCGATCTTGCTCTTGTCGATCTCCATCGCCTTGCGCTTCATGACGTCCTGGCGCGCCACGGGCCGGGTCTCAGCTTTACGCGCGCCTGGCGGGCGGCTGCCCCGACACCCTGCAGCTGCGCATCAGGCAGTGCGTTTGCTGCATCGAGGGCACAGCGCGCCGGTGCTGCCACCCGACAGCGCGCGTTGGCAGGCGCCGCGGCGCGCGCGCGCGCCTTGGTGTCGTTGATCTTAGACTGGATGATCATCTTGTGCAGCTTCTCCTCATGGCTCTCCATCTCCGTGTTCTGCTTCACCTGCGCGTGCCGCCCAGCAGCCCACTCACCCTGCAACCCGTCCCTAACCCTATCCTTCTGTCATTTCTTCTCGTTACACAGCCAGGCAGCAGCAAGAAGGGGATCCTGCTCTTGTGAACAAGAGCTGCGTCCCGCGCAACGCGCAGGGGACGGTGCACGTGACGTGGCAGACAGCAAAGTGCGGGGCAGCGCGCCTGCTGTACGGTGACGTGCTCCTTGTAGCCCAGTGAGATGACCTCGTCGAATGCAAATAGCAGCTCGAACGCGGCGGTCTGCACCGCGTCCTCGTCCAGCGGCGCCACGTACTCTGGCACCACCTGCTCAGGGTAGGGTAGGCTCAGGGATAGGCTAGGGTAGGCTCACGCGGGCAGGACGACTGTGGATCTCTGTGGGGCGGGCCGCCAGGCAGAGGAGCGGGAGCAGGCATTGCGCCCCCAGTGCCCAACGCCACTGACGCACTCCTAGCATCACAAGCATGCGACGGCGTGGCGCTGTGCTGCCAGGACAGTAGGCCGGCATGACCGGCCGCTCACTGCCTGCGGACACGCGAGGCGGCCGCCTGACAGCCTCGCGACACCCGGCGACAGCTTGCAGCTCTGTCTCCAGCAGGTGCGCAGAGGCTTAGGGCGGGGCGGGGGCTCGGCGCGCGCGGCGCGCGCCTTGGCCAGCAAGCGCAGCGTCTCCAGGTCCTCCAGGATGTTGCTCGCCTTGTTGGTGACCAGCAGCAGGTACAGGCCCTGCCAGTCGCGCGCCGCCGCGGGTGGGTCGCTGTCAGGCCCAGCTGCAAGCGGCCGCTGCCTGGACCCGCCTTCGCTGCGGGCACGCCGCACCGCGCGGCGTCCCAGCAGCAGGCGCGCCAGGCAGGCCATCCCCTCCAGGGGGCGCACCACTCGCTGGTTCACTCGCTGAGACCTGGTTTGCGCATAAGCGCAGACGCGCGCAGCAGCGCAGCTGTGCAGCCCCAGCAGGCAACAGAGCCCATGATACCTTGCGCATAGTCCGAATCGTGCTTGCAAATGTAAAAAGCTCCAGCCTGGGTGCCTCGCGGCAGGGGTACTTCGCATTACAGGCACATGCCGGTGGCACAGCCAGCCCCGGCCGGCCGCGGTGCCAGCCAGGCCTACCCCAGACAGGTGCAGAGCTGCGTACGCCCCGTCACACCTGCAGCGCCCGCCCCTGCCCCTCCCTGCTGGTGCGGTGGTCCCCCGCCGGCTGCCAACACGCTGCGGGGGCGCCTGCGGAGGCTGGCTGGGCCTGCGCACCTCCATCGGCTGGTACACATAGCGAACATTCTCCGTCTCCACGTACGTGTGCTGCTTACCGCTGCCGACCAGCTTGGGGAACGCGGCGAGCAGGCCCTCTATCCTGATGCGGCTCATGTCCACAAACTGCCGGGCCACGAGCGCTGCGGGGAGCGCAATGCGTCAGGCGCGTCCGCAGCGCGGCCTTGCTTGCGCAGTGCATGCTCAGTGCACACGAGTGCAGCACCTTTGCCGGTCTTTGTGACCACGGAGGCCGCGAGGACGACCATCGCGGCGCCGGATCGCGCGCACAGGCGCCAGGCTCGTGAGAGATTGCCCGCTGCTCAGCGCTGTGGCCGGCCCATGGGGCCCCCAGACCCTTGTGCGGCACCCCAACTCACGCAACCAGCGCAAACCTGTTGGCAGCGGGCGATCAAGGCACGTGCAGGTTGAAAAACTTGCGAGTGCCTTTGCAGCAGCCGCGCAGACAATTAGTCTTACACACAGCTGGTGCAAGTCCGCAGCCACGAAGCTCTGGCCTCCTGCCTGGGACATTGCGCTTCTGCTGGAGGGTCTTGCACCTAATTAGACTTGAAGGGCCATGTCGAGTCCAAGCTCCAGCTGTTTTAAGCGCAGAGATGCGCCATCTTAGACACCCATCGTGAACGTTGCACCAGGCCATAATCGTGGGCTGTTGACATCACGCTGACTTTCATGCAGACGTGTTGTTGTTTACCCCCCAGCGCTCTCCATATGAAGAAGAGCTTTCAAACATGTGTTTCAGACTGGCACACTGCAGGACAGCATCCCCGTGCGGTACCACGAACTGGTGGCCAGCCAGTGTAAGCCTCATGCATGCACACTGAACATCACGGCCGATAGACAAACATGCATGAGGACTGACACATGCAGTTCCAATTTAATCATTTGTCCAGAGGACAAGTGGCATCGGCCGCTCGGCAGTGGACCTGCTGACTCGTTGGGGCGGCAGTGCCTTCACCAGGGCAGCGCGCCCTGCGAAGCGTGTCACTACATGTCGCATTTCGCCTGGCCCAGCGACCTGTGCATGCCATGCTGCTGCAAATGAGCTGGCGTCCGCAAAAGCCGCCACACAGCGGTGCTCCAGCGACCGCCGCCGCGGCCGCCAGCCGACCTCGCAGCCCGCGCGCGGCACCATACACTCGGCTCGGTCAGTCCAAGATGTACCCCCGCGCGGCGTCGCGGCCCGGTGGCAGGCGCGCGCGGTGCAGGCGCGCGACCTCGGCGCCCAGCGCGGCGCAATTGGCGTCGGCCAGCGCGGCCGCCGCGCTGACCTCGCCCAGCGCGTCCGCCAGCGCCGCATGCCGGCCGGCTGCGGCGGCCACCATGCGCGCGCATGCGCCCGCCACCTGCGATCTCGACTAGGGTTGGCTTGCCCTACTGAGGTTAGGGTCCGTCTGGGCTGGGTGGCGTCGGCCCCGCTTTCGGGCTGCCATGCCGCGTGGGTGCCATGCGCATGCAGCGCTGCCTGGGGAACCCGCGAGCGCCGCATGCCGCACGGCCACAGTTGCCGTCCCGTGCGCGCACCCCGCCGTGCACGCTGTAAGCTGGGGGTGACTGGCTGCAGGTCTTGAGGCGCCCTGCATGCCTGGCTGCACCTTTGGGGTGACACCAGACAAGAGCCGTGAGCTGATTGGCGGCATGCATGCTATGGCAATGCGGCAGTTCCTGCAAACAGACCCGGTCCATCCCATCACATGGATCACACCTTCGTGTGGGGAGATGGCACAACCAGGCCATTAATTTCCATCGTCTCCATCGCAAGCGGCATTTCTGAAGCAGCCCACAACAAGGCCCCCCCGCGACTCTCTAGCAAGGCCCCAGTCATGCCATGCGCGCCGTTTCGACACGGAGCTCGGCGGCGGCGGCGCGCTGCACCGCGCGCGCGCCGGCCGCGGCCGCGCGCGCCGCGTCGCCGGCCGCGCACGCCAGCACGGCCTCCAGCGCGGCCAGGCGCTGGCGCACCGCGGCCGCCTCGGCCTCCGCGGCCTTGCCCTGCAGTTGCACATGGGCTTAGGGTGGGGTGATGGTGCTGCCGCGTTCATTGGCATGTCATGGTCAACAGGTCACGCGGAGTCATGTGGGACTAGTGCCTGCTGCTGGCTCGAGGCTGAGCGTTGGGTGTCTAAGCGCCTGGCGCTGGCGCCTGTCAGGTTCCCGTTGGATGCATGCATTCACGGCTGCACAGTGGCACTGCGCGGCCTGTAGCCCATAACCGCAAAACGTCCGGACGTGCAGCACGGCCAGCCGCGCAGGCTCCCTGCGCATTTGCTTGAGGGGCAGAGCAAGGCACGTCTAACAGTGCTCGTGCGCAACGTGCTGCCCCACTAGTGCGCGCTGTCCACGCTGCGTCACTGGGGCCTTGCCTGCATCAGGCCGCCAGCAGCGGCAGTGTCTGCCGGCGCACTGCTTGAGCACGACGCGCGCTGCGGGCGGGAGCGGCCCACTTCCACACGCGAGATGATCGCGGCTCGTAGGCATGCCACTGCAGCGCTTTCGAGCTCGTCACACACCGGCCTTGCGAGGTGCGGAGCACATGCATGTCCATGCACACGATTGTGCACACGAGCAGTGCGTCCCTCAGGCGGTGCTACCAGATACAATACGCGCTGATCGCACGTACGCACATGAGCATACACATGCTGAGAGCCTCCCGGCGTGGAGCTCTGCCGGGATGCCTGCCCGTGGCTGTCTGACGGTGTGCTGGTGACTGCCGGGGTGCTGGCGACAGGCGTGCCGAAACGCACACAGCAGGACCCTACCGGGTAAGGTGCGTACCCTCTGCGCGCAGCGCGCGCAGGTCCTCGCCTGCCGTGCGCCGCGCCGCGCGCAGCGCCCACTCGCACCCGCCGCCAGCCCGCATGGGTGCCCCGGCGGTGCGGCTGCCTGGCGCCCTTGCGCATGCGGGCGCGCTCGCCGTCGCCGCCGGCGCGCCCGCTCCCGGCGCCGGCTGCTGGGTGTGCGCCGTAGGGCTGCTGGCCGCAGCAGCCATGGAGCTGGCACTCGGCACTGGCGCGCAGACCATGGCACGCGCTGCCAGGCAACCGGGGCTGGCCAGGGTGCTTGCCTGCCTGCTTCCCTGTGCAAGAGCCAGGCATCTTTCTGCTGACGGGGCTGCGCCCGGCAGTGCCTCTGCATCCCAGCCGCCTGCCGCCGGGACGCCGGCAGCCGCGCAGCCTGGCGGCGCGGCGGCGCCGGGGCCGCCGCTGCAGCCGCGCGCGCGCCCCTTGCTGAGCTGCGCGCGCGGCTCGCGCGGTGTGAGGGCTGACTGCTCCCAGGTGCAATCGCGGGGTGCGCGGGGCGCCCTTGGCCCGGCCGGCTCGGCGCGCGCTGCCGGGCGACAATCTCTGGCCGAGGCCGAGCCGGTCGCCCCGAGCGCATGTTCGGGGTGTGCTGCCATGTGGGTCGGATCTGCAGGTGGCCCAAATCCCATGCGTTCGCAGGCCTCCTGTGAGCGTGCAGCAGCCTGCGCGACATGGGTGCAATCTGCCTGGCACCTCAGGCGCGTGGCTGGCCCAAGGCCCACGTCGGGCAACTGCCCACCTCACTCGAAGCTTGCCTTCGCAACTAGCAAATTCGCAGGGGGCCGCGTCGGCGTGCGCTGGTCAGGCACCGCTGTGTGCCCCACGCGCCGCGCGCCGTGCACAGATCAGGCGGCGCTGGTCAGTGACGGCACGTCAGGGGTGCATTCAGGCGCAGCCCTGGGCACGCGCACGCTTAGGGCAGGGTAGCCCAAAACCTATGGGGTGCATCCAGGCGCAGCTCTGCGCAGGCTGCTTTGTGCGTTCGCTGCAATGATCCCGCCGTGCTGCTCGCTCGCACAGGGGCCCGCGGCAGCGGCCGGCGCACCGTCAGCGCGTCCAGGCAATGCC
>JAABUO010003146.1_pt1 | contig 19802 bp, 23 predicted proteins | sample 5559291 | NCBI WGS metagenome assembly JAABUO01 (sample SAMN10711878, study PRJNA513372) | rock metagenome | isolation source: Antarctica rocks | place: Antarctica: Victoria Land, Finger Mt sud
GGTGTGTGTGTGTGCGTGCGCGCGTGTGTATGTGTGCGTGCGTGCGTGCGTGCGTGCGTGCGTGCGTGCGTGCGTGCGTGCGTGTGTGTGTGTGTGTGTGTGTGTGTGTTGCATCTGTAGATGCTGGAGCTGTATTTGCAGTGCAGTGTGAAGCTGTCTGCTTTCACTGAAATAAGTAGCAGGCTCAGATAGCTGGCCTCAGTCACATTTTCAATTGTTGCTTTCCAACAATGTTGGTAGGCAGCATTGCACGTTCAGTTGGGAGCTCAACGCTGCTGTGCTTATTGAGATTGAAGCTGGCTTGTTTGCAGCTGACCACAAATCTGATCAAGAAGGCAGAACAAGGTGTGAATGGTCTCATTGCCAAGCTAGGCGCTCCGGCGGTGCTGAGTCAGCACTCCCCTCATGCCTCAGTGCAGCAGCTGCTGCACGCCACCAGAAGTTTGGGAGAGCTCAATGCTGGAAGCGCCCTAGGCAGTTTTAACGTAAGCTTCCAATGTTGCCTGAATGCTGGGCATTGGCCTTCATTCTTGCTGTTTTGTTTTGTGAAAATGAGCTTGCATTTCTCACTGTCATGCAAGCCTGCTTGCAAAAGCATCATATTCGCTTTACTGTTTGTCTACACAACTAGTTTGTGCACCCACAAGGACACACTGCAGTGCAGGCTCCACTTTGCGGGAGCCATTCCCAACATTGTGACATCACTTGCTTTGTGACCCTGTGGGGGTGGGCAGGGGTCTGACTGCTCAAGTTTTTGGTAATCAATCAGCAGTACACAGTATAAGCATTGTCAGGCAGCTGTGCTCACTGCTGAGGTCGCCTTGTTCATGTGGTACAGGATGGCTCAGTGGAGTTGGCAACATCTTCTGATGAAGATGATGCTGTACAGCCTGCTGCAAATGGTTCTGCTGCTCCAGCTGCTCCTGGAGTCCAAGACAGCACTGAGGCAAAACCTGTTGGCCACTGCAAGAGGCATAGATCCCCTGAAGCCACAGATGATCCTGATCAGGCGACCAGCGTCAGAGTACGGCACGGCGACCACCAGCATGCAGCGGCACAAGCAGCTGCTCAGTCATCCAAAGCTGCGCTGGCCACTGCTGCAGAAGCTGCCCCAGACCAGTCTGAGGCTGCAATCCAGGCTCCTGCTGGGAATAATGCTGCTGATGATGTGTCAGTTGCAGCAGCATCTGACAGAGCTGCTGATAGGGCAGCTCCTGCTGCACCAGCTCAGGCCCCAGCGCTGTTTGTCAGAACAAACAATCCAGCACCCAGAGCAAGCAACCCTGCACCCAGACCAGTCAACCTGGCACCCAGACCATCTGCTAGCCAAGCTACGGCAGCAAATGCACCTGCTGCGTCTGCCTCTTCCCAGCAGGGCGACTGCATTGGCCCTGACGGCACCTTTGTTGGCAGGGCAGCAGCAGCAGGGCTGCCGCCCAACATCATGCGTCAGACAAGAGCTGCATTGGGGTTGTGGGAGCAGCTGCATGAAACTGCATCCACACCTTCAACTGTTCTGGCGCCTGTAAACAGGCATGCCATGGCAGCCAGGACAGTCAGCGTTGGGACAGACAATTCTGCTGCTTGAAGGCGGCTTCTGGGAAGTGGAAAGGATATTTTTTGTGATTTCTAGATGTGCACTGGAGATTTTCTTGGGTACTAGTGTCTTCTGACTGAAGCAGACCACATGTTGGCTGCGGCATTGTACACATTCAGGCAGCACACTGCTTTTGCTTCATAGCTCAAGACATGGGTGTTTCTTTTTCTCTTGGTTTTATTCTGTTCATTAAACTGCATTCATGCGCAGAGGATTTGTTGTCCTTTGCACCCATCTTCCCTTCCAGACGTGTTGCAGCAATGATTGCTCTACTTTGATGCAGTAGTGTATGCTATTGTCCGGTAGTTTGCAAGTGTCTACTTTTTCTGTTGCATATCCATGCATGTAGCTGGTCTCAATTAATGTGCTCAGTCTGAGCTTTGCAGGGTTGTGAAACTTATCTGCCCAGACTGGCTACCTCAGTACACTGTGCATCACTTGCCCGTGAGGCTTGACAGACATGTAAGCACTATCACATGGGAACCTTGACAAGCTACATCAGACATGTCAGTCAATGCAAAAGTGCAGGTTTTGCCCTTTGAGGCCCTGTGAGTCAGCTCAGGTGCCACTGAAGGCCTTGCTTAACCACACATAGGAACCAACACAGCCACTCTACTCTGACTACTCAATCAGCATCAAACATGTGAAAGTTGATTTTCTTAGGTGTGAATCTGAAGACAGCTTCTCAAAATTGCACTAGCGAGCAAGCTTGATGAAGTGAAGGGATCAGTGTAAGTGGACATCAATTGACAAAACATGAGGCTCAGCTCGTAGGCATGAAATGCATTGTCATGCATCTCGCAGTAAGTCCTGCCAAGCTGCTATGCTAAGTGCTGAAAGCTGCTTTACAGTCAAAGCGTCTGAGCCTGAGCGCAACTTATGCTGTGGAAACGCTGCCGGCCACGAACCCAAGGAAAAAGCATGTAGATCCGCAAGAGGATGGTCTAATGTATATATCTGTATCAGCAGAGTGAAAAGCCCTCAGAATGTGTGTCAAGGCTGGTTCGAAGAGTCCAGGCAGGCATAGGCAGGTATTCGTCCACTCAGGCACAAGGCAGACAGGCTCGTGACCGCCGCACTTCTGTGGTTGTTCGCCGGTGATTTGAAAATGCTCCAGCTGCTAGTCTTTGCGTGAGATAAGTTCATGAAGGCCGCCGGCAGAGTGACTAGCACAGAAAGGTCGCATTGCACGGGGGTCATCCCCGAAACGCCCAGGGCAAAAGCAGAATGTCTCAAGAGCAGGCCTTCTCTCATCTTCCATGAAACACTAGTGCAGCATGCACTGGAACATGGCTTATAGTGTGCTGGGTGTCAGCAGTGCGACACAACATGTAATGTGGATGACAAAGCTAGTATGTATGCAAGACAGATAAGGTGCATGCAGTCGTAGGAACATGTGAAAGTTGATTGAAGCTGCTGTATGCGTTCTTGGTTTCCATTTGCTTTGTGGGTTCTGCTTTGCTGTAGCTCTTTGACTTGCCATGAAAACGCTTTGCCAGTCCAGTTTGTGCCAGTCAACACTTCCGCGGCACAGCTACCCAGCACCCTAAACTGTGGGCTTCAGGCAAGAGCGCATGCTCTTGTCGGTCTGCCTTATAGTCAATCACAGTTCCTCAAAATGTTTTGCTTTTAATCATTGCTTTCAAACATTATGTTCTGCGCAGCAGCAGCATATATGGCTGTGCAACAAACAGCCTATGCAACACAGTCCTTCAATCCAACCAGTCTCAGCAAATTGATGGCCTTAAAGTTGCCAGCAATAATCCCAAAAGCAGGTAAGCATATCGTTCTGACACAAGCATCAAATGTGTGAGAAGCCAGCCACTGAAGAAGAATTTTGAAAGGAAGGCTGTCTAGAGCTTGCAATGACTGCATTGTGGTGAAGACTTAAAATCAGGCAGTGTTGCTTTACCACTGTAACAAATCTATGCGTCCGGAATGAGCTGAAGATCCAGTGAAGGCCATCTGGCTCTGGCTATAGTAGACATCGCTACATTGTGTGTCTGGTCAGTACCAACCCCAAGCTTGAGTGCCTGCAATGCAGGCCACTTACGCATGCATATAGCGAGGACTTCCATGTGCTCAAAATGGCCAATCATAGTCAGATTCTGGACATTTGGCCAGTCTGCTTGCACAAGAAGTGGCATGTCTTCGTCTGTGATGTCAAAGCGCTTAAACACAACAGTCTGAAGCATTGGCCACTGGCCTGTGACGAGCTGTCTGATTCCCTCATGCGATGCATCAACCCCTTTCAGCTCCAGTTTGCTCAGCAAAGGCCATTTGGCTTGAGCTAACATGGCAAAACAGTCGTCACCCTCTGTGTGCCACAAAACAGACAGCTCTTGAAGCTTGGGGAGCTGCGCTTGGATGAGACTGTATATGCCACTTGGAGTGACTTGGCAAAGTTTGAGCTGCAAACGCTGCAGCGTGCTCCACGGTAAATTAGACAAATACCCAAGCCCTCTGTCACCCAAACCATTTCCTATAGACAGGTCCTTGAGCTCTGGCCAATTGCCCTTCATCAAGGCAGGAATGGCATCTTCAAAAGGGTTCATGCATAAAGTCTGCAGAAGCGGCCAATCTATCTCAGTCAGCGCTGTTGCTTGAGCAATGTCCATCTTGTGCGATGCAACTGTAAGGCTCTCTAGCAAAGGCCACTTGTCCTTGAACTGCCGGAAAACATTTTCACTGCAGCTAGGCAGGAGATCAAATGTCCAGCCTCTGGCAAGTGTGAGACTTTGCAGCAGTGGCCATGTTCCATTGCTCAGCTGAGCAGCAGCAGCATCCTTCATGATGCTGTTTGACAAATCCAGGCACCTCAGCTGAGACCAACCGCCCTTGGTGAGGTGGTGAACCTGTTCTGGCCGCATTGCCCCAGTAGTCCTGATGCACGTTACCATCCCCTGAGCTTGTCTGCGAATCTCTTTGTTGACGCCCAGTAAGACATTTAGATACCTGCTGGGCATGAAGTCCCACAACCTCGGCACTTCATGAAGAAGATCACTGAGCGAGACAGAGTTCGGGTTGTTTAGTGCTGGGCAAGCTCTGCAAGAAGGCACGAAGAGTGTCTCATGACGGCAAGACGAGACGCAGCAGCTTAGCTATGTGCGTTAATTGCACGCAGAGCTTACTTGGAGGTCATCGGTATGCACAACCTGAACTTGTCGATCTTCACGCCACGATCGTGTTAGTGATACGTCTTTGGCAAATGATACACATATTGACACAGCTTCAAAGTTGGGCTTCAAATCCTGTACTCTTGTAGGCAACGACATCGGCAGCGCCAACGTTCAACACACCCTGCCTTGACGACCGTTTCGTATTCTCACAATAGCTTAAGCAACAAGACCAGCAAAGCTGTTCACGTCATCCTGTACAGCTGTAAATATGGTGGAGGTGGCTGGCTAAGGCACATGTGTTCCTCGCCAGCTGTGCACAGCGCGCCAGGACTTGGAAGGACACGGTGATGGAAAGCTGACTCGACAGTCGCTGATCTATGCCATCTGACATCAGATCTCCTATTGCCCTTCCAAGACTGGGTGCCGTGCGACTCCACGTGTTGCAGACACAAGGTATCACGACATCCGAGATACCTGGAAACTTGTAAGATGCGAAAGCCAGGATGACAGGTGATGCTGCCAAACAGAACCGAGACATTGACGCCACCTCTGACCGAATTGTCAGCTCGGGCTCGTATCCGCAGTGACTACAGCTGCTACACTGTCTGCAAGCTTGCGCTCGCAAGCTTCGAACAGAGGCCGATTGCCCATGCCGCGATCACGCGCGAACAGTACGGCATGCATAATCTTGTTGTTGGCTGCTTTGTGCATTTCAGGTACGTTGGCGGCTGTTCACCCTTGGCCGCACATATGCATATCTATCAGCTGTTTTGCATGGTTTTTGCGCAATTGCGTGGATGCCGCTCGATGTCTTGCTTGCTTGTCTTTCATGGTGCGCCGCCACGAGCCTGACCATGTTAGCGTCTTCTACTCACTGTCTGCCCGTGAACGTGACTATTTGAAGCCGTGCTATTCTGTGCTACCTTTGCCGCAAGTTGCCCCCATACTCGGCTGCCATTGCTTGTAGGTTCATCATGTGACGTCACAAGCAGCACAAAGCTGCTGCAGGCGGCGGCATCATCTTCCGCATCTTCTGGTGGAGGCTCAAGCGCAGCCGCTGCTGCTGCATCTGCGGCCAGTGGAGCTGCAAGTGCGGCATCCGCTGCTGCAGCTGCTGCTGGTAAGTTGCAATTCAGCGCATTGGTTTTGTGCCTACAATCCGAGCTTGCAGATCCTGCCAATCAGAAGGTGCATGATGCAAGTGACAGCTGCCACTATGCCATTCACAAAATTTCTAGTCCCAGTGCATGCAGCAGCATGCTCAGCTGTAGATGTCTCTTGGGCTTCTTGTGCTCACTCACCGCATTGCAGGGTGTCCTTGCTGCAGGCAGCAATACTGTCAGCCAAACCCAGCTTTTCATGTCTGCTGCTATGCTGTTTACTGGCACTCTGTTTATGGCTGCATGTCTTTGACCACAAGCTGACACACCACTTCAAGTGTCAAAATGTGTTGTAAACTTATTTGTGCAGGTGGCTCAGGAGCAGCTGCTGCAGCTGCCGCAGCTGTGACAGCCAGCAAAAATGCTGCATCAGCGGCAGCAGCAGCTGCCTCTGCAGGCCAGTGTGGTGCAGCTGCAGCGGCAGCCGCCGCTGCAGGCAACGCTGCTGCTGCCGCAGCCGCTGCAGCTAGTGGCAACTCAGCAGCTGCAGCAGCAGCTGCCTCAGCTGCAGGTCCAAATGCCGCTGCTGCGGCAGCTGCTGCCGCATCTTCTTCAGGATGTGGATCAGGAGAGAACAGTGCAGCAGCTGCTGCTGCTGCAGCTGCCGGTGCCAATGCTGCATCAGCTGCTGCTGCTGTTGCTGTGGCTGCTGCTACAGGTGAGCAGACATTGCCTTATGCACACAGGCAGTGTTGCACACATGGGCACACATGTCAACAGTCTGTGATATCATGTATGTGCCAGCTGAAATGCACAAGTGGACTATTGTGAGCATTGCCAGTGTTTGCCATGTGTTGACTCATCACTTAGCCCTGTAGGTCCTGATGTGTGCTGCATGCAGTGAATGTCATTGCTCCCGACCTAGAAAACGATGCATGCCTGTCCTTGATCACAACCACTGTGTATGCTGTCTCAAATATCTGGCAGACATGCTAATGAAAAGGGGTCTTTGTATGCTATGGACAAGCAAACTGGTTGAAAGGGAGAACTCAGCCACTGAGCACGAGCTTTGTTACACCGCGCGCAAGCAACTTGCATAGCATCAAACAATCAAGCTTTTGTGCAGGAGGAGACACAGCATCTGCAGCAGCAGCTGCATCCTCAGCTGCAGGCTCAGCTTCTGCTGCAGCAGCTGCTGCTAGCTCCGCAGGCGCATCTTCTGCAGCAGCTGCTGCCAGTGCTGCTGGTGGCTCTGCATCAGCAGCTGCTGCAGCTGCGTCTTCAGGTGGTGGGGGAGCCAGCGCTGCAGCTGCAGCTGCTGCTTCTGCTGGTGTGTATCTGCCCTTCGCTGTGTTGTGCTTGTACTTTGTGTTGTGATAGCGTTGATGTCAGGAATGCTCATGAGCGGCTTGTGCAAGGCACATCAACATGCTGATGGATATTGCCATTATACTCCCCACACCATGCTGGCTTCCTGCAGGCTGCCGTACTGCTTGTATTGTTGCTGCACTGTCTTTGTCTGCAAGTGCTCCTGAGGGATATTGTGGATTGTCTTGTTCAGTGGTCGTTTGGGCGTTCACACCGGCACTGTGCCAGAAGGTGATGCCTGAGACTGTCTGCTGCAGGTGGGAGTGCATCAGCAGCTGCTGCAGCAGCTTCATCTGGAGGAAGTGCTGGAGGAATGTCGATCAAGACGACACCTACCGACCTGCTGCCCAACTCTGGATCAGCCAGCTCATCTGGCTCATCAGGCAGCAGTGGAACATCATCTCCATCATCTGGCAGCAGCGGAGGGTCCGCCAGCGGTGGTGCAGGATCAGCTGGGTCATCCGACTCGCCTGCATCTGGAGCCTCTGCCTCTGGTGCTGCTGCTAGCGGGGGTGCCAGCGGGTCTGCATCTTCCCCAACCCCTCCTCCTTCTCCACCCCCACCCTCTATGGGTGCAAGTGCCTCATCTGGCGCTGCATCTGCTGGCACAAAGTAGTCAACTGCCTTGAAGTGATGGCTAGGGACAACTGTAAGAAGGGGAGCAAGGGTGAAAACACTGATGCAAACTTTGACAGTGTTGCTGCGGCGTTTGCACACGAGCTTGTGACTTTGAAGACTTGCTATTTATGCTAGCCACCCATGAACAATGTAGATATGCACTCTCCCTGTTGATGATGCAGCTTGCTGATTCTGGTATCCAATCGAATCTGCCCTTACACTGACATGGCAACTCGGATTTGCCTGATTGTTGATGAGTAACTTGAGCCTGTACATACAAAGTCGAGCCTGACCAAGTCTGGCAGGTTTAATGCTGTACAGATTTATGAGTGATCTCGAAGCAGCTCTTGTTGTAGCACCCATATGCAAATGCACTCTGCTCAATCAGACCCATTACAGGATCTGGTCCTGCTTCACATACCACTCGTTGCAGTGCCCTCGATAAGCTCCAGTATGCTCCAAGAATGGTCTAGTCAACCCATCAATTGTGGACTGAGCTGCATGTAGCTCAACACTTCTGCAGATTGAGCAGACGTGGCATGAGCCTGCCGAGGGCAACAGTTCTGCGTCATGTCCAGCCTGTCGTCCGCACAGACTACATGCGGTGCGTGCTGCGTCACCCTGCGGTTACATCCGGCAAGTTTCACCTTGTTGTCCGTGCAACCCTCGCGCGCGCGACAATAGCCAGATCCTCGAAGCCACAGAAGCTTTGTCAGTGTTCAATGCTGCAGCTTTAATAGTGCTTGATCAGGGCAGCAGAGGGGGCCCTGCCATCCTGCCTGGGGTACCCACCCTTATTCTGGATCACCATCAGTCCACTGTCTTCCCTGATGAGGCAAAGGTAATCTCCCCACCCATGCCTGATCAACTTCACCGCATCAAGACAGCTCAGAAGTGCACTGAGCTGCATGATCAACCTCATGCGGTGACACAGTGCTACAGCTTCTTGCAAGCATGTCATGCATGTCGTACATAAGTCAGCCCTTTAATGACAATCTGCAGGGCCTGTCACGACTTGTGCACATTGGGTTCCTATCCTGCCCTGGATTCTACCTGTCGCATGCCAAAGCATAAAATACATCCACACTTGCTCCAACTGCCTGCCAAATATCGTCAGACACATGTCCATGGACAGCAGTTGGGCTTGGCGCCCTGGCTCACTTTTGACCAAAGCATAGTGCGTGTGTTACTTGTCCACTTGTCTAACAAAGTGTTGCACATTTGCCGCAAGCTGTTGCACTGTCAGTGCATGCCCTACTATGAACAGTGATGACACTAATGACCCATACTGTGTTCACTCATGGTTTGTTCTCATCTTTGCAGGTAGCTTCTGCATATGGACACGAGCCTGTTGCTACCACCAGTCTGCTTGCTTACGTCCTTTGTCATGATTTGCACCCTAGCCTGGAGGAGAAAGTCAACTGGTTGGGGGTGCTGGGTACCTTTGGGGACTTGGGTAGTGGGGTCAAGTGGCAACCCCCCTTTCCAGACATGGGGTCAGCCATCAAGCAGCACGGAGGGAAGCAGAAGTTTTCGCAAGCTGTTTCATTGATAAATGCACGTGAGTCAAGATATGAATATAGGCCTGTGGTTTGATGCAGTCTTCCATGTCTTGCTGCTGACTGGCCCTGTGTCCAAATCAGCCAGACCCAAGCGTTTCTTGCCCACTCTTGAGTGCACATCGCCTGCAGCGTTCTTGGCAATGTGTCCAATTGAAAATCCAGACAGAGCTGCTGCATCAGCTTACGCCCACTTATTTGACGGTAATTTCAGCGCCCAGTTCAGGCTTGAACGTTTTGGACGCCCTCCTTGACTCATTGCAGCAAGATCTGGCAATGCATAATTGAAATAGGTGGATGCGAACCTCTATTGATTGCTGTGCAGCAAGGCGTACAGCTGCATGTGACATGGCTGGAGTGTGGCAGGCTGTACTGCAAGCCACCAGCCCAAGGGACATAGTAGATGGCAAGGTCCCAGGGGTGGAAGCCATGCAAGCTGCCAGGGATGAGGTCACAGGGGAGGTAAACAAACATGCCAGGGCACCACCCAAGTTCTCTGCAGATGGTAAGCTTCCATCGCCCTCATCATGTGCTGAGCTCTGCCATTCAAGCACTGTTGTCACAAAAGTCCTGAATGCTACGCATAAGTAATTGCTAGTTCCCAAGTCCGCTGTATGTTGACATGTTTTGTGTATGATGCAGCGCCGCCCACCAGCAAATCTACTCTGCAGAGTGACTGCTGCGCCATTGCTCCTTTTCACCACAACATGCTGAAGTTCATCATGCTGCCATCACTATCACGACCGTGGGGCCATGACCCTCCCTACTGCCAAAGCATTTTTTCAACGTGTGATATCATAATCGATTGTGTATGCGGTCATGCTGCCAGAAACTTTGACAAACAGCTGTGGCAGCGTTTCAGTGACCTTCATTGCCACAAAGCTACACATCCTCCTGGTGAGGGAGGCCAGCCTTCTGCCATTTCTGCCTCCCAAGAACACCTGTGATGCTGTGCTGATTGTTGCCCAATGCCATGCAGGCACCGTGGCGCTGATCACAATCAACTCTGGAGCACAGATACACCCCTTGATTGCTACCAGATGGTGCAGCAGCCTGAAGGGCAAGAACCTGCGCTACGTCATGGTGGCCAACCATGGTTACCTGCCGGACAGAGTCAACTTTGCTGCCAGGATCGCCAAGAACAGAGCGAATCCTGACATCCCTGTTGACCTGATTGCCAGCTTCAAAGCAGCAGCAGAGACTGACCCAGGTGAGGCAATCATTCTTGTGTCTATTTCTTGATGAGGCTAGCCTTGTGTATCAATGTATGGTGAAACTCTGACTGTGACACGCCAGCTGATGATCGACAGCCGTTAGCACCCTAGATGGAAATGTTGTGAGACTGCTGACAATGTTTGGCAGCATTTTGGTCAAAGCGCGTGCTCAGGCTACTCATGCTGCTACCTTCTGCGCTTGCATGCAGCTCGCTGAAGTGTTTTGATCCCGCTGCAGGATTGTCAGAAATTCTGGGAGACAACTTTGCCAGGGGTCATGCGCAGGCGTCAGGCGGTAGTGTTTCAGCTGAGGCATTCAAGCGCCTGTTGAAAGCATTGGGCTTTGATGAAAATGGCAACACTCTTGGCGGTGGGGACAAAAAGCGAAAGCAAGTTGGGGGAGACGCAGACAACGGCACTCCTGGGAAGAAGACCAAGACATTGATGAACTTTGGCTTTAAGAAGCAGTCTCCTAGCAAGCCTGTTGAACAGACAGATGCTCAGACAAAACCTGAATAAGGTTGCACAGCTTGTAAAGCCAGCATGCCTACATGCGCATTTTGCGCAATGGAGAGGCACTGGAATGCAACCTTGAAGGCTATGTATGTGCAGCATCCAATGCATCATAAGAGCTGTGTGTTTCAGCACTGTCACTGAGTTCAAGTGATCAGGTTAGCTGCTAGCAGCGCTGATTTCAGTGTAACAGTGCCCAATCAAAGCACTGCCCAAGCTTGTAAATGCAATGTATAAGCCTGCGCTGTCTCAAAGGTGAGAAGCAAGGTTTTGCCCGTGTGTCGGCACATATTGTTGCAAAGAGCAGCTGCATTGCGTTTCTTGCAAGCGGCAGAACTAAGCTGCAATACTGTGTTGGTCTGCCTGCCATCGCATACGGTGTAATTTGCTGTAACAACAGCGATGCCGCCCAGCGATCGTTGAAGTTGCTGCAATTTGCAGCAAAAGAAGAACACCTCGCGCATCAGAAAAAACTTTGACTGATGCCACTCAAGTCTGTCACGTACGCTGTCCAGGTCTGGAGGATTGGGTGCGACGCTCGCCCGAAAGTGGTCGGACGCATACTTACCTTTGTTTCGGAACCTGCTGCGCTCCAGACGCTACAGTGCTGAGGCAGATTGACCTGACCTACAGTTGACACCATGGTACGTGAATGTCCTGGCAGTGTTATAGACGCGCCCGGGCTCCAATGGACACCGTTGGCTGTATTTGCAGGGCGATGATCCAGAGCTCGATGCAATCCGGCAACGGAGGATGCAGGAAATCATGGCACAGCAAGGGGGAAAGGTGATGCTGGGCACATGACACGAGCTTGCATACGCAGCCGCACAGCTGCATCCTTCTTTCTTGATCGGAGTCTCACCATACGTTGTTATGCAGGAAGGTTATGGTGGTGGCCAGATGACCGAAGAGCAACGTCAGCAGCAGGTATACTTCCGAAATTGCAAAAGTTAATGACACGGTACTGTCACTGCTCACACGTCTCGTAACTCTGCAGCAAGAACAGCAGCAAGCTGCAGAGGAGCGACGGCAGACTATGCTGAATCAAATACTGCAGCCCTCTGCACGGGAAAGACGTAAGTACCAACTTGCATAGCAATGCACGCTCATGATTCTGTTGATTTTGTGCCACTTTTTTTTGAGAGACATAAACACTGATACAACAAACCAAATGTGCTGACACGTCACTGCATGCTGCAAACTGCATGCTGCAGAGTGCCTGTTGCCAATGGCATGTTACAATGGCGCCACAGCTAAGCAATTGATCTCGCATCCACAGATGTGTGCACAAGTCACAGCGTCATGATGCCCACGCTGGCAACTGCCAAGCCATATTGCTATGCTGTGTGACCTGCAATTATGAGACCGCCAATAAAATGCTCATGTCTGAATCACACTTCAGGATGCAGTGCATTTTCTTTCAGCTGACCAGCTGGATGCTATTGCGCATCTGGCATCTCAGCTGGTCTGTAATCAGCTCAATGCTGTGCACCTCTGATGCAGTGGCAAGGATAGGTTTGGTGAAACCAGACAAGGCCAAAGGGGTTGAAAATATAGTTTTGCAAATGGCACAGAGAGGGCAACTCAATGAGAAGGTCAGTCTTGCATGAGGAGTCATCCATGCGTCAAGGCTGTTGTTGAGGATGCCGAGAGGTCTCCTTTGTCTGATTGAAAAAAAAGGTTTTGCAAGTGTCTACCTTGCTGTATCTCTCGTCATTGTGTCTTTCTCTATGTCGCAATCTGCCAAATTGTATTGTGAGCTTGTGGATACTTCACCTGATGGCACTTATGCAGGTGAGCGAGAGCAGGCTGATTAGCCTTCTGGAGCAGATGAATGAGCAAAGTAGCTCAAAGACAAAGGTCACCATACAACGGCGCAGGGCACTAGATGATGACTATTGAAGTGATGCACAGCCAAGATGCTGAAATGCTTGCCAGGGTTTTCTAGGGCACACCGTTTGGAAAAGCGCGTGACAAACATGCTTGGCTGCCTGATCAGTGTACAGAGTTCAAACATCGTTTGTATATTACTTAGACAGGGCAGCTGTGTGTACTAATTGGACTTATCAAATGTGTACTGGTAGGCTTACACATCCTCATACCCCCAAGCACAGGTGTAGGCTCCTTGTGCTTGCAGCTTATACAGCACAGATGGTAAAACTCATTTCTTAACAAATATAAGGAAAAGCAGCAGCAAACGAGAGATAGACAGATAAAAAGAGGTCAGTGTGCCACCAATGCAGTGTGACGCACAGAGGCCAGCAAACTCAAAATTTACAACTTGAGTGTGAAGGTCCTGCCTGGTGCATTTGGGGCCAATATGAACACCTCAGCAACAATTGTTGCTATAGGAAAGGACAGGAAAACATGCCTCCCTGCATTTGTGAAGATGGTCTTGTGATTCCTAAGCACAACACAGCCCATCATTATGAGACTGCATCTGTCCCGTCTCCAGCCTTTGCAGCAAGCTCCTGCAACCTCTTTTCCCGCACTCTGTTCTTCTCCTTCATGTAGTCTTCTCGTGCTTGTTGCAAGATCTCCTCTGGCATCCTTGTGGGCGGTACTGGGTCAAACCACACATCCGCCTGCTTGCCTTGTCCACTGCGTCTATCGGCTGCCACACCAGACCTTCGACCAGCAGCATCAAACAGGGACATGCCTGCTGCATCATGTACATATTTGCCGCGTATTGCTGCTGTCATTGGCCTGCTTTGTTTTTGCTGCCCTGCATCACCAGCATGTTGGTGATAGGCCTCATGCCTAGAAGGGCCAGCTGACCACTGCCTGTTGGGCCTCTGCATGTTGTCACATGGGGTAGCTGTGACAGGCCTGCTGGGGCCTGGACTATCCCCAGCCTCACGCTCGGGGAATCCCCAGTTTGCTACCTTGCTAATGGCCCCATCTGAGTCTGAGCAGTCTAGCAGCGCTTTCAGCTTTGTCACATCCATGGCGAGGCTCTCGGCAAGATCAGCCAATGTCTTCTGTAGAGCACTGCTGGACCTGCCAAGCTGGCTTTCCATGTGACTGTCTGATGCTGGAGCAGATGGCTGAGATTGCCTGCTTTGACTCTCAGGTGACGGTGAATCATCCTCCTGCTGCTGGGTTGACTGGGTTGCAGTCCCTACTGAGCTGCTGTGATGTGATGCTGGTGGGCTATGAGGTCCCACAGCCTCGTCTGTCCCCTGGCAATCTGCTTCTTCTTCTCCATTACTGCTGCCGTCCCGCCCTTGTGAAGACTTCCTGACACAATCAGCATTCACAGTTTGCCCTTGCAGAGCTGCTAGAGATGCACCTCCACCTGCTGCGCTGTACGCGTGATATGCTTGACTAGCTGGCGCATGTGTGTCTGAAGATGAGGGAGGCTGCAGGGGGGGCTGCAGGGGGGATGACCTGATTTGTGTCAGCAGGTCAGTGTGGGTCTGCTCGGCGTGCTGCATACGCCCTGTCATCTCCGCAACCTGCAGCAACCTCGTCTCTTGATGTCACAATATATTGAATGTACTGGGGGAGAATTCAAAAAAGTCATTTCTCCTAACCCAACATTTATCATGAGAAATGAAAAGCATAAGCAGGAGGGTCTGTTGTTTTAGTGTTGTGAACCAAGAACAACCTCCCAGACTTGCATTGGCAAGCGAGCTAGGTGAGGTGAAGGGATCTGTGTGAGTGGAAATGAATTGACACACAACATGTGTCTCAAGGTGTGAGCAGATGGGACTGACTCACATGTCGCCTGTGAGTCAGTGCAAATTCCACACCATGCACATGCAAGTCATTCCAGCATGTTAAAAGTTCTATGTTTCAGGACTTGACCATGCTTGGCGCTGGAGTAGGTGGCTGCAGTCCATCTGAGACCACTAATTGGAACTACACTTTACCCAACAGCGTCCCTTTCAAATGCAAAAATGTGCATTTGCAGTGCCATGCATGCACACCATGCTGTGTTACGATACCTGTAGTCTCAGATGTGCAAGCTCAGCATGTAGGGCTGCGTCCCTGCGAGGTGATGTTGGCCTGGAGCGGATATACTCAGCAGCTCTGCGCTCACGCCTCTGAGCCTCCAATGCTGACTCAGCAGCTTTGCTGTGCTCATGCTCAGCTGCAACCTCCTTTTGTGCATCGTCAAGCTGCACAATGAAGCTCGCAGTGTTACCCATGAGCAGCAAAGACATGACGTGTTTCTACACAAGCCTGCAGGAAACTCTGCCACAGGAGATAAATTTGTGGTAGCTGCCACAAAAATACCAATTTATTGCACCAGAACTGTTGTTTGTAAAATCTTGTGTCTTGCCATCATGATGATGTCACTTGCAAGAACTGCGTCATCTGTAGCAGTGGCAAGGGACGTCAAAAGGCAACAGGCGTGATCTGACCTGAAGCCTCAGTGCTGCATTAGCCATGTGGGCTTGCATGAGCTCCAGCTGCAGCTCCCTGGCATGCTGTCTGCTTGCATCACGCTTTGCTGCGTGCAGCTCTTCCTTAACCTGCAGTCGCATGACCATTTCAGCATCCGAGAAGCACCCAACAGCTCCAAATATGATATGTGAAAGCGTTACTCAAAGTGTTGTTTTTGAAACAAATCAGGACATAAAAGGATTAACTAAAACAGTCAGTCAAATTGGCAATATGGTGTCTGTCAGGCATTCTCCTGAATCAGGCTTGTTCAGCAGTCGAAACAGAGGATTCCGCATGCACAAAGTCAGGACGCTATCGGTGGCGTTTCTGGACAGCAGCTGTTATGCTGGTGTGCAATCACACAAGACACACTCAGCGCAAGTGCGTGTTCACACGACATAATGGAGCATTTCCCCGGCACGCCCCTCAGTGCCAGTTACTGAGCGGCATGCTGTCAGACTACTGTACCACCTAATGTACTGTCTGGGTTCTGAGTGAGGATGTGTCACATGCCCTGCCTGTGCTGAGGCGATGCTGCAGACCATGGCAACAACCATGAGCATGAAGATGGCAATGATGGCGGCACTAGCCATGACAACAGGAGTGATGATGGTGATCCAGGTGGATTTGCATGAGACTTAGGTGGTCACGGGTTCTGAACATAGCTTACCATTCAGGAAATGCCACATCCTCACACTGCTGTCAAGCGCTGGCAAGTACTGACAAGCGATTTCACACTGAATGTGTCCTGCCTACTTTGTCAAGCAAGTATAGGGGCCTGTGTCAGTGTAGGCTGCTGTGCTACTCGCTGGATCATCACAGTCATGGTTGCTGATGAAGTGACAGAGAGTGTACTGGAGTGCTCTCAACTTTGTTGAGCAGCAGCAACATAGGGCAAATGCTTCTGTCAACCAAGCTTCTAGCTAAACAGAGGTCTAGCTCTGGGCTGGTGCAGAGACAGTCCTTCAGCAAATATCTGTCAGAGTGCAAACAGCAGTGACAGCACAGGGTATGTACCTGTGCCATCTGCTGCTGTAGCTCAGCACTCCTGGCGGCTTCAGCCTGGGCTGCATCTTCCGCAGCAGCTTTTTGATGCAGCAGTTCGCCCACATCCAGTAAAGCCATCTCTGCCTCTAACCTGCATGATCAGCATCAAGATGATCTTGATGGCGCTTTAGTAGTAGGGCTGCAAGGCCTGCCTAGGCAGTATGCACAGGCAATAATTATCTGTCATGGTCCAGCAGTGCAGTGTGTGTGTGTGCACTGAGATACCGGCAAGTAACCTGTATTTGCAAACCTTCAGAAGCCCTGTCAGCAATTCTGATGTAAGGAGTTGGACCTGTCCAAGCCATGTGTGCACAAGGCAAGATGGTGTGAGCCATTCAAACCAATACATACAGCCAAGCAAGCAACATCGGTATAATGTAGTGTCTCCCTCAAAACGGTCTAGATGACTTTTTCTGACCTGCATTGCACATATGTCTAACAAGCAGATGAACGTTTTGGTCTCGCCTGTTTCCAAGACGCTTCTGGTAAACGCTTCTGGTGAATAAAGTCAGACCTGCAGCTTGAGCACAATGATGACTTAGGGTTCAGGTGTTAAGCCCCTGAAATGCTGACATTGGCTCATGCTGTACAGTTCCTGATGCATACAGGGCATTTCTAGATGCATCTAATGGTGCTGTTACGGAGCTAGCTGATATGAATCTGTTGCTGAACATCAAGATTGGAAACACACTGGCAAAAAGTGCCCCCCTGCTTTCCTGAGGTTGCTAAACTGATTGGCACCTTGCAAAGATGCTGGGCAGAGCATTCTCCAGCTGCTGTGCTGTATGACACAATGACAAGTGTCCCACCTGAGACATGACTCACGCTCTACTGCATGCTTCATGCGGTCCCGCACCGGTGAGGAGGGTCTCTCCAAACTGCCCTGGCTGCCCTCCTGCATCCAGGGCATGCGCCCCTGCAGTTCCAGCCCTAGCCTGCAGCATGTGCCTCAAGCCTGAGTAACAGAGCAGAATACGCAAGAGCAAACAGCTCAGCACAGTAGCTCTAATATATAGTTGGTCAGGTAATACCCAAGATCCAAAACCCAGGCAGCACCAAAAACCCACAAGAAGTCTGTAACAAAGACTACGGTCTCTCAGCTGCACAGCAGCAACTCAGAAATTATGGCTCAGGTCCTATAGCAGGCAGCCTGCAGGTAATGGGCTCATGCCTTAACAGCTTGGGGAGGGCGAGGGGGGGGAGGGGTGGTAGTATCAATGTCACCTGCTGACTGGCCATTCCTGGCGGGCAGGGAACGCTGTCTGAGGGCGAAACTGCTGCGCAGTATGATGCTGTTCCTGCAGACTGATTGGCGACCTGACCTGACCAGCTGTTACGGGCCGCTGCCAGACAGCATCCTTACTTCTTCTGCTCCATCTCAAGTCATCCCTGCTACCTTTGCTAAGGTCTGGTATGTCCACAGGGCCTGCTTCTAGCTGGGCAGCATCCTTGTCCTGAACAAGGGGACTTCCTTGGCGGCTGCTCTGAGGGCGGGAGTGAGTCATGCTGGAATGCATGAGTGATGACTTATGTGGCATGGCTGACATGCTGTGCCTGAAGGCTGATGAGCGCCGGGGTGCTACAGGATGCATGGCAGGAATATGGGGAGGAGGTGGCGCCCAGATGCTGGCTGCTGCATCAGCAACTGTGGCAGATCCTACGACAGCTGTGGCAGGGCCTGCTGTAGCTGTAGCTGCTGCTGTCAGCAAATCTGCAGCTGTGGCGTCTGAATCAGCTGTTGCAGCTCCAGCCAAGGCAGGCAGAACAGAGATGGCAGGGGAAGAAAGAGCTGGTACATCTGGCATGACCTGCACTGGTGCTGCTAAAGAGCTGGTGTCTGCAGTATTGCTGGTCGCAGCTGCATCAGCATGTGCCATTGCTGCATTGGAGGCACCTGCAGTCGCTGCAGATGGCGCATCTAGGGGTACATCAGCTGTGCTGCCTGCTAGCGTATTGCCATCTGCCTCAATGCCTGCAGAAGTACATGTGGGGTAAGCGCAAGGAAGTGTGACATGATTTGATACTGCCTGTAATTAGTGCCAGAAAGCCAGCTCTTGAACAAGCTGACTGTCGCTCAACATGACAGCTTGCTGTAACCGGGCTTGTCACCATTAGGGTAGTAATTTGACAAGTCAAGGTGCAGTTCTCACATGCCAAGCAACTGTGACGAACCCTTGGGTGCAAAAGACATAGTTGAGGCAAGCACACAAGAAGGACAAGGCGGCAGACCTGGTGGTTGCTGCATGGAATTTTCTAGGGCTGACAGCTGCCTCTTCATAGAGGACAGGGTGTGTTGCAGCTGAGCAGATTGTGGCCTGACAACCTGAGCTGGCTGGAAGAGCGGATTCATAGCTGACAGTACGGGCGGTATATGGAACAACGTGGCCGTTGCAGTACCTGCATCCGAGCCATTGGTACCAGAGCCATCTGCCGGAATTGTCACAGCTTGATCAGTGGTGACCTTGCGTGGGTCTTGTAGCTGTGTCTGCATACGCTGCTCGCTGTGCTCTGCTGACGCTGTGAACTCCTGATCCTCATCTGGTCCAAGACTTCTCCAATGCTGAGCATCGTCCAGCACCTCCTCAAGCACAGCGTTGACTGTTTCTTCGGCATCTGTCAGGCTGTGCTCCATGGCCAACCTTCCGGTGGTCTCGACGCACACACTGTTTCCACTACAGCTGCTTGATGGTTTTCTAGGTAGCCAAGGTCCAGCAGATCGCAAACGTAGCCAGGCTGGTTTAGAGCAGAAGGAGTTTCGTTACAGAGTTTGGGCAGGATTAGCTGACAACTTGTTTGAGCTATTCAATGAAATGCTGCATCAACATGTGGGATGACACTCCAATAGTCACTTTGAAAGTGTATGGCCAGGCAAACTAAGGTCCTTTCCATACCTGAATGGAAGGCGTTTTTGGTCTCAGACTGGCTAGCTAACGCCTTGCACACACATCGCATTGTGATTCAATAGCAGCAGACCCGCAACATTCACTGCATTACTGACACTGCACAGAAAATTTTGTTCAATTGTCCCTTTGACAGCATATCAGCAAAGCACTGGCCAGGAGATTCAGGTGGCTTTGTGTGTGGTAGCAGCACTAGTTTGGCCAGTTTGTAGTATGTAAACAATAACACAGACAAATCTGGCCAGCATTGCAGATTCAGTCATCACGCTGCGTGGGGATCCACTAGAAGTGGTGTCCCACTTTAAGTACTTGGGCAGTGTTTTCACCTCCGATTGCACCTTAGACGCTGAGATCACACATCGAGTAGCTGCTGCA
>JAABUO010003147.1_pt1 | contig 19802 bp, 13 predicted proteins | sample 5559291 | NCBI WGS metagenome assembly JAABUO01 (sample SAMN10711878, study PRJNA513372) | rock metagenome | isolation source: Antarctica rocks | place: Antarctica: Victoria Land, Finger Mt sud
AAAATTAAATGTTACGAGCGTATTTTAATTACGTAAATCATTTTATTCGTGTCGCTTTCTCGAACGAAAACAAAAAGCGAATAAACTTTAATCATTTTGTTTTTCTTAAGAACATTTTTTATTCGAAGTTTAAAAACGTACTCGATAAGATTATCTTCATAATAAATCGTTAATTCGCTTTTCTTAACTTTTCGCATTTATTATTACGAAATTAAACTTATTAATTTATAATTTTTTTCGAGCACGATGACGTGCTACTAAGCGTAATGATCGTTATTTTTAATCTTAATAATTTTTCTACGATTTAATCTTTAACTAAATGCGCTGCGAGAATTAATTAAACTTTTTTTAATATTAATAACGTCGTTAAAATATCTTTAATGATCATTAAGAAAATCTTAAACGTTAAAAGAAATAAAAGATACTTTTTTAATAACGTAAAAACGATCTCAGCGAAGACTTTAATTTTACTTTAATAAAAATATATTTTTACGAAAAAGTCGAAGTCGACGTTATATTAAATTAAATTTGTAAATAAGTAATTATATCTCGTATCTTTTTAACGATCATGAAATTTTAATTATTAATTATGTCTCGTTCTTTATAATTAAGAAAGAGACTCGATTCTTTTATCTTAAGCGACGACGATATAAAACTTCGTGTTAATTTATCGTTTACGTAAAAGTTAAAAAAATAATATTTCTTAACACGAAACTTAAAGATGAAATCTTATTACTTCGTTAATTCATGATTAAGTTTACGAACTCGTACGCTTTTAATATTAAAATCTGTAAGTTAACATCTTAATTACTTTTTATATATTTTAATTAATTAATACATTAAAATCATGAAAGACTTAAGAATTAATCTTAACGTGTTTATAAAGTTACAAAACGCTATCGTGAAGCGATTTTAATGTATTATACTTTTCGCGATTAACGTCGCAAGCTTTTTAAAGCGCGAACTCGTTAGTAAAAAAGCTTAAGTACTTTAATTCATTTAAAAGCTTTATTTCATAAAACTTAAGTTTCTGAAAAACTCTTTTCTTTAAGACATAATCGAGCTAGTCGTTTTGTTACAATTTCGAAATTTAAAGCATCGTTCTCGAATCTTTATGAAGTAAAAAATAACGCTTTATAATATTATAAACGAGATTAACACGTTTATTAAAAGCGAAATTTAATAATTTATTATTGTATTAATAAAAATATTATTATTAATTAAGTCATAATTTCTCGAGCGTTAACATTATACTTAAAAGATATACAAGTAATTAATATAATTAACGCTTTTAATAAATCTTTATTTAATGCATTAAATAATTACGTCGTGTTTAGTTAACGAAGTTAGCAAGATCTTTTAAGTTAATTGTGCGATAATGATCTTAATAAAAACACTTATAATGTAATTTATAATCTTTAATTAATTTATTTACGTGTCGTTAAATTAACGAATTATTTAAGAATAATTTTAAAGAATATAAATTAATTAATCACGAGAAAGAACAAGACGAATTTTTTTATTAACTTTATAAAGAACGATTAATTAAAGAGAATTATTATTATTTATACGTAATTAATAAATTATAAGAATAAAGAAACTTAATATTTAAATTATATTATTTTAATCGAGATGCATTTAATCGCGATGAATTTCTTTAAAATAAAAATCTTAATGTGTAATATCTTTTACTTTAATAAAGTTATCATTAACGACGTTTATAAATTAATATGAAAAAATGTTTAAAGTACAATTTATATTAATTTAACTTTATAACTTTTAGTTTTTAAGTAATTATTAAGAAAGATATCTGAGTTTTTAAAGAAACGTCGTCGCGCAGTTTTATTAAAGAAGACGAAGACTTCGTAAACGCTTTTAATTTAAATGTTAAAAGCTATCATTATTACGAAAATAAAAAGATTTTAAGTAAACTTTATCGCGTCATTAATGAAAAGAACTTTCTTACTAAATTTCAGAAACGAACGCGAAAATTAAAAATCTTTAACAGCTTCGATTAAATTTTTATTTAATGATTATAAGCTTAAGTTCGAAGTTAAAAGCGTTTTATATAATAAGATCATTATTATAAATAAGCGCGCGAGATTAAAAAAGCGTAAGTAATTTCTCGTCTTTTTTCTTATTTCGTTTCTTCATGAATCGTTTAATTAAATAACGCGTTAATTACATATTAGTTATAAAACGTAACTTCTTAACATTATTTATTAATATAACATTAATCTCGCGCATTTTATTAGCGAGCTCGAGATCTTCGTTAACATTTTACTTAATAAGAATAAGAATATTTAAAATTATCGTCTTCGCGAAATGTTAATAAATATAAAAGAAACGTTTAAGCGTAACGTCGTTTTCATTATTAATTACATTATTAAAAGTTTATAAGAGAAAAGCGAAAAAGACGAAACGTTAAAAAGATTTATTACATGCTTAATTATTACGATAAAGAAAACGAGAAATACGAAAAAAAGAGCGAGAAGAAAGTTAAAGAGTTTTTAATATATTATCGCTACGGTTTACTTAAGAAAGGTGAAAAGGCTTTAAAGAAGCGTTAAATTATAAGTTTCGCTCTGAGCGACATTAACAGCTATTAAGCGAAATAAATGAAACGAATGAATTCTTAAGCATATGTAACGGCCTTAATAATTAAATTAATTAAATTTAAGTCTTTTAAAACGAAAAGCTCAGACGATCTTGAAAAATGTAGCTGCGAAACGACAGGCTTTTATTTTTTTATTATTTTCTTTAAGATTTTAAATTAACATATTATTATAAATAAGATCAGTCTTTATTAATACAAGCTTTACATTTTGTTTAAATATGATTAATAATATTAAGAAAAAAAATTTAAATTAATAAATCATTTATTCGTATTATGATTCATATTCAGCCTGAGTTTATTAAGATACGCATTCGCGAATTTTAATGTCGTCTTTCTTAAAAATTTTATAATGTTTATTAATATTTACATCTCTTATTATAATATTCACTTCTTCGTCTTAGCTGCTTGTATTATTAGCTTTAAACGAGTCGTTTCTTCTTTAACTAAAGTCTGTAATTCTGTCGCCTTCGTTACATAATTACGTAATCTTTTCAGCTTAGCGATTAATTCGAGCTTATTTAATTTTAATTATTTAATTATCGTAATGAAACTAATTACGAAACTAAAAATTTATTTCGTTAGTTAAGATCGAATAACGAAGAATACATTTATTATAAATTCTTAATTATTCTTAAGCAGTTTATTCTCGATAGCGCTGCTTGTTTTAAATGTTAAAACAGTTTTAAATAATATATTAATCTCTTAACATAATTCTTTATAAATCTTAATGAAATGCTTGCTTAAATGTTTCTTAAAGAGATACTCTTTCTTTAATAATATTCGTTAGTTATACGAATCATTAATATTTATAATTAATAGTATTTTTACGAGCTTAACTAAGATTTCGAGCTTAATTACTTTCGAGACGTCGTTAGCAGATAAATTTCTTTACTGAAAAGTTAAATCTTATAAATATTTTCAGATAATCTTTAACGACACTTCTTTTTATAAGCTGCACGATTTAAGTTATTTAATTAAAGTATGATCATTTTACTAACGCTTTTACAAACGCAGAAAAGATATGCGTATTAAAGTCTTTAACTTACGCAGATAAATTAAGAGCAGATCGAATGTTAAAATCATTTATATAAAAAACTAAATCTTAAATTCTTATCTTGCTTTAAAATTAATACACTTTTTAATTTTAACATTCTCGTTAATTCTGACACTTTCTTTCATTCTAATGTTTCTAACGAGCGCTTACATGAACTAAGCTTAAACAAGGCGAACGTCGTTTTAAAAAATTCTTGCCTTAAGTAACTTAAATGTTCGCTGACTAGTTCGCGTGCTTCAGTTTTCTTTAATGTATGTTTAACTACTGAAATCTTTAAAAAATTTCAGTCAGACTCGTAAAGAATTTATCTTAAACTTTTATTAAGTTCATAAGTAAAAACACGAGCATGACGATTAAACGTGCGAAATAAAAAATCGTTACTATTTATATTAACTTTAACAGAACGATTTCTGTTTTCTTAAACGTTTAAACTATTTTATGTTTTAAATTAAATGTAGTAAAATTATAAAACTCTTAATTATCTCGTTACTAACATAAATTTTTTAATGTTTTTACTAAATTAACTGTAAATTTTTTAATCTTTTAAGCAGTTTTCTGAAGAGCTTCTGTTAGATTTAAAGTTTATACATAAAATTTCGCTGCTTTTATAATAATTAATTATCTTGCATAATCATTTCGAAACTAATACATCTTTTAAATGTAATTAATAAGCTTATTAATTAATTAACGTAATTAAAATCTAAATCGTTTAAGAACGAGCGTTTTTAAGTCGTTCATTTAAAAGTTACGCGCAATAAAAGCTACGATTAAGTATTTAAATAACTTTAGCTTGTTATTTAAAAAGTACTTTTAGTACTCTTTAACGCATCTTAGTTTAAAGATTTATACATATTACGAAGAGTTTCTGCAAATTATAAAGAATATTTTTTTTATACATGTATTAAAAGATTCTTTAAAATGAATATGCGCTTTAAGCAGTTTAACTAATTTAAAGAAGTTTATTTTTTTAATTTTTTAAGAGTTCGTTATGAATATCATTAACAAAAGTACGAACTTAGCTAAAATCGATTACAAGCTTATTAAGCTAGCACAAATTAAAATTATCTGTTTAGTTAAGCTTCTAGCTTGCAAGCTTTAATAATCACTCATTAAGAACTAATAGCTAGCTATAAGCGCTTTTAGTTACTAATGACGATTATTTACTTAAATAACATCATTTGCTTAAATAGCATTATACGTTTAAAAGATATAATGCGTAATTCGTGTTATTTTAACGAACGTTACGTTTTAAATGCGTTAACGTTAATCTTAATAATATATATTTTGCGCACGATTTTTAACAAATGCATACTGTGTTATAATTTCGTGAAAGATAAATTAAGATAAATGTTTTAAATTTACGTCATTGTTAAATAAAAACGTCGTCTCATGCGTTACTTAAAACTTATAATTTTTAAAAGAAACAGACTTGTAGCATGTCGTACGATTCTTAATTCTTACAAGCACGTTGTATTATATAAAATTAAGAAAACTAAAAGCGTTAAAGAAACTCTTAATTGCATACGTTGTTTAATTACATAATCTTTTATTATTATTACGCAGATTTTATATAATCGCTTTTTCTTTCTCGTTAAACAAGAACATTATTGTTTAATTTCTTCTTTATTCTCTTTAAAGAAATTTAATACTCGTCTTTAAACGTTAATACATATTCATTTTCATTTAATCTTTAATAATATAAAGTCTTTATATTTATCTTTAACTGCTTGCGAAAGATGTCGAATGATTAAGCGTAGCTCATTTTTAAATTATCTTTTATTTTTAATGTTCGTAATTAGTATATATTACTTACTTCGTTAAGTAAAATCTGATCGAGTTTAACTTTAGTTATATCTTTAAGTCTTTTAAACATTTATCTTAAATTAGTTATCGCTTATTTTAATAATTAAAAATGAACATTCATATTTAAATCATTCTTCAGATCTTAATTTTGTTCGTTCTTTAAGATTTCTTAAAGTTTTACATGTTCATTTTTATTAGTTAATTCTAGTTAATTTATTATATTCTTTATCTTTTCTGTCGCGATTTTCGTATTGTTTAACTTTTTAAGTTACGATGTTTAAACTAGTCGCGACGAGTTAATACATCGAGCTCGAGTCGAGTTTTTAACTCGTTAAGACTTAATTCGAGTCACGATTTTAAAACCGAGTATTTAAGTCGAGTCATGATGTTAATATTAAGTATTCGAGTCGAGTCATGATATTAATATTAAGTATTAATTTAAATTCTTAACTCGACTCGTTAAGACATGAAGCGATATAATATTTACTACGATATTCGAGGTTTTAATTATTAATTATAAAGTTACAGTTATGAATTATCTTCGCTTTGTTAATTAATTAATTTCTCTGTCTTTAAACATCGTATTAATAAATAATATTTCGACTACGTATTAACTTGTTACATGATAATGTAAGAGAGTAATGTAAGAAAATAATATAATTAATTAGTTAAATTACTAGTTTAAGATCTTAATGATTTCATAATTCTCTTCTTTCTTCTCTTCTTTTTTCTTCTTCTCTTTCTTCTTTAATGTAATAGAATAATGTAAACAGCGAAAAAATAATATAAAAGAATAAGAAAACAGTTTTAATTATTACTATAAGTCTTTTAATAATAATGACGCAATAAATTTAAAACTAGTAAATTTTAACATATGACGTCATTTTTCATTACTTAACGAATCGAGTTAAGAACTTAAATTATAACTCGATTTAAGATTAATATTAAGTCAAGTTACGATGTTAAAATCGAGTATTCGAGTTAAATTATAATGTTAATATTAAGTATTTAAATCGAATCATGATGTTAATATCGAGTATTCGAGTCGAGTTAAAATGTTAATATTAAAACTCGACTTAACGACTAGTTTAACGATGTTTAATTTTTTATGAGATTAAAAAACTCATTTACAGAATGTATTAACGAGTAACTTAAATTAACGAAAGAAGAGAAAATAAAGTTTAAGCGTTTTTTAAAGCGTTTCTGAGAGACGATAATAATTAGTAAATTATTTAGCTTATTACAATTAAGATTATACGTCGCAGTAATACTATTAATTACGTTATTTTCGTAATATTTAACATGATTTATAACGCGCTCATGTAGCATAATTAATATTAAATTTTATCGATTCTCGATTTACTTTCGTTAATTTTTAATCATTCGTTAATGTGTTATTATCGCATATTAATTAATCATCGTTTTATTATTTTAAAGATAAAGTATAAGAAAATATTAACGATTAAAATATTATACTCCTTATTACAATTTCTTTTTATTTCTTAATCTTTTTCTAATCGCTTACTTATTCGTTAATAACATGTTAAACTGCGATTAATATTAATATTATAATTTCGTCTTTCAGCTTAAAAAACATAATCTTCGTACTTAATAACTAATTAAGATTATAATTTTCTTAATTAAAAAACGAGATCGTAATAATCTTCATAATCATTAACGCGAGAGAACGATATTTTTTAAACTAAGTACATGTTAGTTAACGTATTACGTTTGTAAAAATGTTTATCTTTTTTATATTTAAACTAATGAAGTTATTATTATTTAATATACTAATAACATAATTTAATGTATTAAGTTCGTCGTAAAAAACATAGTAATTCCTCATTATATTTTAAATTTAAAACATTATTTGTATTTAACATTATTTAATAAAATTATATAACTATATTCGTTAGTTTATTAATAATATAAAAAGATTTATATTACAAATTATTTTTTAAGCTTCGTTCTTTATAAGTCTTTCAGCGACGAAGTAGTTCTTTTGTTTTTTATGCTTTAATAAATGTGCACGATCTTTAATTTAAAGCTTGCGCATGCAATCGCTTAAGAAAATTCATTGCGTCTTTAATTATAACGTTATGCTTTTTTTTGCTTTACATGTCATAATCATTATTAATAGCATGAGTTTTATAACTTTAAGCATATTAGTATAAACTTTAGTAAAGATTATGTTTAATCGTCGTTTAAATCCTGTTTAAAGAACTTTCGTGCTTAAGTTTTCGTCTGAATTATTAATCTGTGCTGCGTTATATTATAAATTAATTACGAAAAAGATTAACGATAATTCTATTAATTTATAAGACTTTAAGATTCGCTTATTAAGCTTTAAAGAGAACGAGATTAATAACGACGAGTGAGAAAGCTGTTTACGTTAATGCGTCTTTTTCGTTAACTTAAAGTTTTCGAGAAATTTAATAATTTTAGTAAACTATGTTAAGATTAACGTTAATTATAAACATACGTACAAGATTAACATTAAATTTGTCTTCTGCTGCAGTCATTCTTTAAATTATTATTTACGAAATGATAAATCATCATTTAAGCTTTTAAATATGCTAAAAAATTCGCGTTCTTGTTTTTGAAATCTGAGTTCAGATTTATACGATGATATGTAAAGATTTTCACTAACTTTCTTAATCGTTCTTTTAGCATCTCGTTAATAAATAAATTAAACATAATTATTAAGTTAATTAACTGCGTGTTAATAAATTTTAATAAATGCTACGCATTTAACTTTTAATCGTAATGTTTAAGTTCTTCTTATTCTTCTTATTCTTCTTACTTATTATAATAATTCACTTAAGAAACGACGTGAAATAATAAATCATACACGATAAGTTAATAAATATGATTAAGTTTTAAAAATAAGAATTAAGAAGAAAAACAGATAAAAAGAAAAGAACAGAACGCGTATACGAAAACAAGACATTTTCTTAAAGTTATGTAACTTTAAAAAGCGTGTAATCTTAATTATTAACATCATTCTGTTTAATTGTTAATTAAAGAAGAATAAATTAACATGTTAATGCTCATTAATTTTATTAAATTCGCGTTTTAACTTCGTCGCATTAAGATTACGATAATGTTTTAATAAGTTAAACTTATTTAAATATATAAATAAAAGATGAAAATTACGATAAATTATTATCGCATATACGAATTAAGAATGCGAATTGCGAATCTTATTACTGAAGAATTTTAATTAGTAAAGTAAATTTTCGAAAATTTTCGAAAATTTATCTTCGCTTATGTAAATTAAAACTGCAATTGTAATAATAAATCGCTAAAAGACTTTAATTATTAAATGTATATTTAAAGAAATTTTTAATAAATTATCGTCGCATATACGAATTAAGAATGCGAATTACGAATCTTATTACTAAAGAACTTTAATTAATAAAGTAAATTTACGAGAATTTTCGAAAATTTATCTTCGCACATTTAAATTAAAACTACGATTATAAATTATCATCGCTGAAAGATTAAGAATGTAAGACTTAAATTTTATTATTCTTATTTAACTTTGTTTTTTCATTTTAATAATAATTTTAAGCTTTCTTTAATCGTTATATTACGTGTTATATTAAAAGATTTTAAGTCGCGATTAACGATCTTTAATGTTTTTTTTAAAAACTCGTCTGTTATTTTACTTAAGTTATATAAGTAAGTAAATTTCGTGAATATTACTTAAAACCTTTAACGTAATATGTAATTATCTTTTAAGCTACTAATGACTTTTACGAGAAGAATTAATTTAAATTCTTTATAATCATGTTTTAAAGATTATCGTTAAGAGTTTAAGAATAATTAAGACTTAATTTATTATAAAAAATAAAACGTTTAATTTACGAGCATTAATTAAATATTATTTCGTTATAAATAATTAAATAAACATACTTAACATTCGTAAGACATAAAAATAATAAATAAAATAATTTAAATAAACGTATCTGTTAAACGAATTTAACTGTAACAAAAAAAAGAATATAATTAAGATTTTTTTTTTACGATCGTCGTTAATAATTATAAAATTATTTAAGATTTTTATTACTCGCTGTAACTTACTACGTAATGCGTATAGTTTCTCGATCTGTTATCGTAAAGATAATTATTAACGATTATTAATCATTTATTTTAAACAAGTTTAATTTAAATAAACGTTAAATCGTGTTCTGTTTTTAATTTAATTAAATATAAAAATGTAATGTAAAGTCTTAATTATTACAACGTTTATATATAATTAAAGAAAGAGAATAACGACATAAATCTTTTCTTATCGCTTTTTATTCAGACGTTAACGCGTACTTTTAGTTCTACTTTTATTCTTTTCGCAGTTCTGTCTTTTAGTTTTACGTGCATTTCTTTATATCTTTTAATAATGAAATAGTTTACTTTTCGTACTTTATCAGAAGATAATTTTATATAAAGCGTGTTAAATTAATTCATTAATGATAATTTTAAATTATTAACAGAATGAGTAATATATTAAATTTATTAACGATTTTCTGTTAATTATTATTCATCTTAACATTTTACTTACGTTTAAAAGTATTAAAAACGAATTTACTTAATGAAAACATCTTTTTTTAATTCGCTTAACTTAAGAATGCGCTTCTTTTTTTACTTATTAAATCATTTAAGAATCTTTACGTAATTTTAAATCTTTCGACGAGATCTTAAAAGATGTACTCGTAACTAGCTTAATGTTAAGACGAGATTATAATGCTAAGCTTTTTTAAAACTCGCTTTATTAATTTAATATTAAGATTAAGAATAACAAAATCAGAATCGATTTAAGATTTAACTTTAACGTCGCTGTAAAATTATTTTTTACGTAAAAATAAATCATTAATCATAGCTCGTTTAAAAGACATTTCGCTTTAAGTCTTTAAGAAAACTTCTGAGATTCGACGAGTAAATGCGTATCGTTTAACTTTTTATAAAAGAGATTAATTTTCGCATAAACAAAATGCAGTTAGCGCTTCATTATAATTTAAATGATCGTTTAAATAATCTGCGAATATAAAAAATAAGTATATTAATTTATATGTAGTTTCGAAAAGCGAAGAAAACTTATCTTTTTTATTTTCATTTAATCGCATTAAAATTCTTCGTGCTAAATCATTCGCTCGATTTTAAATTATTAATATAATGTTAAAGCTTGTATAAATAATAAAGAAAGACTCGTATTCTTCGCTTTCGCATTTTAATTCGCTTTCGCGTATTTTTATATTTTCTTCTCGTTAATGCTAATTCTGTTTAAGTTTTATTTTTAGAATTAAAAGACTTTAAATAATAAATAATCATTTATTTAAGCATATACTTATTATTCTTTAAGATTTTAAAATTTACATCGCGAAGTTAACATGTTTTATTAAATGAATGCTTCGCATTTACATTTACGACATGATTTAAAAATAAGTATATGTATTAAAAGTCGCAGCGTCATAAATAATATGTGTAATCTTTTTTAATTTAACTGTTACTTCTTTTTTTAAAATTTCTCGTAATCGCAGATTACGACGTTTAATTAATAATTTAAACATATTTTTAAATGTTAAAATAACGAAGATTAATTTTATTATTTTTAAAGTTAGCGAATAAATTAATATAATTTACATAATTAGTTACTTATTTAAGAAGAATTAATTAATAATGAACTAAAAGCGACAGTAACTCTTTATTATTATCTTTATCAGCGCAGTCTGTTAATCTCGCTCATTTTTAATCTTAATTCGTTTTATATCTTCATTATCATAAAGAATTTTATTCTTCGTTACGTCGTACATTTTCTTTTCTGTTAATAATTTCTTATACTTTTTAAATTACATGTTTAGTAAATTAATCTCTTTCTGTCTTTTATTCATAATTAAGTAAATAAAACTCATTAATGACGTTTAATTATTTAATTTCTTTATCGTTAATAACGTTATAACGTTTTACGATATCAGCGATAATTAATTAACATTATTATCTTTTATCATTATTTACGATTTTCTTTAAGTCTTAATGTTTTCGTATGTCAGTCTTTAATATTATGTTCTTCGTCTTTCGTTATTATTTAATTATTAAGTTATAATCATTAATGTTTTATTTAATTAATTTCGTAATATGCTTCTCATCTTTTTATTAAAGTTAATAATAATTCTTGTAATTAAAATTCGAAGCTTTTTCTTCGTTAGCTCATTATTAAGTTTTATGTTATATATCTTCGAAGATATTATCTTATTCTTTATTCTTATTAAAATCTCGCTTCATTTATCGTTAGTAATCATTAAGTCTTTCTGCATTATTTTTTTAATTCAGTTATGTCGCTGTAATTCGTTTTAAAAAGTCGCTAAAGATCTCGTACTGAACATGTTATTTTTTTTATGTAATAAAATCGTAGTAAATTTTAAAAAGCGTTAAAGACTTTAAAAATAAATGAAAATCACGAATATAATACAAATGCGATGTTGTTTATAAAACGAAGAACGCGTAAAAATAAAATGCTATTATTTAAGCTTTAAAGCTGATTAACGATTTTTAATACGCTTAAAAATTATGATTATTACAAAGTGAAATCACGAAAGCTAAGACGAGAACATTTAATAAAAAATACTTGTTAATAATTAAAAGACTTAATAATAATAATTTAATAAATGTAAAAAAACGAAGCTTTAATAATATCGCAGTCGCGTTGTAAATCTTGCGTAAGTTTAATTTAATAATTTTTAAAAAAACACATTTACGACGTTATTTGTATATGAATTACTTATCGTTATTAAACTAAAAAGCATATTATAATATTACGCGATTAAGCATTTTATAGTTTACGTTAAATCTTTTCGTCTTAAAGAATTAACTTTATTAAATAATTAAATATGCTTAAAACTTATACATAGCTTAAGTATTAAAAGTAAATTATTATTTAATAAAATAAGTTCATGTAAAAAACAGAGTAAAAGAGATAAATTATTAAAAAATAAAAATAAAAAGATAAATTATTATATTCATTTAATAGTATTTACTTAGCATTTTAATTCTTTTAATATTTAAAACACAGTATTTTATTACTTAAGTTATGTCATGTTTATATGTTTACTATTAACAAGATCTGCGTTTAACTAAAATAATTAATAACGACTCGTAGTTAATAAATTACGAATAAAAAATAAAAGTATTAAAGTTTCTTACACTGTTTTTATTATTTAATTATTCTCATTCATTTTCTTAATACTTAATTTCTTTATTCTTTTATCATCGTACGTGTCATTTTAAAAGATTTAACGTCGCGCTTAATGTTTTTTAATAAGTTTTTTAACTTCGAATTCTGAGATATAAAATTAATATGTTTACGTTTTATTCGTAATTTAATCATGTTTATTAATTTAAAAAAAAGCTTACTGTTTCATTTAAATCATATAATTAAGCTTCATCAGTATTACTTAAAACGCACGATAAAGAGTGTAATCTGTCTTTAAAACTTTAATGATTTTAATTAAAATATTAAGATTAAAGTCATTTTCGTTTATATTTTAAAAAATTATTAATCAGACTTTAACGTTTTTTAAAACTTAAATCGTTATAAAAGAATGCGACGTTCATTTCGCGAATCTTAATTAAATGTTACTCGTTATTAATAAAAAAAATATATAATTAACATTTAACGAGTCGAAAACATCATGTTTAATACAAAATATAGAAATTATAAACGAAGAAATTTAAGTAAACGTATTAATTAAACGATTTTCGCTATGATCGAAGAGAAGAACATTATTAAAATTCTTTTTTTCTGATCGTTTTTAATAATTATAAATTTATTTAATATTTTATTACTCGTTATAGCTTATTACTTATTTTATATAATTTCTTAACATTATTATCGTAAAGATAATTATTAACGATTATTAATCATTTATTCTGAAAAAGCTTAATTTAAATAAACGTAAAATCGTGCTTTACTTTTAATTTAATTAAATATAAAAATGTAACGCAGAGTCTTAATTATCATAACGTTTATATATAATCGAAGAAGAAGAACATTAACATAAATTTCTTCTCTTCGCTTTTTACTCATACGTTAACGCGTGTTTTTAATTCTTTCTTTATTCTTCTCGCAGCTGTTTTAATAATGAAATAATTCACGTCTTATACTTCGTGTAAAGATAATTTTATACATGAAGTATTAAATTAATTCATGAATAATAATTATTAAATCATTAATAAAGTAAGCAGTTTATTAAAGTTTTTAACGATTTTTTATAAATCGTCGTTCATTTTAACATTTTGCTTACGTTTTAAAACATTAAAGATCGATTTATCTTACGAGAGCATCTTTTTCGATTCGCTTAATTTAAAAATATACTTCTTTTTTCATTTCTTTAATCGCTTAAGAATTTTAATATAATGTTTTAAATCGTTTAACAAGATCTTAAAAGATATGCTCGAATAAGCTTAAAATACGAAATGTATTCGAGTTTTAAGTTCTCGTAAAATACTTATCGTTTTAAAGTTTTTACTCTTTTTCATATGAAATTCGGTTTTTAAAATTTAATCTTAACAAATTCGTGAATTATATAAAGTTACTTTTCTTTAATTTTTATTAATTTCTCGCAAAACATTAATTTAATTTGTAATAACATTTTTAACGTGCGTTTTATAAAACTTTAATTCAGTAAATATAATTAATCTTTTTTACTCTTTTACGAAAGTTGTTACGATTTTACTAATTTTACTTTCGTTAACTTTTATCTTTTTTTAAATACTGAAATAATAAGCGATCTTTATTAAGAAGTTTATCTTTGTTTATACAATGTTTAATATAAAGTTTAATGTTAAGAAAAGATTGAGATGCTAAGATTTTATGAAATTCGCTCTATTAATTTAATATTAAAATTAAAAATAGTAGAATTAAAATCGATTTAAGATTTAGCTTTAATATCGCTATAAGACTGCTTTTTATATATAAATAAATCATTAATTATAACTCTTCTGAAAAACATTTCGCTTTAAGTTTTTAAGAAAACTTTTAAGATTTAACGAGTAAATGCGTATTATTTAGCTTTTTACGAAAGAGATTAACTTTCGCATAAATAAAATGTAATTAACGCTTTATTATTATTAATGCAATCGCTTAAATAATCTGCGAATAAAAAAGTAAGTATGTTATTTTAACTATAGTTTTATAAAGCGAAGAAAACTTATCTTTTTCATTCTTATTTAATTAAATTAAAACTCTTCGTGTTAAATCATTCGCTCGATTTCGAATTATTAATATATATTTAAAGCTTGTATAAATAATCAAGTTCGAATCATGCTTTTTACTCTTATATTGCGATCTGTTTCTTTCTTCTTTTAAATCTTTTTTTCGTTAATATTAATACTGCTTAAATTTCTCTTTCAGAACTAAAAGACTCTGAAAAATAGTTTTTTATTCATTTAAATACATGATTACTATTCTTGTAAATCTTTAAATTTACATTATAAAGTTAACATGTTTATTACATAATTGCTTTACACTCGTACTTACGATTATGTAATGTTAATAAAGTTAATAATTAAAGATAAATCTTAATTCTTTTAATTATATTTCGCTAATTCGCTTATCTTTAAATAATTCTTAATTAATAAAAGAAAACATTATAAAAGAAAGCGATGCGCTGAGATTAAGCGTCTTAACATGAATTAAAACATTTATAACGACTTTTACTCGAAGCTTTCGCTTCTTAATAATTAATCTTTCGCTTTCTTCTTTTAAAATATTAAATAAGACGAAGTTATTCATAACATTTTTTACATTTTTTAAATCTTAAACGAAATTCTCGTACTCAGTTTTCTTACGTGTTTCTTAAATATGAAAGATGTAATAAGAATCTTTCTTTCTTATCATGTTCGTTAACGCGACATATAAGTTAATATTATTATTAATCTTAACTGTTTTAAAATTCTTAATGTTATAAATAATATTATTCTTCTTAAGATTAAACATTATCTCGTTAATAAGCTATCTTTTATAATTTTTAAAATTAAGATTCTTTAAAATTAAATCGCTCTGCTTTTAAATCGTAATAAAGAGCTGTAAATAATGAATCGTTTTTTTTAACGCATTATTTAAAGTTAATATTATTTAATTAAAGTCGCTTATCGTTAATAAAATAAATAATGAGTTTAAATTAAGTTTTTCTTACTCGATTAAATAAGCGAACTCATTCATCTTTATACTTATTACTTTATTTCTCTTTTTGTTATTTATTTGTCTTACTCATTTTACAATATATGCATCTTTTTATCTCGTTTAATTATTTTTTATCATTAAATACGAAAGTTCATCATTTATAATTATAATAATCTTTCTCGCTGTCTTCTTTTCAGTTTTATTATTAAGAAAAATGTTTAATAATCTCGCATCTTTTAGCATTTATTTAATTCGCATCTTTAACGCATCGTATTTATCATCGTTAAAGATAAAATCTTGCGTAATTATTATTTTAATTTAATTTAATGAGATATTATTATAATTAAATGTTATTTGCGTATTTAATATGAATTTAAGTCTTCGTAACATTTTAAAAGACTAGTAAGTTACGCAGACATTATCGTTAGTTTTAAAATTTTCTAAAAGTTATACGCTATGTTATGAAGCGATTATTATTATAATGTTAAAAAGTGAGATAAGAATACGTATAATATTTTTTCTATATTAAATAACTTACAAGTTTCATTACACGCTAATAATAAATAATGTACGCATTAAGCTTCACGACGAATAAAGCGATTAAGAGTGCTTATCGTAATATTAAGAATTAAAAGAATAAATCATTATAAGTTAATGTTAAGAATAAAGCGAAAATTATTCTTATTCTCATTATGTAGCAAATTTACGCTAAGAGAGAATATAAATTTACTTATAATAAACATTAATAACGAAATTATTTATATTTACTCTCTTATTACTTTAAATAATACTGCACGTTAAATTCTTTTTATAGAAAATGATTTTTAATATTTTACTTTACAAAGTTCTTAAAGCGCAAAAGCTATAACATACTAGCTGATTAAGCATTTTGTGAAAGAATTTTAATTTTACGATAATTTATTTTAAATTAATAATAATTTAGAAAAATTTACTTTCACTTTAAAATTTAAAGAATTAAAATGATACATTTAATAAAAGTATTCGAAATTTACGATAATTTACGATAATTTACTTTAAATCGATAATAATTTAAAATAATATACTTTTACTTCTTAAAATAATTTGTTATAATAAATAAAAGTTACTGCTTTTATTATTATATTAAATCTTATTAATTTATAATTATTTTGTTCTTTATATTACATTTTATCTCGATAATTAATAATTAATATACGTGTATTAACAAGAATTCTGACTAGAAATAGCGCGTTAACTAGTATTCTTTATTATCTTTATTATTATTATTTACTTCATTAAAATTAGCTTTAAGCATGAAGCGAAATTATCGTGCGTGTAAAATAATACTAAGAATTACACGAGATTTAATATATTATTTTAATCACTATTCGACATTGCGAAATGACGTGCAAATCTTTAACGAATATTTAATCTTCATGAACGATACAAACGTTACTGTTTTCGAGAAAAGTATAAAAGAAAACATAAAAGCTTTAAAAGATTAAAAGTATTTTCAGAATTTAATCGCACGAATATTACTTAATTTTAAAAGATTTATTAATTCATTATATATTTTCTTATTTATTAAAGTTAACACTTATGATGAGACGAATGATACTTAAAAACGAAGCGTTAATGAATTACTAAAATAATATTTTAAACTCGTAAAAATTATTCTAAATTATAATAACCTCGAGCAAGATTTACGATTATTGTTAAATAACAGTCTTTAATTAAAATAACATTCATTTTCGAACGAGAAAAATTTTACTCTTACATAGTAATTTCTGAACGCAGAAGTTAATAGCGAAGATATTAATTAATACTTTAAGATCTCGTTACAGAAAAATTATCATGCTAATTATATTTTTAAAAATGCAGATTAATTTAAAAGCATTTTATATAATATATTTTATAAAATATTTAATAATTTAATGAACTTAAAGATTAAAAGAAATATATTTAATGTTCATTACAGAAACGTAATAAACGTTTTAAAATTTCTTTTAAAACATCGTTTGTTTACGAGTAATTTAAAATATATATTAACAAAAGTATATAACGTTAATGAAAATTAAATGTATACGAAAATGCACATTAATATTTAATAATAAGAAACGTAATAACTGATTTTTAAAAATAACATTATAATTTTCGTACTTTTAGTTACAGATAAAATTATGTTAATTTAACATTACGAAGATAAATTAGTATGATTTATATATATTATCGTTAATAATTTAAATTAAGCGACTTAACGAAAGTAAAATAAATTTAATATTATATTATTAAATTTTATCTTAATTAAAAATGTAATTAAAGATCTGAAACGCGAGTTATATTATCGCTTACTGAAAATAATATTAAAACGTAAGTTTAAATTATTTAATTAAATTAAGAATATTCATTACTAACGTTATCGTTCTTTAACAATTAAAAAATTAATTAAAAAAGAATTTCACGTTCGCTACGCGAATGATTATACTCGATAATGTTTTTTAATTATTATTAAATTTATAATTAATTACGAAAAGTAAATCATTATTACGAAAATTAAGAATGAAGAGTAATATATTATATATCATGTTTTATTAAATTAACGCGATAATTTATAAATAATTTAAAAAGCTCGAATATATGAAAATACATTAACTTAAATTAAAAGTTAAGAGAAGAATTTACGCTTTAAAGCAGACATTAAGCGCGACGTTAAATGAGTATACTCGATACGAAACTTTATTTAAAAACATGAACTTATTAATATTTACGTCATTATAATGATTAACATCTTGCATTAGTTATTAAAGAACACAGTAATATATTTAATTTAATGATTTAAGATAATCATTAAGAATATAACATTAACGCTTAGTCTTAAAAGAAAGCGCGATTTAAAAACAATCGTAAATATAATACATGAGATGTAATTAAATTACAGATTTTAAAGTAATAAATTAACGTTAAATAAAAGATAATAATACATTAATTTATTATAATTATTACTTTATTATTAATTAAAAAAGCATTAAATGCGCTGTACTGTGCTCGAGCTTTTATAAACTTTATAATGATAACTTAATATTAATTACATAATAACGAGTCTTTACGTTATATAAATAACGTAATATATAAAATTAACGTTTTAAAAGAAGTATTTAAACAGTTTTAATCTAACGAAAATTTTAATTATTTTAAGTTTCATGTAATAACTTATTATATGAATTTTATTCGAAGATACGAAAATGTAAACGATTTTAATACATTTTATATAAAGATCGCATATAAATTTCTAATAAAAGATTATTACGATCTTATAAATAAGCGAAAAAACTTTTAAACGCAAATACTGCATCATAATACTTAACGAATTAATATGTTAATAATGAAAAATATTATACTTTATAATTTAATTACATTCAGATTAAAGATTAACGAAAGAATGAAAGTTATAATTACAAAATCTTTTAAAAGTCTTAATTTAACGTAACTTAAATGAGATTTATTAGAAATTAACTCAGATCGACGACGAAATTAATTTAATAATTTTTAATTTTAACGTATTGCTTTTTAAATTGCGAAGATAACACATATTAAGAACTTCTTAAATAAATTATCGATTTTTATAAAAGAATCTCGACGCAAGAAATTAAAAATAAAGTTAAACAAGTATTAAATGAATTAAAGAAAAATAAACTTCTTTTAAATTAATGATTACTTCGTTTCTGTTCATACATTAATTAAATGTTAAAGACGTGAAGATAAAAACTTAATAAACTTTAAAAAGCTTACATTAAAATGAGTTTAATGTGCTTTTATTTAATAAAAATAAAAGTCGAATTAAAAACGTAACTACGTTTATGTTTAAGAGTATGTAAAGAATGATTAAGAGTATTTTAACATAATTAAAGCTTTAAATAATAAATTAATAAAGTAATTATAAATTATAATTATTATTCGTAATTCACTTTATTAAAACGATAACGAGAAATTTATATAATACTCGAAAACTTTAATAAAATTATTAAAGCTTAAAAATAACGAACTACTTAATAATTTATATGATATAATAAAAGTCGAGCAGTAATTAAAGAATGCTGTTAAGAAATCTTAATATCTTAAATGTTAACGATTTTACGATATGAGTATTATATTACGAAATGTACATTTAATAT
>JAABUO010003148.1_pt1 | contig 19802 bp, 12 predicted proteins | sample 5559291 | NCBI WGS metagenome assembly JAABUO01 (sample SAMN10711878, study PRJNA513372) | rock metagenome | isolation source: Antarctica rocks | place: Antarctica: Victoria Land, Finger Mt sud
TTAATGCTAATATTAACGACTTTATGTAAATGATTTCTTAAATGTTTATTTCGTACGAAAGATTTCTTATCATCTTCGCGTTTTCGTTTTAATTCTAATCTTTTTATTACATTACGATAATTTCGCGATATATGTTTTACTTTATCGCATGTGAAGCATATTTTTGTATCTTTAAAGTCTTTTCTGCTTTCGTACGAACGATCGTAATTATATAAGCTTTTTTTATGTTGCATACTCATTATCAGCTCTGATTTAACATTTACTTAACGATTAAAGTTAACACGTATTTCTTCGAACGTCATTTATTACTGAATTTTCTATATTTATATCTTTTTTAAAATAATAATATAAACTTTAATAATGTCGTATTTCGAAGAAAGTGAATCGAAAGTAATAATGATGTAAATGTCGTCTTATATATATTAATTATCTCGTACGATCGTCTTAAATCGTTTAATAAGATTTTTTACATCGTTAAATATGACGTTAACTAATTTAATGTAATGCTTTATTTTATTTATTACTGCATATTCGAAGAGCTCATTAAGCATGACGTATATCACTTCTTAATTTACTTGCGAGTATTTAATCTTAAATTTAATTCATATATCTTTTATGTTAACGATGCTTTTAATCGTACGAAATAAATTATCATTAATAATTTTCAGTTTAATTCTTAATGCTGTTTTACTAATCTTTTTCTTCATTACTGCGATTCGTATAATTACTGTTTCGTTTTTTATTAAGTCTTAAACATTTTTCTTTTACATATTTATCTTAATGTTACTGAATCATCGCGATTAATTATTAAATTTAATAAGTATAATGCGTTTCGTACGAAAATGATTATCTCGTTCATTTATTAATGTCATGATTAATCTGAACGATTTAATGAATTCAGTGCGTACTGTATTAACGAAAGATTAATGATATTTAAAAATAAACAGTTATTAATCGAGATTATAATCTGTTAAATATACGGCGAGAATTTAATCGTATATGTATAGCAGCAATGATAAACGATATCGCTAGCATACAGCGTGTGTATTATATCTCTGATATATAATAATTAAAGTATGTAAGAAGTATCGTTTACAACGTACGAAGATACGAAGAAAACTTTGCACTTAATACTAGTTCTAATAAAGATAGCTAATTACGTCGTACGCTGTACGTCGTACGATGTAATAACTTTAATATTTAACAGTTATGAACTTAACACACGATATATAACTAGTCAGAGCTAATAATAACACAGTCTCGTGTGTTTTATTAAATATTAAAGAAGCATTCGATTACGTATCGTTAGTACAACTAGTAAAAATATTAAAAAAGTTAAAAATGTCGAAGACAGTAATAAAATGAATCATTTCTTTCATGCAAAAGAGACGACTAAGTTTAATACTCGATGATAATTAGTTAAATTTTTAAGAAATTAAATCAGAAATACCTTAAGGCTCATTTATATTACTCATATTATTTCTAGTAAAGGCGACACGACTGAGGGAATTTGTATGTTTCCGTTCGCTTCGCTTAAGAAGCGACAGATTAACGAATATTTAGTTAAGTAAGCGACGAGTTCGAATCTCGACTGAGTAAGCGAAAAGTCGCAACTTAATAACGTAATCTCTTAGTTAAATCTAAAAATAAATAGTTTAATTAAGAATAATTAATTAAAAAAACATATTGTCTTTACAAAACTGATTAACAGGCAGACAAGAAAGATAAATGCGCTGCTTTAACTATAGCATGACAAGATATAATAAACGAGTATTAAGTTCTAACGTTACTTAAACATTGTACATAAAATATTAGTTTACATAGTCGTCATAACCTTAGATTGCATGCGCTAAATGAATTAATAAAAAAAAATTATTTCTAGTATATATACGATTTCTAGCATTTAAAATACGCACAATGTATAACTATAATATAGCTAGTTTTATTAACGACGTCGTAATTTATGTCGAAAATAAAACAGTAGCTTAAAACTGTAAACAATTATCAGAAGTAGTAAAAAATGCTTTTAGCTGAGCAAATGAAAATACAGTTTAGTTTAATGATTTTAAATCAGAATTATTTCATTTCGAAAAATCGAATAAAATATTTAAAAACACTATTACATTATTAAATTTAATTATACTTAAATTATAAAAGATAATTAAATGACTAGAAATTTAATTAAACAGAAAATTAAACTTTAAACATCACGTTAAAATTAGAATTGCATCTGCGACACGCGTAATGCATTTAATTTCTTCATTAATAAATTTCGAATGAGGTTTAAAGACTAGTAACGCACGTTAGTTATATTTAACGTGCATTATAACTATATTAAACTATAACTTAAAGATTTAATTTAAGGAGGCGACACGACTGAGGGAATTTGTATGTTTTCGTCCGCTCATAAGCGACAGATCGGCGAATATTTAGTTGAGTGAGCGACGAGTTCGAATCTCGGCTGAGTAAGCGAAAAGTCGCAATTTAACAACGTAATCCCTTAGTTAAATCTGAAAATACATAGTTTAATCAAGAATTAGTTAATTAAAAAAACATACGATCTTTACAAAATTAATTTATAAGTAAATAAGCGTAATACATGTACTGTTTTAACTACAGTAAGACAAGATACGATGAGCGAGTGTTAAGTTCTAACGTTACTTAAACATTGTACATAAAATATTAATTTACATAATCGTCATAACCTTAGGTTACATGCGCTAAATGAATTAATAAAAATAAAAAAGATTTAATTTAATAATTAAACGAAATTCATTAATTAATTTTAAAACTTGTAAAATAAAGCATTACGCAAAATACTAAATGCATTTAAAACATCATTAGTTAAAGTAATGTAGTTAAAAGTAAATATACTATTAGCTAAACTACGACTAAGTCGTAAAAATTAAAACTACGCGTTACGAATTATATAAATAGAGTTATTAAACTTAATTAATAATAAATTTTTAAACGCATTTTCATTAAAATATTAGAATAATGAATCGAATCTGAAAGTTAACTCGAAATGAGCTAAATGAAACGTTTAAGAAACGAATACGATTAAACACTTAACGTAACTAGTCAGAGTTTTACACTTTATTAAAGAATGAATAAAAAGTATAACTGAGCTATAAAAATTATCAGAAATGACTAAATCATGAAAAACGAATTAATTAGTTATTTAAATTAATTAAACTAAAGAATTTGTTAAAATATAAATAAATGACTTCGTTACTATTTTAGCTACGAGGTCAGCGATTTATTTATATACACTAATAAATGACTGAGACCAGCTTAAATCACGTAACTAAGCACGTGACTTTATTCTGACTAAGTATATGACTAAATCGTACACTTTTAACACTTTCATTCATACATATGCTAAACAGAAAAAGAAATTAAGGCTAAAAGACTTTCATATGTTTTAAAACTAAAATCGAATTTAAACATCTTTTACAGCAGTTAAATCAGAACAAATATAAATCGAACGCACGTAACTTGTTAGCTAAAATCAGAATAAAACGTAATCATAAAGTATGTAGAAAGAACGAGAGCTGTGTGTAATTTAATGAATGTATGTTAATAAAATTTAGAATTAAAACTCTGCAACTTCTACTCGAAGGCTTTGCGATTAGTGCTCGAAGACTTTACGACTAGTGTGTAAAGATTAATACTTAAAGTTTTCTACGATTAATGCTCTGAGACTCTGCGACTAAAGTTTTATTCGAACGAAGCATTTCATTCTTACTGTTTTTTCTTGTTGTTTAACTCTTTAAAAAATGAGTAGCATATGACATATGAGTCATTAAAAACTGACATTTTTTGCTAAAATTATATTAAGTCATGCGTTTACTTTAACTAGATTAATTGCGATTCGAAAGGCTTTAAATTTATCTCGACAGAGAACTTTAGTAAGCTCGTTAATTATCATTTAATTAATTAATATGTAAATTAAATTAATGATTTAATCTGTAATCTTTTCGCGCACGTATTTCTGCTAAATTTTCATGTGTTTACATTAATCATGATTCTGAAAATTCTTAACTAAAGCTATAGCTTCTTAATTATCTTTGTAAATAATTATCGTATAAGACGTTACGTTAAGATTGCGATCGCTGTTCGAAAGAGCTAGCTGCTGAAGTAAACTCTGAAGTTACATAATCTTCTTTATAATTTGAGTTTAATTAATATACTTAGCTTCGCAGATAAAAAGAACGACAGTAAGTTATCTTTTAAAACTTTAACTAATAGCTTCGCTTTTAAGGCTAAAAACGTAATTAAAGATAAATCTGCGAATGTCATAATCGTTAACTCAGTCGAAATTCGTGTAATCAGTAAGAGAATACAAGTTGTCTTAATAAATTAATTTTATAATAACGATGTTTCGTAAATAACGAAAAATGCGCTTAATAATAATTCAGTAAGCTGAAGTAAAATTAAATTTATAACGATTAATTACTGAAACGATAAAGACGATATTTAAGCGCGTGTTAAGTATAACGTACATGAGTAACTTTACGACTAATTAATATTTGTGACGAAGCTCTGTAAATGCTTAATAATTATCGTTAGCTTTTTCGACACGAAAGATTATTTTCATTAAAATGAATACGAATTTTATTTCTTACATGTTATGATTTTTAAGTATCTGTTTTACGTATTCGACTTAACTGAGTTAAATAACGCGATTAAGTCGATCGCGAGTAATACTCATATTTAAATAATAGTTAACAAGTTTCAGATCTGTCATTTAAAAGGTTTTACTTAAGTGATTCTTAATCTTTTATATTTCAGATTTATTAAATTTAATAATTAAAATATCGTTAACGTACACGTTAATAATTATTCTTTCGTTAATGAACACGCTGTAATTAAATATTAATGAGCTAAAGTTTAATAATTTAAGAAATTTAGCTAGCGTGTCGTATCATACTCGAGAAAACTGTTTTAAATTATAAAAAGTTTTCTTAAGCTTACAAATCAGAGTATCATTAATGATGTAGTTCGTAAGCTACTTAATATAAATGTTTTTTTTAATGTCTTCGTATAAAAAGGCCGTTTTAACGTTCATTTACTCGATTTCATAATTCAGTATCGTCGTCATCATAAAAATCGCTTTGTAGCTCATGAGCTTAACGACGAACGCGAAGATCTCGTTAAAGTTAACGTTAACACGTTATTTAAAGTTACGTATTACTCAGCGAGCCTTATAACGAACGATTTTGTTATCTGATTCTCGTTTAAGTTTAAATATTTACTTGTTTTTTAAAATCTTGCGACTCGAAAGTAACGAGATTAATTCTCAGATATTATTTTAAGTTAATGAGTTAAATTCGTCGTTCATAACTAGCTGTCATGCTATCTTTCGATAGAAATCAGACATAGCTTCTTTATAAATTTTCGACTCGTAAAATTTAACTTGTTTTACTTAATTAAGATAAACGTATAAAAGAAAGATTAAATCGAGAAAGAAAGAACGCGCAATTTACAGCTCAGAGTGTAAAGCTAAAGCTTTAATTAGAAACTTATTAATGTAAGTCGAAGATGAAATGTCGCTTCGTACTAATCTTAATAAGACGAGAAACGAAGATAAGAATTAAGATAAAGACATAATAACGATAAATCTTTCAGATTTCTCAGATCTTTCAGCTTTGTAACGTTTAATTAAAGATTTTAATTCGAATTTAAAGCTGAAACTAGCGCTTTAATTACTTCGTCGAGATCGTTTTTCGAGTCATTTAATAATAATGACGCGGAAACTTTAATTCGTCGTTGCTTAGTAAGCGATAGATGTGCTTTTCTTCGTACTTAATGAGTTAACAGAACGTAACTGTAAGGTTAACTTCGTCAGCTATTCGCTAGCGCGTTTAAATATAGAAGACGTGAGACATAATAAATTTGTTATGATTATACTCAGTTATTATAATACTGATATGTAAAACTAATCGCTAAAGAACATCGAGAAAATGAGCTTCAGCTTATTTAATATTCTTAATGACTTCATCGTTAACACTTCGCTATTTAATTTTAATAAATCATTCTTAATACGTTATAAGAAACGTTAGCTTATCGAGCGACTCAAGATCATTTAATAAGTCATTTAATCTTGTTTCTAGTAAGCGCTATCGTAAAGCTAGCGCATGCTATCATTATAATTGTCTTCTTTTTTAAAGCACTGATTTTCAGTGCAAAGAAGCTGTATTAACTTTTTAAAGTAAAGACAGTTATTAATCGCGCCTGCTAAGCGCAGCTTTCTAAAGCTCATTAAAAATCTCTTAAATCTCTTTAAATTAATAAAAGAAAAAGAGTCTTTTAAATGTAATATCATCTTGTAACTAATTATAATTTATAATTTCTTCACGAAATTTTATGAGGCTGCGATTTTAATTGTTATTATTACGATGCTTACTAGCGCGCTGTCGTTACGATGACGCGAACTTAATGTTTATTTAACATTATCGTTACGATGACGCTTGTTTTTCACATATAATGTTATTATTTCTTTTTTTTCTTTCTTCTTTTCTCTTTTTCTTTTCATCTTTTAATCAGACACTTTTTGTATATACTTAATAACAGCGAGCAAGCGATACGTATACTGATATGTGTTTTTAAGTACTATAAATAAATTTGTATATACTTAAAGACAAGAAGCAGACGATGTATAAACTCATGTGTATATTTTTTAATATAAATAACACATCATGATCTTAGCGATTACATGAATTAATAACGAGATAACGATCACGATCGATATATGTACATTCATTAATTTAAGTGTAAAGTTAATCTTTTACTCTTTAAAATGTAAAGATCTTTCGTGTATAATTTATATTAACAGACGCGAGTACGTGCGCGAGTTAGGTGTTTATAAATCGTGCAGAGCTTAACGTTACGGCTCGAATCGTTATATTACGATAAGTTTTATGTCGCTAACGCTGCGATAACTGTTAAGAATTATTTAATTCATTAAACGTTTTCGAAACGAGACGAAACGCGTTATTCGTAAATTTACTCGCGCAGATTAACATTAACGTGTCATTTTCGTTAGCGTGAAAAATAAACGAAAGAGATTAATGATAATCATGAAGAAATGACGTCGCGTTAACGAGTACATTTCTAACATCGCACATGAAGCTTAGCTCGCGATTAAACGTGATTAGCGCAAGATTATTTAACTAATCGAGCGTTTAACGAAGACGAAACGAAAGCGCGATAAGACATAAACGAAATGTGAAATACTTCAAGCCGAGCGCGATGAAGTTAAAAAAATGATGAGTAAGACGACGACTGAGAAAATGAAGCAAGAAAAGAATGTAATAATGAGTAAGAAGAATGAGAAAAAGAAAAATGAGAAGAAGACGTGAGAGCGTTAACTCTCGAAGTAAGTTTTCATAAAAATTAACATCGACTTATTAAGAACTTCGTTTATTAAAGACGATTTCTGAACGAGCTTTAGCTTAACGTTCTCGAACGTTATTAGTAGCTCGAAGTCATCGTTTTAATATCTGAGCTCAGTATGTACGATAATAAATAAATAAATAAATAAATAAATTTTTATAATTAAACGCTGCGCGTTAAGCGTTCAGTCTCATCATTATTAACACTTTATGTGACGGAATGAAGAGATTTTTAGTTAAAATTTTATAATTAACGACGATGCGCAGACGATCGTTGTGTTAAATTAACGTTGTTACTAATTAAGCGTTATTATCGCGATATTCGCTTACTTGTTTCTTCGTCGTCGCTTGCGCGACGCTATCTAATTATTAAATTTTTCTTTCAGTTCTTAAACAAGCTCTAGCTCTTCTTTAAATAATCATTAATTATATATATAATCTCAGCCTAATCATTTCACCTTGTATTATAGCTTCTTCTTACTTTTACTCTTATTTATAATTTCTTTAATTTCTCATTACTTCTCATCGTTAATGAGCTCTGAAGCTTACATAAGAGCTTACGTCTTCTGATCGTTTACTTTATTTTAATATAATTTCAGTAACGAAACATGAAAAGTATTATAAATACGATAAGTATTAAGTAACGTTAGTTAATAAGCTTAAGTCTTAATTTTATTCTTCATTCTGAACGAATTAATAAATCTATGCGATAATTTCTTATTAAGCTTCTTTTGTTTTAAATTTCTAGTTAAGAGCATAATTAAATCATTAACAGCATAAGTTTTAACTTTATGACTGCGATTATAATACTTCGCCTGCTACGCGACAGCGTTAACAAGACGCTTCGTTAGTTAATTTCTTAAATCTTAAAATTATTAAACTCGATCTTTTACGAATGATATCTTCTTTTCAGCGAGATTATTCTTAATCTCGTAATGTATTTTCGAATTATAATCGTATATTAAAAAGAACGATGAGACTTCGATAAAGACGTGACGATTATTATTATAAGCATATTTAGTCATTAATGTCACGATCCTAGCCTTCTCAGGCTTAGCTCTAGCTTTGCCAACCCTTCCGGGCCTAGCGCCGGCTGAGGAACATTCATATGTAGTCAGCTTCTTACCTGTAGCTATCTTTCTTCCTTAGCATTTATCTTCTAGTTAAATGACACTCATATTAACTCGCTCTATGCTGATCCCTAACATTAAATAAATGCTCATTAATTACTCTGCTATCGACGTGTAAACGATACGAAATAATTTACTTCGTTTATTCAGAAAATCTGTAAGGAATTCTTTAAATTTGCATCATCACTTTAGATCGCAAGGGATTCTTCGGTTTTATTTTCTTTTGTTTATTAAAAAATTTACAAGGGCTTCTTTAAATTACTTTCATTAATAAATAAATTTATTCTCATCATGACACGCGACTTCGACTCAGTCGAGCCACGATTAACTCGTCTTCTTAAAAGTACTGTAAGCAGACGAGTTTTCATACTATTTAGCGATGTCTCAGCTGAAGTTAACGATGTCGAGATCTCATGAAACATTAAGATCAGCGAATAACTACGTTAATGAACTCGCGAACAGCCCGACGAGGTCATTAAGATGTTAAACGAGCTCAGAAGTTAACGAAATCTGATCTTAAAATGCATTAAGTAATGAATCGATTTACAAGCCGAACATATTAAAAGACTGAATGAGCTGAAAGTTAATTAAAACACAATAGAGACTTAAGAAGAGACTATCGTTAAGCTACGAGCGAAAGTATTAACTTTAAAAAAGGCACAGCGCTCATCTGATTAATTTTTATCTCGTTAACTCACTGAGCCTGCTAATTCTGAAATTACGGAATCACGAGACTTCGTTCTACGTACTTTCACACGAGAGTCATTCATCTTATTTAATAGCGATTATCACAAATTCTACAAGTTTTCGAATTCATCTATCTTCACCGACGAAGGCGTTAAACTCACATGAGATAGCTGAAGAATTAAGATTAACGATAAGCTGAAAGTAAATGCAGATCACTTTTATACCGAAAATATTTATATTATCTATATTATATTTAGGCTAAAAGGCGACGCAGCGGAACAAACGTTTACCCGACGTTAACATGACGCATCTCACTCATATACTTTAATCTACGAACTCTTCGAACATCTGAAGTTAATTTACGATAATTAAAATAAGAATCGAAAGTGCCGTCGCGAGTATAACGCTCTGAAGCAGTTAAACAAGCTCTTTAATATCTTTTACTCCGAATTCATGAAGCTATTCAGTTATTTAAACTATGAGAATCGCACATTAATGAACGATCTTCAGGATAAAATTAATAATCGCTTACAAGACGCTTTATTGATTTACTCGAAAGATTTTATTATTTTAAATCGTCTTAAGAGCTTTCTTCAGAGTGTGAATAATAAACAGCGAGCTAATTATTAGCTACGCAGCGAACGTCGCACTGCCATCGCTAAAGTCGTTATCGTATCTGAAAAGCGTGTTACTTCTTTATTAGCAGTATTAACTTCGATAATCGGCTATGTTAAGTCGATTATCTTTTTAATCTCTGAATCAGCAAGATCTTTCATTATCTGCTACACTTACAAGGCGTCAGATCACTTGTTTAAGAATTACTCTTAGCAGAACAAGGCCGGCACTTCGGCATCTCGTGCATTCACTTCTCGTTTATAAAAAATCGTCATTTCAGAAGATAAAGAGAATGAGAAAATGTCTTTCGAGGATAGCGAGGCAAAAAACTAAAGACTTTCATTAAAGGCGCGATGAAAGATGTGTTAATTTCTTTAACGACAAGCATGTCGAATGATTCTTTTACTCCTGAATCTTTAACTATCGAATGTGTACTTTCTAGTAATGAAATTAGTTACTTATTAAAGTCATTAATTAACACTGAAGCAGCTGATTATTCGTTCATTAATGAATTAACCGCGCAACATGTTTATAATTAATTACAAATCGAATCTCTAACTTTAATTAAACTTAAATTAATCAGAGAATTCGACGGTCATTATGCAAAAAAGCTCATTACTCATGTCATTTATTCGAACCTGACAGTTTAAGATCATACGGTTAAAACAGCTCCTATGTTAATTACTTAATTAGGTTAACATTAAATGATTCTCGAAAAAACATGAATGAACAAAATTAATCTAGTCATTAATATGCGGATTAATTCTCTTCGTTTTTCAAATTTTAATTCTATTTCGAAATTAATTACTTTATTCATAAGCAATGAACTAATCACTAAACAGAAAAGCTTAATCCCTATTCATATACTGAAGCGGTTTATTAATTCGAAACCAGTGAATCAGTTCATTAAACCAGTCTCTTTAGTAAAGTAAAGCATTCAGGTTAACTGCAGTTAACCTCGACCTAACATGAATTCAGCCTCTTTCAGTTTAACGAACATAGTAATGATAGAGGCTACGACATATAAAATGTTAGCCAAGCGATCAGATATTAAGACCTTTACTGTTATCGTCTCGGAAATCGATAGACTAATCATTACAGCTGAAGTTAAACCTGAAGGGATTAATTACATGAGCTCTTTCACGCCGAAGCTCTGAAACAAGTTAAAGTTAAGCTTCTTTCTGAATATCACGACTATTTAAACGTATTCGATAAAGCGATGACTGATTAGCTATCATCTCATCGTTTCTACGATCACAAAATTAAGTTAACCGATGAAGAAACGTCTCCTTAAAGTAAACTATATCAGATGTTCGATCACAAGCTTCAGAAAATAAAGGAATATCTGACCGAACATCTAAACAAAGGGTTCATTTCATTAAGCTCCGCATCATACGCTTCACTCATCTTATTCGCTGAAAAGAAGGATGAAAGTCTACGTTTCTGCGTTAATTATAAAAAGCTTAATGCTCTAATTAAACGGGATCGTTACCCTTTATCATTAATAAACGAGACTCTCGCTCGCATATAAGAAAGCAAGTATCTGATTCGATTAAACATCATTGCCGCGTTTAATAAACTACGCATGCACTCAGGTAGCGAAGATTTAACTATCTTTATTATCTTCTTCGACTCATATAAATGTCATGTAATGCTCTTCGAATTAATTAACGAATTAACGTCTTATTAACATTACATGAACGACGTGCTGTTTAAATATTTATATCAGTTTTATCAGGCCTATCTAAATGATATTATCATTTACAGTAAAACTCTGAAGAAACACAAGCGACATGTACGATTAGTCTTAAATAGACTACGAGAAGCTGATTTACAGATGAACATAAATAAATGCGAGTTTCATGTTCAGAAAATCATCTTCTTAGGACTTCTGATGTTGATCGAGAGACTTAAAATGAATTCACGAAAAGTACAAGTAATAATTAATTAGCTTACACTTAATAACCTCACTCAGATACAGTCTTTTATTAGTTTCTGTAATTTCTATCGACGCTTTATTAAGAACTTCTCGAAGATTGTTCGCTTAATGATTTAACTCACTTAAAAAGAGATCATCTTTAAATGAAATGAGACTTGCCAGACTGCATTCGATCACATGAAGAGACGTATAATCGAAGCTTTTATACTTCGTCACTTTAATTAAACCCGTGAGATTATTCTGAAAACCGACTCGTTCGATTACGTTAACGGTGAAGTTTTATCGCAGTATGATAACGAAGGAGTTCTACATTCAGTGACTTTTTATAGCAAGAATATATCTCTCGCCGAATGCAACTACGAGATATACGATAAGAAACTGCTAGCTATCATTCGAGCATTCGAGCATTAACGACTCGAGCTGAAATTAATTAATATTTCTATTAAGGTGTTCACCGATCATTAAGCACTCACCTCATTAATGAAAGACAAGAAGCTAAGCAAACGATAAATGCGCTGAGTTCAGAAGCTAGCTAATTTTAACTTCAAGATAATGTATTAATTTAACAAACAGAATATTAAAGTCGACGCGTTAACTCGCCGAGCTAACTCGATACTCAGAGATCTCGATGACGAACGCGTTCGTTATTAACGAATCATTATTTTAACGCCGAATCGAATGAAAATTACTGATTTAAAAGAAAACATCAGTGAATTAATTTATAAGTAAATTCTTAAAGCTAATAAAATTAACGAGAATTGTATGTTACTTCGCGAAGCAATAGTTCGAGGCAAAGCACAATATGATGATATGAAGCTGAAGAATTATCGAAAGCAGGATGAAATTCTGTTTCATGATAATCAGTTATGAATTCCGTTTAACGAGTTTTTACAAATGAGCTTAATTCGTGAGATTCACGATTAATCATTAGTCGGTCACTCTAATATTCTTAAAACAATGAAAGTCATAAAACGGAATTATTACTGATCTTTCATACGAAAAACGATAGATTAATATATTCGAAACTACTATATCTGTTAACGCTTAAAGGCATCTAGAAATAAATCAAACGGCTTGCTTCATTCTTTATTAATATCTGATTAACGTTAACGCGATATAATCATGAACTATGTTATCGATCTATTTAATTTAGACGATAATAACGCGATTCTGACGATAATCTGCAAACTATTAAAAGAAAGGCATTATATTTCTTGTTTCACTGACGACGAGGGAACCACCGCAGAAAAAACAGTTAAGTTGTTACTTTAATGAGTATATTGAATTCACGATTTATTAAACTTCATCGTATTTAATAGAGATTCTCAGTTCACTTTCATTCTTTGAAAGTCTCTTTATAAATGACTAAGCATTTCTCTTCGATTATTCACCGCCTATCATCTTCAGATCGACGGTTAAAGCGAACGAGTTAATTAAAACGTTAAGCGATATCTTCGTTCCTTCTGTTCGTATATGCAAAATGATTAATTTAAATGATTACTCATGATCGAGTTTATTAATAATAATGTTTTGTTCTCAGTTATCTTCATGACTTTCTTCTTCATGAACAAGGACTTTCATTCTCGTATGAGCTTTAACTTTGATCTCATCGAATATGAAAGCATCCGCGAACGTTTACAAGTCGCTCGAGTTAAAAATATATTCAATCACATGAATAAGACATTAATATTCGCTCGCAAAGCTCTGATTAAATCACGAAAGCAAATGATGAAACAAGCTAATAAGCATAAAAAAGAAGTTAATTATAAGCTCGGATTAAAGATATTCCTGAACGAAAAGAATATCGTTACGGTCAGGCCTTTTAAAAAGCTAAATGACAAGATACTTAAATCTTTCATTAATCTAGGCCCCGTCGGTTCGTCATATAAGCTGAAATTATCAGATTTTATGCGTGTTCATGATGTTTTTCATCCTGACCTGCTTCGCTCTGTCGCCGACGATTTCTTATCTGATTAAAAGAACGAGCTTTTCGATTCAATAATGATAAATGACGAAGACGAATGAGAAATCAACGATATACTGAATTCTCGCAGATACCGCAAGCGACTTCAGTATAAAATTAAATGAAACGGCTATGACAATGATCTCAATTAATATAATGTTAATGACGACGAATTCATGAACGCTCAGAAGATCGTTAACGATTTTCATATTCAATATTTAAACAAGTCACGCTAAAGGCTTTCAGCCAATCGAATTTAAAGAGCTTGGGCATATACAATCGGGGGTGAACTGTTTAAAAGGAATAGATTAGAAACTATATTCATGTGAACATGAATAATCGAAGGAGAGAAATACTGTCACGATCCTAGCCTTTTCAGGCTCAGCTCTAGCTTTGCTAACCCTTTCGGGCCTAGCGCCGACTGAGGAACACTCATATGTAGCCAGCTTCTTATCTGTAGCTACCTTTCTTTCTTAGCATTTATCTTCTAGTTAAATGACACTCATATTGACTCGCTCTATGCTGGCCCTTAATAATTAATAATAAATTAGCTTAATCCGTTTACTCTGCGTCAGCGAAAGTACGTAAATAGTGCTTTAAGATTTAGTTTTAACGCTCAGTTAAGTTATTCGTTTACGAATGAAATGCGATGCTTAATCGTCGTCTTATGCGTGCATGATAACATATAGTTAATTAAAACGCGCTAGTGAAGACAAAGTCTCTGTTACTTATTATGTTAATTAACATGTTAAAGCGTAAAACGACTTTTTTAAAAAACACTTTCGTTAGCTCTGCGACATTAATTCGTGTTATTATTAATATATATTTAATTATTTTAATACATTAATTTATAATCTCGAATATCGAGTTATAAACGACTTCACGACGCTTACTCGATAATAAACTCGTAACGAAGTTTATAATGATTTCTTTTCATGACTTCGTTAATACAGATAAAAACTTAAGCTTATTATATGACTTATGCTTAAGCACTTTAATTCGCTAATAAACGTTACAGATTTTAACATACGAAGTTATTTACTCTGAGCAGACGAGTTAATAATACTTTTTTCTTAAAAGTTTTAAAGTCTTATCGATCTTAAAGTGTTCAGCTAAAAAATCATTATGATTCTTGTTAATAAGCTTCTTTTTAATTATTACATTATCGAGAACATAAAGACGTTCGTCATGTCTGACGAGACTCTTAAAGTTTAAAGCTTAAATCTCATTTCGCTTACGCAGACGATGAGAAGACTTAACGAGTTTAACACAAACTTCATTCGCTTAATCGTTTCTTGTCTGAAGCTTTCTTATTAAGAACTTCATAAATCTTTATCATTTTTCATAAAGACTTTTAAGTACATTTTTAGTCTTCTTTCTTAATATGAGAACTTGAATATTAACTAATTAAAATACAGAAGCTAGATTATTTAATATCTTTCGCTTTCTTTACGACAGCGACATTAATTTATTTTTGTCATTTAGCTAAACTTCTGCTAGTTAAGATACGAAATCTAGCTTATTTACTTCGTTTCGCTCGCTTTACGTCAGCGTTTTTTCGTTTAACGACAGTGCTAGCTTATTCTGTAACGTTAATAATAATTTAATGTTAAAGAACGATATCTTCTCATAATTTAAACGCTTAAAAAGCTCATTCGCTGAGTTTCGTTTACTCGAACGATGAAAAATTTTAAAGTCATAAGTAATTAACTTCAGCGCTCAGCGAGCTTGTCTGAAGTTTAGCTCTTTCTGCTTCATAAATTCTCTTAAATTATTATAATTTAATCAAATCTTAATAAAATATAAATTATTTTTCAGATAATGTCTTCATTACTTAAAAGCGATTATTATAATTAAAAGCTTTTAATTATAAGTTTCGTAATTTTACTTCGTCGATATTATCTTGCGCGATTAAAACATCATTAATCGTTAATGATCGTTAGCATTTTATTAACTAAGAATATCTGCGACTGTAAAATTAAAAGCATTAATCTTCATTTTAATTCTTTTACTTAAGTTATAATGAATAAGAAATGAAGTCGACATAAAAATATCGCGCAGCTAACGAAAAGTCTGCTTCGCTGTATTAAATCATTTAAAAGATTCTGATTTCTTATCGTCTTTATTATCTTTTAACAGACTAGTAAGAGACGCTGCGATCTTAAAATAGCGATGAATAAAGCGTTTATAAAAGTTAACGAAGCTCAGAAATATTTAAACTTCGCGATAAGTCTTCGATTTAAATCATTCTTTAATCATTTAAATTTTATCTGAGTTCATTTTCATTTCATTTATAAATACTATAAAGTTTAAAAACTTAACTTCATTAATGACGAATTAACATTTCTTAAGATTAACATATAGCTGATAATCTTTTAAACGTTAAAACATCTCTCTTACATGACGTTAATGCTGCGTTAAATCGTTATTAAAAATTAAAATATTATTTAAATATACGATACAGATAACATTAATTAAGTTTCTTAACGCTTTATTAATATAGGCTTAAAAAGTAGCTAAGACGTTAACTAATTTAAATGACATAATCTGATATTCGAAATGCTCATAGCGCGTGCGAAACGTTATCTTTCATTCATTATCTTGCTTAATTCGTATGCGATGATAAACGTTCTTAAGATTTAACTTAATAAAACATTTAAATTCGTTTAATCGATTCAGCGTCTTAATAATTAAAAATAATGAATAATAATTCTTAATCGTAATCGCATTTAAGTCTCGATAATTAACGCATAAACGTAACTCATTATTCTTTTTAAATATAAAAAGTATAAAAACTTTTACTAACGAGACGAAATGCTTAATTTAATCTTTAGCTAAAGCATCTTCGAGATAGCGTCGAAGCTTCGTTAGCTTTATTTATAATAAATTATATAAAGACATAAATGACGACTTCGCGCTTTTTATTAAATTAATGACATGATTTTCTTTGTTCTGCTTTAATAAAATATCAGCCTTTTCTGCATCGCAGACATTCTTAAAATCTATTAATTTCTTTAAAACTTTAAATATTATGATTTGTTTACTCGACGTCTCTGCGACGTCAGCGTAAATAATTATAAAGATTTTACTTTGCTCGAAAAGACTTTTCGAAAACTTTTAAGATGTTAATACTTTAAGATTTTCGAATTTTATCTTAAAGCGTTAGCTTGTCGTCTGCGAATTTACAAGAATCTTCTGATTAATTAACATTAATATATTAAAAATAGCATCGAGCTTGACGTAATTTACAGCGTAAAAAAGAATAATACATTCTTAATATTGCTCTTAAAAGTTAATTATATTATATGTAAGCTCATAAACGTCGTAATAATAACGGTCTTAGTCATTAAGAAATTTTCATAACGATAAGACGACGCGTTTTATTAATTATAACTTTCATTATATCACGTAAATTTAATTAATTAAATTTAGCTTTGCTTTCGAATTAACGAGCTCGAATAATAAACGCTTTTCGTTTAAAAGTTTAACTTAATTCTTAGCAATAATTAAGTCACGCGTCTTTACTAATCTTTCTTGCTTCGCTTACGCGTTAGCGAAGCTTAATCATTTTTTAAATTCTTATTAAAAACATCAGTCACCGTTATAGCTGTGTTTCACTTATTCTTTTTAGAATAATTCTTTTTTCAGTATTTCTTTTCATCGTAATTATAACCATGATTAACTTTATTATCTGAATTAATTAATTTAAACACGCGCTTATTGCTCGCTCGCGACTTTAAATTTTTATCGAATTTATTATTTCTTCGTGAGTTTCAATTTTCTTTATCAGAAAAGAATTTCTAATTCTTTAACTTACGTTAATTATTTTAATTAGCAGAATTCGTAACGTCGTCATTACGCTTGCGCGATTTAATGCTTTTTAACATTATTACTTTTATTAAAAGCTTTTCTCGATTTTTTAACATTGTATCGTTAATGACGAGAATCTTTTAACGCAGTTCTAAAAGAAGTTTAGTAAAGAAACTGTTAATTCTCTGCGCCGACGATGTTTCGAGTAAATGAGCTTTAATTTCTTTTAAATACGACTTAAAGCTAGTCATACTTTGCTTTGTTCTTTGTTTTACTTTCTTAAATCTTTAATAAGCTTTAAGCTTCAGATTAACTGAATTAATTATTAAATTAAGTAAGAATTAACGAAATTCCGTAAAAGTATAATTCGTCGCCTTAACGTCTGCGTTTATCTCGTGAAATTATTAATTCATAAAATCTTTCACTATGAACTGCATGCATTAAAGAATTTTTATTACATCATTAAAAAAGTAATTTAAACTTAATTAAAACTTGATTTTTACTTCTCGAAATTATTTTTCATGCTCGTTTTCATTATAATCTTTATAAGAACGCATCGTCTTTAACTTAATAATTTTCGCAGTACGCGATTGTTACGTTAGTTTAATTAATACTTACGCTTTTATTTAAGCTTAAATTAATTATTATAACTTGAGCATCATTGCTTTTAATACGACAAATATATTAAAATTAACAGATAATTATTCAGTCGCTGAATTATCGTTAAGAGATGAAATTAATTAATTTCGAGATTCCGCTCGTGTTTCGTTAACGTGCGCAATAAATAATGTTAATCGTAACTTACGAGCTTTAACTTTTAATTTTACGATTCGTCGCAAAGCACGTAAACGATTAATTTTCGCTTACGTTTTAATTAATATTTAATTCACGAATTCATTACGCAAAGTATTTTTCGAACTTTACTCTTTATTATCATTAATTACACGAGTTAATAATGAGTTTACTTAAGATCGTTTTAATGATTCTGAGATATTCTGAGCTTCAGTACTAAGCTTTTTAAAGTCGTTATTATTATCATAATCGATATGTAATTTAAAGATTATCATAGCTATATTATGTCTTAAGCCTTTTCTTAAAAGAAGAGCGATTAAAACTGTAAGGTCGACTTCGTTAGCTATTCGCTAGCGCGCGTAAATATAAAAGACGTAAGACATAATAAATTTGCTATAATTATACTCAGTTACTATGATATTAATATGTAGAATTAATCGCTGAAGAACATCGAGAAAATGAGCTTCAGTTCATTTAATATTCTTAATGACTTCTTCGTTAGCACTTCGTTATTTAATCGTAATAAATCATTCTTAATACGTCATAAGAGACGTTAGCTTATCGAGCGACTCGAGATCATCTAACAAGTCATCTGACCTTACCCCTAGTAAGCGCTGGCGTGAAGCTAGCGCTTGCTATTATTATAATAAACTAGCGAAATATAATTAAAAAAATTAAAATCTGTTTTTAATTATTAACTTTATTAACATTACTTAGTCGTAAGTACGAATGTAAAGCAATTATATAATAAACATGCTAACTTTATAATGTAAGTTTAAAGACTTACAAGAATAATAATCATGTACTTAAATAAATAAGAAGCTATTTTTCAGAGTCTTTTAGTTTTAAAAGAAAGATTTAAGCAGCATTAATATTAACGGAAAAAGATTTAAAAAAAGAAAGAAGCAGATCGTAATGTAAGAGTAAAAAGTATAATTTAAACTTTATTATTTATACAAGCTTTAAATGTATATTAATAGCTCGAAAACGAGCGAATAATTTAACACGAATAATTTTAATGCGATTAAATAAAAATAAAAAAGATAAATCTTTTTCGTTTCTTAAAACTATAAACAGAATAACATATTTATTTTTTTATTCATAAATTATTTAAGCGATTACATTAATAATAATGAAGCGTTAATTACATCTTGTTTATACGAAAGTTAATCTCTTTCGTGAAAAGCTAAATGATACGCATTTACTCGTCGAATTTTAAAAGTTTTCTTAAAAACTTAAAGCGAAATGTCTTTTAAACAAGTTATGATTAATGATTTATCTTTACGTAAAGAGTAGTCTTATAGCGACGTTAAAATTAAATCTTAAATTAGTTTTAATTTTGCTATTTTTAATCTTAATATTAAATTAATAAAGCGAGTTTTAAAAAAACTTAGCATTACAATCTCGTCTTAACATTAAGCTATTTATAAGCACATCTTTTAAAATCTTGTTAAAAGATTTAAAATTAC